>JAANMX010000701.1_pt1 | contig 42487 bp, 40 predicted proteins | sample 7279681 | NCBI WGS metagenome assembly JAANMX01 (sample SAMN14094542, study PRJNA606508) | bioreactor metagenome | isolation source: A lab-scale SPAN reactor treating ammonium-rich wastewater day 351 | place: Ireland: Galway | collected 2018-01-01
GCAGGCTGTCGGAGAGGCGAGAAATAGAACGCGGATGACGCGGAACGGGCTGATTTTCGCGGATAGAAGCGAGAAAAATCCGGCTTTTTCCGTACTTTCCGCTCAATCTGCGTTCTATTCTGTCCTATTCAGACAAGCTGCTAGACGAGTCGTTGTCTGCGTAGAAACCGCCGAATCCCCTTCCGGGAAGGTTGCTCACAAGAGTTAGCCCGGATGAGGGGGTGAGCGGGGACGGGCGGTGCTGTTGAAAGAGGAGGACGAGGAAGGATTGTTTGAGTAGGGAAAATCGGGCATAGCGAAACGTGAGAGTCGTTGAGCAAACTCACATTTCACGCCTCACTCTCTTTGCCACACTCGCTCCCCACCGACCCGTTCGGCATACCCTCGTACCTGCCGCTCCAAATCGGCCCGGTCTGTCCAGAAGGTGCTGAACTGGGAGCGGTAGGCCAGAATCGCTTCGATTTTGGCCTGGAGCGCCGCTTCGGATAGGGGATGAACCGTCGCCTCCCAGCCGCTTCCCGTGCGCTCCAGCACCTCCGCAACGCTCCCTTCCTTCTGTGCGTAGGGGTAATCCTCGTAATAGCCCAGCCGCCCCCCGTAGACCGCTTCCGCGGCCTGGCGCACAAAAATGTGGTCCACGTGATTGCCGACGGTCAGGGGCGCGAGTATCTGCTCGGCCCCGGGTAGGCTACGCAGCAGGGCGATCACCTCCGCCACCAGCCCCGCCTCGCCGGGATGGACCGGGCCAAAAATCTCGGCGTCGGACTGGTAGTACATCCCCCCCTCTGCCCCGCCCCGGTAGATACAGTCGGGGATGGGCCAGTGCAGATAGTCTGCGCCCAGAACGGCGCAGGCCGCGGCGTCCTCGGCCCGGCGCGCAGCCTCGGCGCTGGTGTCCAGTTGCCAGCGGTCGCGCAGACTCTGGGCATAGTCAGACGCTCCCCCCCCGGCATCCCCCGCCATTACCGTCGCCACCAGCACCCCCTCCCCGGCCTGGGCGAGTTGGTATATCTGCCCACCGCAAGACAAAACCCCATCGTCCAGATGGGCGGCCAGCACAATTGTATGAACATTTTGTTGGGTCATTTGACCGATCCCCGTCGTTGTGTACTATGAAAAGTATAGTATAGAATGCAGTGGCGTAGTGCTGCCCTGAAAATAGAGTTGTATACACGGATAAAAGGGAACACGGATTCAATCTGCGAAAATCTGCCGGGTGCCCTCTGGGCGCTGTGTAATCTGCGTTCTGATTTTCATTTGGGAAAGGTGAATTGTCCATCAATGAATGATTCCACGCAATCCGGACAACTGCCGCTCTGCCGGGTGGCGATGCTCAGTGTTCACACTGGTCCCCTGGCCCAATTGGGCGGCAGCAAAACCGGCGGGATGAATGTCTATGTGCGGGAGCTGAGCCGGGCCCTGGGCAAGCGCGGGCTGCTGGTGGATGTCTTCACCCGGGCCGGGAGCGACGAGGAGCCGCGCATCCGCACGGAATTGGGCCAGAATGTGCGGGTAATTTATGTGCCCGCCGGGCCTGCCCACACCGCATCACCCGATGGGCTGATTCCCTATTTGGACGATTTCGCCACGGGCGTCTGCCATTTTGCCCAGGAGCAGGCCATCCGCTACGACCTGCTCCACAGCCACTACTGGCTCTCCGGTCTGGTGGCGGAACAGTTGTGTCAACTCTGGGGGCCAGTGCCAGTGGTGCAGATGTATCATACACTGGGCCACATGAAAAATCAGATTGCCCAGGACAAGAGCCAGGGGGCAAGCCAGGCCCGCATTGAGGGCGAGGAGCGCATCATCCGCTTTGCCAACCGGCTGATCGCGGCCACCCCTGCCGAAGAGAATCAACTCATTCAGCTATACGCTGCGGATCCGGCCAAAATCACAATTATTCCGCCAGGGGTAGACCTCTGCCATTTTCGTCCCCAGTCCCGATCCGAAGTGCGGCGTCAATTGGGCTTGCCGCCGGACCAAAAGATCGCGCTCTTTGTGGGGCGCATCGAGCCGCTCAAAGGCATTGACACAATTTTGCACGCCACCCGCCTGCTTTGCGACAAAAACCCTGCCCTGGCCGAGCAATTGACCGTCGCGATTGTGGGTGGCAGCCCCTGGGCAGCCCAACTGGACGCAGAGATGGCCCGTTTGCAGGCCCTGCGCACCCAACTGAAACTGGAGCGAATTGTACGCTTTGTGGGCGCGCGCCAACAATCTGTGCTGCCCGATTTCTATTCCGCGGCGGATGTGGTGTTGATGCCCTCGCATTACGAGAGCTTTGGAATGGTGGGGCTGGAGGCGATGGCCTGTGCTGCGCCGCTGATCGCTGCCCAGGTGGGTGGGCTGGCCTATCTGGTGAAGGACGGAGTGACCGGTTTTCTGATCCCGCCCCGCGCACCGGGAGAACTGGCGGAACGGATGAATCTGCTGCTCAGCGACGAACTCCTGCGTTGGCAGATGGGCCGGGCGGCCCGCAAAGAGGCCCGGCGCTATGGATGGCGCATCATTGCGGACAGGGTGCTGGACCTGTACGCCACGACTGCCGCGCCCTTTTTGGCGGGAATATCCGCTGCAATAGAAAGCTGTGAAGATTATTCTGTGGTGTAGTTCGTACTATCTGTATAGATAAAATCGTTTCCCTTGAATAGCAAAGACTCCCCCGTCTCCCTGGCAAGCGCATAGGCAAAGCAATCACCCAAATTGAGACCCGCTTTGTGCCGACCCTTGCCAAAATCCTGATAGGCTTGCCGGGCAATCTGGGCCTGGGCAGCCGTGACATCGGCAACTTCGATGCCTGTTTGACGGATGAAGAAATCCAATTGCCGGCTGGCTTCGGCGCCGCCCCGGCTGTCGATATTTATTGCCGCTTCGAGGAAATTTGCCGCCGATATTCGGCAAACGGGTGCAGTTGCGATTGCCCTGACAAATCGTTCGGCGTCCTCTTCCCCATAGAGAATGGCAAGCAAAGCTGAAGTATCGATAATCATTGGGCCATTCCGTTCTCGCCGTAGAGCATATCGCCGTGCTCTACCGCGCTGACCGGCTGACGGATCTGTTTGGCACAGCGTTCGGCAATTGCCATCCACTCTTGAACCCGTTCCTCTGTATTCTCCCCGCGCAGCAATTGTTTCTGTTGTCGGCGCAAAGCGTCCAGGACAATAGATGTCATACTTCTCCCTGTCATCTCGGCCAGATAGCTTGCCAGCGCATAGACTTCTTTATTCTTGATGTTCAGGCTTTTGTTCTGGATGTCCAGACTCATCAGTCACCTCGATTCTGCAATGGTAGAATCACACTCTTCTGTTGCAGAATAGCGCACGTCATCTGTTCTGTCAAGATTCTTTATCCTTACCCCAAATCCCCCAGCCGGTGCAGAACCAGCCCCGCGGCGGTAATCGCGGCGGTCTCGGCGCGCAGGATGCGGGGGCCGAGGCTGACGGCCACCCAGCCCGCGGCCACGGCCTGGGCCGCTTCGGCGGCGTCGATACCCCCCTCCGGGCCGATGAGCAGGCTGCACGCGGCTGGCGCATCCACCCCAGACAGTGCCGCGCCCAGCGTGAGCGATGTGGCGTCCGCTTCTTCCCAGGGCAGCAGACGCAGACCGGATGGCTCCACAACGGCAGCCGCCCACTCCAGCGGCTTGGCCAGCACAGGCAGCCGTCCCCGTCCGCACTGCTCGGCGGCTTCCCGGATGATCTCCTGCCAACGCACATACTTGCGGGTGAGCTTCTCCGCCGGGCGCACAATCGTCCGGCTGCTGATCACCGGCACAAAGCGGCTGACGCCGATCTCCACCCCTTTTTGTAGCACCCACTCAAATTTATCGGCTTTGAGCGCGCAGAGATAGAGCGACAGAAAAATCGGTGGCTCACCTGCGGTCACTTCCTGGCCCAACACAGACCCTTCGGCGGCGTTTCTGTCCACGCGTATAATTTCGGTGGGATAGACAAAGCCGGCGTTGTCCAGCAGCAAAATTGTCTCGCCAGGGGAGAGGCGCAGCACAGCGCGCAATTGATGGGCCAGGGGCGTCAGATCAACGGGTTGGCCGGGGGTGATGGGGGTGTGGGTGAGGAAGAAGCGGTGCATTGAGTTTAGAGATTGGGGATCAGAGATTGGGGACTGGCCTTCACGCAGAACGAAATGTAAAACGTGTATATATTCGGCCAACCATATGAAGACGTGAAACGGTAACTACTCACCCCCACCCAACCTCCCCCAGCTTGGGGGAGGAGTCGATCCAGTTCCCTCCCTAGAATGGGGAGGGGTAGGGTGGGGTGGCTGAACAGTTACGTGAAACGTGAGGTGTCGTCACCCACTCTCACGTTTCACGTCTTCACGTTTCGGCCCGTACTTTGTGGCTCCGCCGCCTTATGTTTTACACCTTCCGTTTTACGACCAGCGCCACCCAATCCCCTTCCTGCTTGCGGGATTCCTCGACAAAGCCGTGACGGGTGGCGGCGTTGAGCACAATATCCACTTTTTCTTCGATAATCCCGGAGAGGATCATCCGGCCATCGGGCGCGAGGGGTTCGGCCAGGGGCGGGTTGCCGTAAATGCCGTTGAAGAGACCGGCCAGTACCTCGGCCAGAATGTTGGCGACGAGAAGGGGAAAGCGGCCCGCCATCCCCGCGGGGACGCTGCCCTGGGCCACCACCAGCGAATCCGGCCCTTCCACCAGCCCGTTGCGCTTGGCGTTGTCGTGGGTGGATTCCACGGCCAGGATGTCGATGTCTGTGGCATAGACCGGGGCCGCGCCCAATTTGGCCGCCACAATCGAAAGCACGCCGCTGCCCGCGCCCACATCCAACACCGCCATCCCCGGCTGCACCAGCTCTTCCAGCGCGGCCACGCAGAGACGGGTGGTGGGGTGCATCCCCGTGCCAAAGGCCATCCCCGGCTCCAGGGCCACCACAATATCCCCCGGCAGGCTCTCCACCGCTTCCCAGGCCGGGGCCAAAATCACCCGTTGGCCGATGCGCATGGGCTTGTAAAAACGTTTCCAGGCGTGGGCCCAGTCTTCCTCGCGCACAGTACGGATGGCCGGTTCGGGGATGGGATAGAGCAGACTCAGCCGCCACAGCCCCTCTTCGATCAGGCGGCGAATCTCCGTGCCCCGGCGACCGGGCTTCAGATACGTCTTCACCACCAGCCGGTATTCGCCGTTGATAGGCTGGTTCAGGTCGTCGAAGCCGGTGACTTCGATGACCGCGCCGCCGCCGGAGGCTTCCCCTGTGGCACTGTCTTCCTCCCAGCCGCCGCCGTTGTAGCGGTTGAAAAGTTCGCTGACCGCTTCGGCGGCTTCGCCGTCCACATCCACCGCAATTTCCAGCAGTTCGCTACCAGGCATAGCCACCGTTCCAAAGGGTATACAGACCGTACAACAGATAGACGATTACCACCAGAGAAAGCAGACGCCAGATGGTATCCCGCTGGGTGTAGATGCGCTGCACCTCGGACTTGACCGCGCTGGGACGCAGCACGACCAGAACAACGAGAATCAGAAGAACAAAAAGAATACGTCGTAGACTCACAGCGGTTTTCCGGGAATTGGCTTCTCTGCTACAATGCGCCCATGACTGCTTTCGGCTTCACCTTCGAATGGCTGCTCGGCCAACTCCATCCCCTGCGCCCTGGCTTCTGGCTGCTTCTCAGCTTCGGACTGAGCGGTCTGGTGCTGATGGTCGGCCCTCTCCTGTCCGCTAGGTGGAGCAGGCGATTGCGGGCGGGGCGCTGGGTTCTTACGCCCTATCTGGGCTTGCTCGCCGGTGGGCTTTCGCCCCGGCTGCTCGGTTTGAGCGATATCGACTGGGTGGCCGGGCTGGGGCTGGGCGTGGGGCTGACCTCGGCTATCTGGCTGCTGCTGGCGCTCGTTCGGGCTACCCTGCACAGAGAAACGCTAGACAGAGGCCCGTCTGATTCCAGGGGTATTTCATTGGCGGAGCAGATTGTGTGGGCCGGGGCCAGGGAGTTTCACTGGGTCTTTCTGCGCGCGGCCGTGTGGGAAATGTTGCTGGCCCTGCCCGCGCCGCCGGAATTGCCCGGCTATTGGGCCATCTGGCTGGCTTCCCTGCTGGCCCTGCCGGGTCTGTTCATCCAGCACCGGCAGACCTCCCAACGGGTAATCGGGGGGCTGCTGTTGATCACAACAGCCATCCTCTTCTTCTATACCCGCAACTTTTATCTCTGCTGGTTGCTCCACGCCAGCGCCGGGCTGCTGATCGACCAGCAGTTCACAGCAGAAAATAGCCATCCTATCGGCCAGCGGGCTGTCGGCTGACCGGGAAGACGGTCCATAGAGTTGCGTCTGTGGGTTTAGATAATAAAGCCCAGCACAACCATCAGGACAAAGAGAGCCGCCGAGATAACGAGGAGTTGGCGCACATCGCCCAGAACTTTGCTATACTCGTTCTTCCAGTCCACTGTGTCAGCGCTGCGTCGGGGTGCAACTTCCTCCACCTTGCGGCGGGCAGGCGCGGTCGGTGTAACGCTCGCCGCAGACGGGCCACTGGGTGTCTCCCGGTTGCCGTAGAGTTCAGAATAGCTGCGGGGCTGGGCTTTGCTCATACTGGCACGGCGGTTTTTTGTCTGCTTTGCCATTGATGGAAGGTCCTTTCAGGGAGTAGCGGCCAGGCCGCGTAGAATTAGCATTTCTGTCCGATTGTACCTGTTCAGCCACCCCACCCTACCCATCCCCATTCCAGGGAGGGAGCTGGATGACTCCTCCTCCACAGTGGGGGAGGTTGGGTGAGGGTGAGCAGTTACGTCCGATTATACTCGCTGGGGGAAGCGAGATGCAAAGATAGGGGTGGCTTATGCACGTTGCGCTTGGCTATAGCTGGTTTGCAACAGCCGCGGGCTACCACTGGGAGCGGGCGCTGCTGGCCCGGGGCCACCGGGTGACATTCGTGGGGCTGGGCCACGAAGCCCGCCCCGGCTACGACAGCACAACCCCCATCGACCGCATCGTTGAGGAGCTGCCCGACCGCCCGGATATTTTCCTCTGGATCGACCCGGCGGACCGCTACTTTCCCCAGGGCATCGAGCGGCTGTCGATACCGACGGCCTGCTATCTGATCGACGTACACATCGGCGGCTGGCGCAAAGCCGCGGCCCGCTTCTTTGACGGGGTTTTTGTGGCCCAGAAGGATTTTGTCGAGGAGTACGCCCAGGCCGTCGGCCATCATCAGGTCTATTGGCTGCCCCTGGCCGCCGCGCCGGATGTCCATAAAGACCACCACTTGGAGCGTATCTACGACATCGGCTTTGTGGGCAATCTGGCCCCGGCCCACCGCAAAACCGCCCGGGCCCGCCGTCTGGCTCTGCTGGCCGAAGGCTACAACACCAACGATTTCTACCGCCACTATCCCCCCGCCGAAGTGGGTGAAGTCTACAGCCGCAGCCGCATTGTCTTCAACACCAGCATCGCCGGGGATGTGACGATGCGCCTCTTTGAGGGTGCGGCTGCCGGCGCGCTGGTACTGACAGACGCGGTCGCCAACGGGCTGGGGGAGCTTTTCCACATCGGCCAGGAGATTGTCGTCTTCGCCGACGATGGGGATCTGCCCGCCCAGGTGGACTACTTTTTGGCCCATTCAGCGCAGCGGGAAGCCATCGCCGCCGCGGGTCAGCGCAGGGTGCTGGCCGAGCACACCTACGCCCACCGGGTGGATCGGCTGCTGGAAACGGTCACATCCCCCGCTTTTCAACAGACCGCGCCCCTGCGCGCCGGGCACGAAGCCGCACGCCGGGCCGCCCGCCACACCGTCTACACCCGGCTGCATATGCTGGACGCGCTGCTGGACGAGGCCCGGACCGCCGGCTACAACCCGGCCCGGCGTCTGTGGAGCGTCCTGCCCTGTCTGGCCCGGAGACTGCTGGTCTGATGCGCGTGCTATTTATCGCCCGTTACCGGGACCCGACGATGCACCGCAAGGTGGAGCATATGGCCCAGACGGGCGATCTGCTGATTCGCCATATTTTTCCTGGCGTCTGGCAGGATGACCTGTTGCGGGTGGATCAGCAATTGCCGGATATGCCAGGGCTGCAACGGCGAACGACAGGGATGATCGGCTCGCCGATCGATCCCCATCGCTCTTTCTATCGTAGCCTGACTTTGGGGATTCCCGCTTTTCGCCCCCACATCATCCACGCCGAGGAAGAGCCGGACAGCCTGGCCGCCTTGCAGATCGTTCTCTGCCGACGTCTTTTTGCGCCCCAAGCGAAGTTGTTCCTGCACACCTGGCAAAATGTGGATCGTCCCCTCAGCCTTCCCGTCAGGGCGGTGCTGGCGGCGACATTGGCCGCGGCCGACGCCATCTTCTGTGCGAATCGGGAAGCGGTCGAGCTTTTGCAACAGCGGCGCTATCTAAGGCCGATGCCGGTGATTCCAGCAGTCGGGGTGGATACAGAACAGTTCTGCCCGCGCTTGCCCAAGACATCGGAGCGTTTCAGGGTCGGCTATATCGGGCGGCTGATTCCCGAAAAGGGGATCGACATCCTGCTTCAGGCCGCGGCGCGGCTGGCTGACGGTTGTCAGGTGGTGATTGTGGGGGGCGGCCCTGAAGAAAGCTTCCTGCGACAACAGGTGGAGGCGTTGGAATTGGGAGATCAGGTGCAGTTCGTAGCGTCTGTGCCGACAGCACAGATAGCCGGTGTATTAGGTGGACTCGACGCGCTGGTGTTGCCTAGCCGCTCCACAACCGTCTGGAAAGAGCAGATGGGCCGGGTGTTGTTGGAAGCGATGGCCGTAGGTGTACCCGTCATCGGCTCCGATTCTGGGGCCATCCCGGAGGTGATCGGCGAAGCCGGGCTGATCTTCCCCGAAGGAGACGTGGACGCGTTGGCCACCCGGCTGGTCGAGTTGATGAGCAGGAGCGAACTGTCCAGGGAGTTGATCCGGCGCGGTCAGGCCCGGGTGAACGCGCTTTACAGCCAAAAGAAATTGGCTGCACGCACGGTCGAATTCTACCGACGAATGGGGGGCATCCCCCTGTGAATGTCTGCATCGATCTCTCCCCCGCTGTACACGGACGGGCCGGGTTGGGGCGGTTGGCCCACGAGTTAACAGCGGCCCTGCTTGCACTGGAAAGCGAACACAGCTTCTCGGCTTTTTATAATGCCGCGGCCACGGCCCAGGTGGTATCGCCCTTCGACGAGATGGACCAGATTCCGATTAGGCTGGCCGATAAGCCCTGGCGGTTGGACGTTTTGTTGGCCCATCTGTTGCGCCACTCGCAAGAAAAATTGTTTACCAGCGCCGCCCGCCCGGTCGAGTTGTTCCACGCCACGGATCATCTGCTGCCCTGTCTGCCCCAAACGCCGACTGTCTTCACCCTGGGCGATCTGACATTTCTTTCCCACGCCCAGACCCACGCCCGGCTCAACCGCACATTCCTGCGCCTGATGATGCCCATCTTCCTGCGTCGGGCCAGCGGAATCATCACCATTTCCGTCTCCACCCAGCGGGATATGGAAGCACAGTACGGTCCACTCACCACGCCCAGTGCTGTGATCTATCCGGGGATTCACAGCCGGTTTCGCCCGGTCAGAGACGAGAATCTATTGGCCGCGATTCGTGCCCGCTACCAATTGCCGGCGCGCTTTATACTCTATGTGGGCACAATTGAACCGCGCAAGAATCTGCCTGTTCTCATTCGGGCCTTTCATCAGGCCGATCTGGCTGGGGTGAAACTGGTCATCGGCGGCAAAAAGGGGTGGATGTACGAGGAGACGTTTGCCCAGGTGCAGGCATTGAGTCTTGAGGATCGGGTGGTTTTCACTGGTTTCATCCCGGATGGCGACCTGCCCGCGCTCTTTTCCCTGGCGGACCTGTTCGTCTTTCCTTCCCAATACGAAGGATTTGGCCTGCCCGTATTGGAGGCAATGGCCTGTGGCACGCCGGTGATCACCAGCAATGTCTCCAGCCTGCCCGAAGTGGCCGGAGACGCCGCACTGTTGATTGCCCCGACAGATATGGTTGGCCTGGCCGAGACTATGCGGTACGCAATGGGCAATACGGGTGTGCGGGCGGAAATGGCAGAGAAGGGGGTTGCCCAGGCGGCCGGCTTCTCTTGGCGACGCTGCGCATTGGAAACAGTCGCTTTTTACGAGGAAATCGCCGGATGAAAGAGCACCGCTACATCCTCGACACACGCACAGCCACCGCCCACTTCCCCGGCATCGGGCGTTATGTGCGTAACCTGGCCCAGACGTTGCCTCCTCTCCTGGCCAACGACGAGCGGCTGCTCATCCTCTGGAATCCGTCCGACCCCACGGCCTGGAACCCCTCCGCCCTCGCCAACCCACAGGTAGAAATCGTCCCCACCCCTGTCTCTTCTTTTGCTCTACGTCAGCAATGGACAATCCCTCGCTTATTGCGTCAAATGTCTCGTTCACAATTCGCAATTCGCAATTCGCAGATATATCATAGCACCTACTATTTAATGCCCTACCGCCCCGGCGCGCCCACGCTGCTGACGGTCTATGACCTGATTGCCCTGCTGCATCCCCAGACCGTCTCCCTGCGCGCCCGGCTTTTTTTTCGGGTTGCCACCCGCTTGGCCCTGGCCGCGTCGGAGCGCATTGTCACAATTTCCGCCTCGGCCCGGGACGATCTGCTGGCCCATTTCTCCGTCGCCGCCGGGCGGGTGACGGCTATTCCCCTGGCCGCGGACCCCCGCTTCCGTCCCCAGCCCGCGTCCGAAATTGAGCGGGTCCGCACAAAATACGATTTGCCAAACCAGTACATTTTTTACCTGGGCATCAACAAACCCCACAAAAACCTGCCTCGGCTGGTGGACGCATACACCCACCTGCACAATACGCAATACGCCATACACAATACGCCACTGATTATCGCCGGCGCCTGGGACGACCGCTACCCCGAATCCCGGGCCCTGGCCGCTCCCCTGGGCAACGCCGTGCGCTTCCTCGGCCCGGTGGACGACGCGGACCTGCCCGGGCTGCACAGCGCCGCAGCCCTCTTTGCCTTCCCCAGCCTCTACGAAGGCTTCGGTCTGCCTGTGTTGGAAGCGATGGCCTGTGGCGCGCCGGTGGTCTGCGGCAACCGTTCCAGCCTGCCGGAGGCGGCCGGGGAGGCCGGCCTGCTGGTCGATCCCACCGACACAGAGGCCATCGCCGGGGCTATTCAGCGGGTGGTGGAGGATGACGGGCTGCGCCGGTCGTTGGGGGAAAAGAGTCTGGCCCAGGCCGCCAACTTCTCCTGGCAGCGCACCGCCGCCGAGACGCTGGCGGTCTATCGAGAGATAACTGCTCACCCCCTCCCAACCTCCCCAGCTTGGGGGAGAAATCGATCCACTTCCCTCCCTAGAATGGGGAGAGGGGTAGGGTGGGGTGGCTGAACAGGGCATACAAAAAATCCCCCCGGCCCGAAGGCCAGGGGGAGGTCTGTGGCGACACGCTGAGGTTGGGTTGGGTCCGGTTTGAATGGAGAATCACAAGGGAACTCGGCCCGCTAGGGCGTGTACTTCGTCGGACAAGACAAATCAGGCGAGCAGACTGTGATACAAAATGTGTCTCAGCGTGTCAGGCGGATAAAGGGGTATCTGCTCCAAAGACATTACACCGATGCAAAAGTATGGCACGACAAGCATTGGAACGTGGGTTACACAAACAGGGAAAAGGGAAAAATGGGAGAGATGTCCACTTCGGATTGGCCGTAGAGGTGTGGGGAGTGGCAAGGAAGCGATTGCTCGCTCTTTCACACCACCTGCTCGCTAACGTTTGTTTGCCGGATAACCGCACCTGGCGTATTGTCCTGCCGTCAGCGTCGGGCGCTTCCAACAACCAGTCAACCGTCCTTCACGCATTGCTCAGTTGTTGTCACCGATGCCAAACTGTTGATGACATCACTATAGCGGATTCATTTGGTGCTGCCAATAGGCCAATGGTAACGCCCTTTTACAGAAGGGGTCTGATAATTTGCATTATTTTAGACAGCAATTTGTAAGTTTTGGTGTCTAAAATCTTCGGCTTCTTCATCGGTCAGGGCAAATTTAGGGTATTGTATAAGGTGGCGCAGCCACGATTTGCGTGCGGAAAGGTGAAGAGGTGAAACGTGAGCGTATGTGACGACACCTCACGTTTCAGATGGTTGGCCGACCGACTAACCCATGTGCGTTAGTTCCTCGCCGGTACGAATATTTGTTAAACTGTACTTTTGTAACCATTTTGACAGCATTGGTCAGTGGTCTTTCAGCGTAGAATAGGGCAACTCGTTCAATGCACTGGCTTTCCAGAAAGCAGAGATTGCCCTATGCAACCAATTCTTGGTTCGCCCATTAGCGAACCAACCCACGCTCTCTTTGATGCCAGTGTGCCTGTGAGTACGGCTATCCTCCATGCCCAGTTGCGCACACCAGCCACGCCCAGCGGCTGGGTGATCATCGGGTACAGCCGTCAGTACCGCCATTTTGCTATGCCAGACAATCCCTTTGGTGGGACAGGGCTGGCCACAATGCACGTGCAATTACTTCCGCTCCAGTCTTCAGCTACAAATTTCGATTCCGAAGCACTTGTCCACCTGACCCAACAATTGATAGATGCTACCCGCTGGTTGCGATCCGGTTTTGATTCGGGGTCCAAACCCATCGGTCTCTTTGGCGCGTACCAGGACGCTGGCGTGGCCTTGAGTGCCGCGGCTTTTCTGGGGAATGAGGTGGACGCAGTTGTCTCATTTCAGGGCCGACCTGACAAGTCGATGAACCATCTGGCCGCAATTCAGGCACCTACGCTTTTGTTGGTCAACCAAGAGGATCAGTCTGTGTTGACGGCCAATGTGCAGGCCCGCTGGTGGTTGCGCTGTACCCATCAGCTATCTTTGGTGCCGGGCCGGCTGCGGCTGTTGCGGGAGAAAAGCTCGTTTCAAATGGTCAATCAACTGGCCGGGGGCTGGTATCGTCGCTATTTATTGCGCCGCCAACCACTGAAGGACCTCCCCGGGCAACTGCTGGCACAACCTGCCAGCAGCGGATGGCAGGGCGCGCCTTTGCAACAGAATCTTCTGTAGCAAGACTATTTAACGAAGCCAGATAGAAATGAGACGTTAAACCCGGATTTGGCAGAGGAACGCGGATATAGTATCCGCGTTCTTCCATTCTTCCCTCCCCCTCCCCTCCATTTCTTCCGTCCTCCCTTCTTCCCTTTCCGTCCTTTTCCCGTGTAGGGTTCTTCCCGTCACATCTGGTATAATAGGCCGACGTGTCTAAAAACTGTGATGGACGGAAAAGGTACCCTTATGGATCAGTTGAAAACCATCCAGAATTATCCCCTCCTTCTGGAAAACTTCGGCCTGGCCGCGATGAGCGATCTCTTTGACGATTGGGTTGTCTACCGCAATTTGGAACCGGTGGACCGACGGCTGAAGGGGCTGAAATCGGCCCGGGTGCAGTTGGGGCTGAATATCGAAGGGATTCCCCGCAAACTGGACGATGCCTATGCCCAGGTGGCGCTGTGGATTTTTGAGAAGGCTCAGGCTCTGCGCCGGGCAGAAGTCAACGAACTCCTTTTTATCGGTGATACGCTCTCTGGCGATGGCCGGGCCTACCAGAATCTGTCTGCCCTGAGCGCTCTGCCCAGCAGTTGTTTCATCGGCAGTGAAAAGGCCGATCAGTCCCCCTGGCAATCGAAAGATGCAGAGACGGGGATATTTTCCGCCAATCGCTGGTCGGCTCTGGCTGATTGGCTGGCGCTGGAAAAGAGCTGTGGCCTGAAGATGGACAAGAATACGGTTGTGATAGTGGATATGGACAAGACGACCATCGGTGCCCGGGGGCGCAACGACCGGGCCATCGACAGCGCCCGGCTGAAGGGTCTCTACCGTACAGTAGGCGCTGTGTTGGGCGATAATTTTGACGCCAACCTCTTCGAGAGCCACTATGACCGTCTCAACCGCAGCAAATACCATCACGTAACCCAAGACAACCAGGACTATCTGGCCTATATGTGTCTGGTTCTCAACAACGAAGCCATCGACTGTGTGGACCTGCTGGAGTCCATCGACAACCGCGACATCGAAACCTTCCCCCAATTTGTGCGCTATGTGGAGACCTGCATTGTGGGCGGGGAACGGGTGAGTGAAGCCATGCGCCAGGCCCACACGGCTGTGCATACCAGCGTGCAGGCAGGCGATCCCACGCCTTTCAAGAGCTTCCGTCGTCAGGAATTTCTGGCGACTTTGGAACATATGAACAATTTGGACGACGACGCCCCCCTGGCAGAACGGTTGATCCGGGAGATTACGATTACCCAGGAAGTGCGGGAAACCAGTCTCTGGCTGCGGGAGCGGGGCTGCCTGGTGATCTGCCTAAGCGATAAACCGGACGAAGCCTCTGCGCCCAATCATCCATCCGTGCGGGACAAATCCCCCATCCATCGGGCGCAGACCCACGCCATCGGCGTCAGCATTGCCGACCAACTGGCCGGTCTGGGGTAATCCTATCGAGCTTACTGAAGCCAGACTCCATTGGGTCTAGGATAGGGCTGTACGGGACGATTCCCATTTTTGAGTTAAGGGTTGGTACATATCGCATGACAGAAAAACAGAAGCCCCCACAGACGCCTCCACCCAAACGGCCGCGCAATGGGGATAATAAGCAGAGTAACCCAAATGATCAGGACCCCAACGAGCGTTTTCGTCAAGCGTTCAACCGTAGCTGGGTTTGGATTATCATCGCGGTTGTCATCATTTTCGGCTATCGGATGTTGGCGAACCCCCAAGTAGCTTCCGATGATGTAATTGGGCTGAATGGCGTGGCCGAAGCGATTCAGGACAATCGGGTCAAGGAAATTGTTGTGCAGGGAGACGATGTAATTCTCTCTCTCTCCGGCTCGGAACGGCTACGCAGCCGCAAGGAAGCCGGGGAAAGTCTGCTCGATTCTCTCTCGGCCTTTGGCATCACCGAAGCCCAGCTTGCCAATCTGCCCATCACAATCGAGAAACCCTCCAATAGCAGCACTATTTTCAGTTGGCTGGTGATGATCCTGCCAATGCTGCTCATTTTTGGCTTCTTTATCTTTATTATGCGGCAGGCTGGCGGGGCCGGACAGAACCGGGCCATGCAGTTTGGCCGCAGCCGGGCGCGCAAGCTGGACGAAGCGGATCGCCCTTCCATCACTTTCGACGATGTGGCTGGATCGGAAGAAGCCAAGCAGGAATTGCAGGAGATCGTTGAATTTCTGCGGGAACCCCAGAAGTTCGCAGCCCTGGGCGCACGCATCCCCAAAGGGGTGTTGATGGTTGGTTCGCCGGGCACAGGCAAAACACTGCTGGCCAAGGCTGTGGCCGGGGAAGCCGGCACACCCTTCTTCAGCATCTCTGGCTCGGAATTTGTCGAGATGTTTGTGGGTGTGGGGGCCAGTCGGGTGCGCGATCTTTTCGAGCAGGCCAAGAAAAGCGCACCCAGCATTATTTTCATTGACGAGATCGATGCGGTGGGCCGTCACCGGGGCGCGGGGATGGGTGGCGGCAACGACGAACGGGAGCAGACCCTCAACCAGATTCTGGTGGAGATGGATGGCTTTGACAGCGACACGACAGTTATTGTTGTGGCGGCCACCAACCGGCCCGATATTCTGGACCCAGCCCTGCTGCGCCCCGGACGTTTTGACCGCAAAGTAGTGGTGGATCGCCCGGATCGGCTGGGACGGGAAGCAATTCTCCAAGTCCACGCCAAAGGCAAACCCCTCAGCGCCGATGTGAATCTGGAGACGATTGCCCGCCAGACCCCTGGAATGGTCGGGGCAGACCTGGAAAGCCTGCTCAACGAATCGGCGATTCTGGCGGCCCGGCGCAACAAACGCTCGATTGATATGGACGATATAGTCGAATCCATTGAACGGGTGATGGCTGGCCCGGCCCGCAAGAGCCGTATTCTGAGCAAGGAAGAGCGGCGCATTGTAGCCTTCCACGAGGCAGGCCATGCGATGGTGATGGCCCTGCTGCCCAATACGGATTCTGTGGGTAAGATCAGTCTTGTCAGCCGGGGACAGGCCCTGGGCTATGTGATGCCCCTGCCCAGCGAGGACCGCACATTGCACAGCCGGGCCGAGTTTGAGGATCAGTTGGCGGGTCTGTTGGGCGGGCGGGTGGCCGAGGAGATTACCTTCGACGAAGTAACCACTGGCGCGGCCAGCGATCTGGAACAGGTGACAAAACTGGCCAAGGCGATGGTCACCCGGTATGGAATGAGCGAAAAGCTCGGACCTATGCAGCTTACCCAGGGGGACACCAATCCCTTCCTGGGGATGGACCTGGGCGAGCGCCGCCACTATAGCGAAGAGATCGCCCGTTCCATTGATCAGGAAGTGCGGCGTATTGTGGAGAAGGCCTATGCCACGGCCAAGAGTATTTTGACCACTCACCAGGACAAGCTGAAACTGCTGGCCGAGACGCTTCTGGAAAAGGAAGTGATGGACAGACAGGAATTTGAGGAATTGATGGGGCTGGCTGTTCCCGCCTGACATAAGGTGGCGGAGCCACGATTTGCGTGCGAAAACGTAAAGATGTGAAACGTGAGGTGTCGTCACGTACTCTCACGTTTCACGTTTCATTTGGTTGGCCGACCGACTAACGCTTGTGCGTTAGTTCCTCGCTGGTACGGACTATGGCGTGTGTTCCCCGCAGATACGTAGAGAAGATGCTATCCAGCTCTCGGATTATCTCACAGCCAAGACCTGCCAGGTTTCGGAAAACCTGGCAGGTCTTGTTTCGTCTACCCATTGCCAGCATTCAATAGCCGTGGTAGGCTACCGGCAGCTACACGCTTCTTATCAAAAAAGGTACCTGTTCCGCCACCCCACCCTACCCCTCCCCATTCCAGGGGAGAACTGAATCGACTCCTCCCCCAATGTGGGAGGTCGGGAGGGGGTGAGCAGTTGCCAAAAATATCCTTATCATCGCCATCCGAGGCTTGTTATGACACCTGTCCCAGCCCTGATACCTGTCCAACTCAATACCCGCACCGACCCGGCCAATTTCTCGTTCGCCACCACCGCCGAGTTGGATCCCATTTCCGGCATCATCGGTCAAGAACGGGCCGTGGCCGCCGTCGAGTTCGGCATCAGCATTCGCCATCCCGGCTACAATATCTTTGCCCTGGGCAGCCCCGGCACAGGCAAACATACCGTCGTGCGCGACTATCTGACCGAGCAGGCAGCGGATGATCCCTCCCCATCTGATTGGTGCTACGTCTATAACTTTGACGAACCCCACCGCCCCACGGCCCTGGAATTGCCAGTTGGCCGGGGCAGTGAATTACGGGCGGCCATGGACGAACTGTTGGACGAAATCCGCACGATACTGCCCGCAGCTTTCGAGACCGACGACTACCGGGTGCGTCGCCAGGCGGTGGAGTCCACCTTTCAGGAGCGCCAGGACGAAGCCTTTTCTGCGCTCCAGGCCGAGGCAATCACCAAAGGGCTAAATCTGCTGCGCACCCCCACCGGGCTGATCTTTGCCCCTGTGCGCGATGGCGAAGTGTTGAAGGCCGAGGAGTTCCAGCAGATGGCCCAGACAGAGCAGGACGCGCTCAAAGAGGCCATCGAGGAGATGCAGGAAAAATTACAGCGGGTGGTGCTCCAATTGCCCCGCTGGGAAAGAGAACTGCGCAAGGAGTTGCAGGCTTTCCACGACGAACTGGCCCACTTTACTGTGGACCCGCTCTTCCACGAATTGCACGAACACTACACGCCCCAATCGGCAGTACAGCGCTATCTGGACGCGGTGCAGGCTGATATCATTGCCAATCTACCCCTGTTTCTGCGCGATGACGAAGGCGAAGGGAACAAAGAGCAGCCTTTTGCCCCGCCGGTCAACAACGGGGACCGCTTCGTGCGCTACCGGGTCAATCTGCTGGTGGATCACAGCGGGCGCGCCGGCGCGCCGGTGATCTACGAAGACAACCCGGCCTATCAGAATCTGGTGGGCCGGGTGGAATATGTGCCCCATATGGGCGGGCTGCTCACCGACTTTACCCACATCAAATGTGGCAGCCTGCATATGGCAAATGGCGGCTATCTGATGATCGACGCCCTCAAATTGCTATCCCAGCCCTATGCCTGGGAAGGGCTGAAACGGGCCCTGCGCGCCGAGACGATCCGCATCGAAACGCCGGGCCAGATGCTCAGCCAGGCCAACGCCATCTCCCTGGAGCCAGAACCCATTCCCCTGAAGGTCAAAGTAGCACTGCTGGGTGACCGCACCCTCTACTATCTGCTCAGTCAGTCGGACCCAGAGTTTGACGAACTCTTCAAAGTGATGGCCGACTTCAACGACGAGATCGAGCGCACAGCGGAGAACCAGACGCTCTTTGCCCGGCTGATTGGATCGATGGCAACCGGTCGAAAACTGCGTCATCTGGACCGGGAGGCCACGGCGCGGGTCATCGACCAGTGCGCACGGATGGCCGGGGATAGTGGCAAACTCTCCATGCGGGTGGCGTCAGTGGTAGACCTGTTGCAGGAGTCGGATTATTTTGCCGACCAGACCGGGGATCAGACGATCTTCCTGGCCCACGTGGAACAGGCGCTGGAAGCCCAGCGCTACCGGGCCTGGCGCATCCCGGAGCGCAGTCAGGAGTCGATTCTGGATGGCACTATCCGCGTGCAGACCCAAGGGGAGGCAGTGGGCCAGATTAATGGGCTGTCCGTACTGCAACTGGGGAGTACAGCCTTCGGCCAGCCCAGCCGCATCACAGCCCGGGTGACGATTGGTCGGGGCGAAGTGGTGAATATCGAGCGGGAGGTGGCGATGAGCGGGCCGAGCCACAGCAAAGGGGTGTTGATTCTGGCCTCCTTTCTGGCCGCCCGCTATGCGGCTGATTTTCCCCTTTCCCTCCACGCCCGGCTGGTCTTCGAGCAGTCCTACGGCGGTGTGGACGGGGATAGCGCCAGTTCCACCGAACTCTATGCGTTGCTCTCGGCTATTGCTGGCGTACCCATCCGTCAATTCTATGCAGTCACCGGATCCGTGGACCAGTTTGGCAATGTGCAGGTGATCGGCGGGGTGAACGAGAAGATCGAGGGCTTCTTTGCCATCTGCCAGCAACGGGGACTGACAGGGGAACAGGGGGTATTAATCCCGGCCACGAATGTGCGCCATCTGATGTTGCGCCAGGAGGTGGTGGATGCGGTGGCGGCCGGGCGCTTTCACATCTACCCGATCTCCCACATCGACGAGGGCATCGAGTTGCTGACCGGCGTGGCCGCGGGGGAAGCCGACGGAGATGGCGTCTACCCGGCGGGGACGATCAACCGGATGGTGCAGGATCGCCTGCGGGAGTTTGCCCGGCGCTGGTCAGCCTTTCACCGGCAGAACGGGCCAGAGTTTGTCTGAGCGTAATTGCTCACCCCCACCCAACCTCCCCCACTGTGGGGGAGGAGTCGATCCAGTTCCCTCCCTGGAATGGGGAGGGGTAGGGTGGGGTGGCTGAACAATTACGTCTGAGCACACGAGATCGGTGCCCAAAATGGCGTTTCTCTGCCTTCCTCGCTTATAATGGCGCTACTTGCGCTCAACCCATTTGGCAAGCAATCGTTGAAAGTCCGACACAGACACGCGCCCTTTCCCTATTCAGTTGAGTGGCCCCGTGTCTCACCTGCGAAGGAGAAACCCGATGGCGAAAATGCGTGCCGATTTCATTTGGATGAACGGCGAAATTATCCCGTGGGACCAGGCCCAGGTCCACGTCTTCACCCATGCGCTCCACTACGGCAGCAGCACTTTCGAGGGCATTCGGGCCTACGAAACGCCGGATGGCCCCGCCATCTTCCGCGGGCGGGAGCATTACGAACGGCTGCTCTTTAGCTGCAAAGTAGCCCGCATCCCCTCCCCCCTGACAGTGGACGAGTGGATGGATGTGACGATTCGGGTTTTGCAGGCCAACAAACTGCGCAGCGCCTATGTGCGCCCGCTGGTCTTTCGGGGCTACAATACCCTGGGCGTGGATGGCCGGGGCTGTCCGGTGGATGCGATTGTGGCCACAGTGCCCTGGGGTCGCTATCTGGGCAACGATGCGATTGAAAACGGTATCGACGTGCAGGTGAGCAGTTGGCGGCGTATGGCCCCCAATATGCTCAGCCCTATGGCGAAGATCGGCGGTCAGTACGTTTCCAGCCAGAATATCGTCATCGAAGCCAAAGACAACGGCTTTACCGAAGGCATTGCCCTGGACGGCAACGGCCAGATCAGCGAAGGCAGCGGCGAGAATATCTTTATCATTCATAAGGGCACGATTTACACGCCGCCCCTCTCCAGCAGCATTCTGGGCGGCATCACCCGGGACAGCGCTATCACCATTGCCAGGGATTTGGGCTACGAGGTGAAAGAAGCGTCTATGAGCCGGGAGATGCTCTATATGGCCGACGAAATTTTCTTCACCGGCACCGCCGCCGAGATCACCCCCGTGCGTTCCGTGGACCGGATGCCCGTGGGCGACGGCAAGCGGGGCCCCGTCACCAAAGCCGTGCAGGGCGTCTTCTTTGGCATTGTAGAAGACGGCGCGGCGGATAAGTGGAATTGGTTGACCCACGTGAAATTGAGATAGCTCTTGCCTTGTTCGTAGAGGGAGTAGAGAAATGATGACGCAATTGACGCTGACAATCCCAAGCGATCTCCCGCTACTTCTCAAAATGTCGGACGACGACTTTGCCAGTGAGATGCAGCTATTGCTTGCGGTTAAGCTCTTCGATATGGGCAAATTGACATCGGGCAAAGCTGCCGAATTGGCTGGAATATCGCGGGTCCTCTTTCTGCACCTACTGGAACGATATGGCGTGGCAGCCATCAATTTTGACGCACAAGAAGCGAAGCACGAGGTAGAGGCAGCCAGACGACTGACAGAGCGATGAACCGGATTGTCAACACTGCGCCACTCATATTCCTTTCCAAATTGGGGCGGCTGGAATTACTGCGGCAGGGAGTCGAGACAGTTTTCGTGCCTTCCACTGTCCGGTTTGAACTGCGCAGTGTGCTTGATTCGGCTACGGCTGAAGTCGAGTCACTTCTCGGTGGATGGTTGATTGAGCGAGCCTGTACACAACTTGCCCTGCTGGAGGTTGTACGCCAATCTATCGACCCCGGCGAAGCGGAAGTAATTGCTTTAGCATTGGAGCTAGGAATTAACGACGTAGTTTTGGATGATCTGGATGCGCGCCGCTTTGCCCGACGGAACGGTTTGCAGCCAATTGGGACGCTTGGATTGCTACTTTCCGCCAAAGAAAATGGGCTGATTGTATCCGTGCGCGACGAAATCGATCGATTGCAGGCTTTTGGTTTTCGGGCAAGTGATGTATTGATAGCGACTGTGCTTGCCTCTGCTGGCGAGCCATAAAAAAGGGGGGGGCAGACTTGCAGTCTGCCCCCCCCTTTTTTATGTTAAACCCCGCTTTGGTTACTCTCGCAGCTTCGAAATGTTGATGACAGGTTTTATCGCGGACTCATCTCCACGACGGCCGCGCCCCAAGTGAGACCGGCCCCAAAGGAGACGAACATCAACCGATCAGTGGGCAGGATGCGACCGCTGGTCAGATTTTCGGTCAGGGCCAGGGGGATGGAAGCGGCGGAGGTGTTGGCGTAGCGCTCGATATTGACAATAAAGCGTTCCAGGGGGAAGTCCATCAATTTGGCCGCTGTCTGAATGATACGCAGATTGGCCTGGTGGGGGATGATCCAATCGATGTCGGCCAGGGTCAGGCCCGCTTTGGCCGCGGCCTGTTCGCAGGCAGGGCCGACCACCCGGGTGGCAAATTTGAAGACCTCCCGGCCATTCATCTGCACATAGTGCTGACGGCCATCCAGCACTTCCTGGCTGAAGGGCCGAGCCGAACCGCCCCCGCGCATAATAATTTGCTCGCCCTGGCTGCCATCGGAGCCGAGGACAAAGCTGCGCATTCCACAGGGGCGATCCGTAGCCTGAACGACAACCGCGCCGGCGGCGTCGCCAAAGAGCACACACATCGAACGGTCGGTCCAATCCACAAAACGGCTGAGCAGCTCGACCCCCACCACAAGGATAGTGCGGTAAGCCCCGCTGTGAATAAACTGGTAGGCGGTGCTGAGCGCGTAGACAAAGCCCGTGCAGCCGGTAACCACCACAAAAGCAGGCACATCGGTTGCGCCCAACGCGTGCTGCAAAAGGCTGGAAACCGGCGGCGTGTGGTGGTCCGGCGTGGAAGTGGCGACGATAATCAGGTCCAGTTCTGACGGCTGGATACCTGCCTTTGCCAACGCCTCCCGGCTGGCGTTCAGGGAGAGGGTGCAGGTCGTCTCATCCGCTGCGGCAATGCGCCGTTCGCGAATGCCCGTACGTTGCACAATCCACTCATCGCTGGTCTCCAGTTCCGGGGGAAGGTCATTGTTGGTTACTACCTTCACCGGTACATAGGACCCCCAGCCGGTGATCTGTCCATAGGTGGAATGTACGCCGTTGTTCAAAAATTCCTCCTGCTTCCATTGCCAGAGAAGCCTGTGCCTCCCCGGAATCTCTCCCTACTCATTTGGGGTCTTCACAGTCTAGCCGGTATGCCCCGCTCCGTCAAACAGGCGCAGAGCGGTGGGTGCATCCCAGGAATGGGCAACCGATTCCCGGAATCAGCGACTCGCACCCCCGTTCGTGTGTTATCCCTACCGCCCCTCCTTTGACACCTTCCACCCGTCTGGCTGATAATAGCCTCGTATTGCAATCCATTCCACTTCAACGGAGAAGCCCCATTTATGTCTACCTGGCAAGAGTACCTTGACACCCACCAACCCCGTTTTCAGGAAGAGCTGCTCGACTTTCTGCGCATTCCCAGCATCTCCGCTCTGCCCGCCCACAAAGCCGACGTACACAAAGCCGGTGAATGGGTGGTCGCCCGGCTACAGGCCGCGGGCGCAGAGAATGTCCAGCTACTGCCCACGGGCGGCCATCCGGTGGTCTACGGCGACTGGCTGCACGCACCGGGCAAGCCCACAATCCTTATTTACGGCCATTTTGACGTGCAGCCCGTAGACCCGTTGCATCTCTGGACAAATCTACCTTTTGAGCCGACCCTCGACGGCGACAAAGTTTTTGCGCGGGGTGCGTCTGATGACAAAGGCAATATGCTGGTGCCGATCCTGGCTGTAGAGGCCCTGCTGAAGGGGACGGGTGTACCTGTTCAGCCACCCCACCGAACGGGATCGACTCCTCCCCCACAGTGGGGGAGGTTGGGTGGGGGTGAGCAGTTAGGGACGGGCAGCCTGCCCGTCAATGTCAAATTCTGCTTTGAAGGCCAAGAGGAGATCGGCAGCCCCCAGATTCCCAGCTTTCTGGCCCGGCACAAAGAACTTTTCGCCTGCGATCTGGCCGTGAGCGCAGACGGCGGCCAATGGAGCGACAGCGAAGGGATTCTGCTTGTGGCCCTGCGGGGCATCTGCGGGCTGCAAATCGACGTGCAGGGCGCCAAAACCGATCTCCACTCCGGCGGCTATGGGGGTACAATCCGCAACCCGGCCCACGTCCTCGCCGAACTCCTGGCCTCTATGCACGACGCCACTGGACGGATCGCCGTGGATGGCTTCTACGACGACGTGGCGGACCTAACCCCAGAGGAGCGGGCGGCCATTGCCCGGGTTCCCTTTGACGAGGAGGAGTATCTGGACAACCTCGGCCTGGAAGCGACCTTTGGCGAGGCAGGATTCTCCACCCGGGAGCGGGTCTGGGCCAGACCGACGCTGGAAGTCAACGGAATGTGGAGCGGCTTCCAGGGCGAAGGCATCAAAACTGTCTTGCCCAACGAAGCCCACGCCAAAATCACCTGCCGGCTGGTCAGCAACCAGCGCCCGGAGGAGATCGTCAAACGGGTCATCGCCCACGTCCAGAAGCACACACCGCCGGGCGTCACCGTCACCGTCTCGCCGGAAGAGACCGGTGGCAAGCCCTACACCGTCGCCGGCGACCACTGGGGCAATCAAGTGGTGGCGGATGTGCTGCGGCAGGTCTACGGCTCCGAGCCATATCACGTGCGCAGTGGCGGCAGCATTCCCATCACTGGCGTCTTTCTGGACGAATTGGGCGCATATACGGTCAGCTTTGGTTTTGGTCTGCGGGACGAGGGTGCCCACGCGCCGGATGAGTTTTTCCGGTTGAGCAGCTTTGTAAAGGGTCAGGCTGCCTACTGCCGTCTGTTGGAACGTTTTGGAGAAAGCTAGGCTGGCACGATGGCTCTTTCTGGTGTATGCTTTACCCGGAAATCCCCCGTTGTTTCTGTGCTGCACCATCTATTCCGATAGTCGTAACCCATCTCACATTCATCCAAAAGGAGAAAGCTCGATGAAGCGCATTGCTCTACTGACGTTTCTCGCTGTTCTGTTGCTGGTGATGGCTGGCTGTGCCCCACCGCCACCGCCCCAGGCCGCTGGCTCTGCCCCGGCTGCCGCGCCCGCCCTGGGCACAGCCGACAACCCGCTGGTGATGTCCTTCGTCCCTTCCGGCGACACCCAGGAAATCATCGCCGGCGGCGAAGCCATTGAAACAATGCTGGAAGAGAAGACCGGTCTGGTCATCGAATCCAACGTAGCCACCTCCTTCGCCGCAGTGGTCGAAGCGATGGGCGCAGGCAACGCCCACATCGGCTGGCTCAACACCTTTGCCTATCTGCTGGCCCACGAAAAGTACGGCGTGGAAGCCCGCATCGCCACCTCCCGCTTTGGCAGCACCTCCTACAAAGGCCAGATCATCACCCAGGCTGACAGCGGCATTACCACACTGGCCGACCTGAAGGGCAAGACCTTCTGCTGGGTCGATCCCCTCTCCACTTCTGGCTACATCATTCCCCGGGTGGAATTGCAGGCCGCGGGGGTAAACCCGGACACGGATTTTGCCAAGACCGTGGAAGCTGGCTCGCATAACAATGTGGCTATTGCGGTCTACAACGGCGAGTGTGATGGCGGCGCCACCTTTGTGGATGCCCGCAGTTCCGTGGAGAAGGACCTGCCCGACATCAAAACGAAAGTTGTCGTCATCGCCGAATCCCCCCCCATCCCCAACGACGGCGTGAGCTTTGCCGCAGGTATGGACCCGGCACTGGTGGACAAGATTGTGGCCGCTCTGCTGGAGATTGCCCAGACCGACGCCGGCAAGGAAGCGCTCAATACTGTCTACTCCATCAGTGGGCTGGAAGCAGCCGACGACTCCTTCTATGACGGTTTCCGCGCCCAGTTGGACGCCGCGGGCATCAGCATCGAAGACCTGTCGAAGTAACAGTCAGGGAGTGGGGAGTGGGGACTGGGGATCGGTTACCAGCCCCAGTCCCCACTCCCTTATCCCCCAATCTCCAATCCCTATGCTCGAAATCAAACACCTCTCCAAAATTTATGACGACGGAACCCGCGCTGTAAACGACGTCTCTTTCACTGTCAAAGAGGGGGAGTTTCTGGTCATCATCGGCCTCTCCGGTTCGGGCAAATCCACCCTTCTGCGCTGCATCAACCGGCTGATCGAGCCGAGCAGCGGTCAGGTTCTCTGGAACGGCCAGGACATAACCGGGGCCGCGCCCGGCGAACTGCGCCGCATCCGCCGCCAGATCGGGATGATCTTCCAGCACTTCAATCTGGTCAAGCGGCTGCCGGTGTTGACAAATGTGCTGACCGGGCGGCTGGGCTATGTCTCGGCAGGCCGCAGCATTCTGGGCCGCTGGTCGCGCCAGGACAGAGCGCGGGCGCTGGCGAATCTGGAACTGGTGGGGATTGCCAACAAAGCCGACAACCGGGCCGACGAACTCTCCGGCGGCCAGCAGCAGCGGGTGGGCATTGCCCGTGCCCTGATGCAAGACCCCAAATTGCTTCTGGCCGACGAGCCGGTGGCCAGCCTGGACCCGGCCACCTCCCATTCGGTGATGAAGTACATCGAGCAGCTCAACCAGGAGATGGGTGTGACTGTCCTGTGCAGCCTGCACTTTCTCAGCCTGGCCCGCACCTACGCCACCCGCATCATCGCCTTGAAAGACGGCGAAATCGTCTTTGACGGCGGCCCTCTGGAAATCGACGATGCCCGCTTCCGGGAGATTTACGGCGAAGAGGCGGTCGAGGTGGAGATACGCTGATACGTGAGGCGTGAAGCGTGAGGGGATCCGAACCTTCTCACGTTTCACGCCTCACTCCTCATTTACAATTCTCTATTCACCATTCACCATTCACCATTCACTATTTTTAATGTCTCAGGCCGCTCTGCCCACCCAACCCCATAACCCCACCCTGGCGACCCTTCTCTCCCTGATTGTGCCCGGCTCTGGTCAGGCCTACACCGGGCGACGGGAGCGGGGTGTCTTCATCCTGCTTACCGCGGCTCTGTTGATTTTCCTGCTGGGCTGGCTGAATTTGTGGGTGCTGGCTCCCCTGGGGCTGCCCTTCTGGCTCTGGCAAGCCTGGGAAGCCCGGCTCTACGCCCAGGGCAAGAATCCGGGCAGCGCCCGATTGGTGCTGGCCGCGGCCCTGCTGGTCTATGCCATCGGCTGGCAGGTGACACAGATCGACGTTTCGCGGGTCATCACCAGCGCGCCCAAAGTCGTGCCATTTGTCACCGGTCTGGTGCAGCCCAGCTATTTTGACCGGCAGATCGATTCCAACACCGTCCCCACCCCCATTGAAATTCCCTGTGGAAGCGCGCCAGCCCCGGCTGTTGCCCCGGCGAACGGACCAGCCATCCGTCTCAGTTCGGCCTGTGCCAATCCGGGGGATGTGGTGACGATCAGCGGCGCTGGCTTCCCCGCCAACGCCCAGGGCGAAATCTGGTTTCAGAACGCGATTGGCGACCGCTCCCGGGCCCGGGGCAAGGACGGACTGCTCTCCTTTGCCGCGGACGGAACGGGCGCTTTTGCTGTGGACGCGGTGATGCCCGTCGTCACCAACCGCGACCCCCAATCCCACCGGCTGGAAGCCCAATATATCACATCCGTCGGCCCACTGCGTCTCAGCGAGACCAGCCGTCTGGTCATCGGGCGGATGGGCGAGACGATTGCCCAGGCGCTGATGGCGACGACCCTGGGCGCAATTCTGGCTGTGCTGGTCAGCTTCTTGGCCGCGCGCAATCTCATGCGGGTCAACCCGGCCACCCAAATTGTCTATTATGTGATGCGCACGCTGCTCAATATCCTGCGTGCGGTGGAGCCGCTGATTATGGCGATTGTCTTTGTCGTCTGGGTGGGGCTGGGGCCTTTCGCCGGTGTGCTGGCGTTGACCGTCCACTCGATTGCCGCGCTGGGCAAACTCTACTCCGAGGCGATTGAGAGTATCGAGCCGGGGCCGATTGAGGCTATCACCGCCACGGGCGCGGACCGCTTGCAGGTCATCTGGTACGGCGTGCTGCCCCAGGTCTGGCCGCCCTTCATCGCCTTCACCGTCTACCGCTGGGATATTAACGTGCGGATGTCCACAATCATCGGTTTTGTGGGCGGCGGCGGCATCGGTTTTCTCCTCCAACAGTGGATTCGCCTGACCGATTTTCGGGCCGCGGGCGCGGCCATCTGGGCCATTGCGGTTGTGGTGATTGTGCTGGACTTTTTGAGCAGTGAAGTGCGGAAGCGGGTGGTGTAGTCAAAAATGATGGGATGATGAGATGGCGGATCAATCAGCCGTTTCCCAAAAACAGAGTAGACTGATCCTATTGGATGACGGACCGGATACAAAACTTGATTTTCGTTGTCACTGAGAACGATTTGTCAAAATGGAAAACATACGTTTCTATTACACCGAATCGTATTCAACGTGTCTGTGAAAACTCCGAAATTCCTGTTCCGGTGTGGCAGTGACTTGCACAATCAGAATAGGTAAGTCCCCATATCTTTGGCGCAACCGTTTGTGAAGCACTCCGCCGTCGGGGTCTGTATCAAGAATTTTACCGTCCTGTATGCCAAGAAATTGTCCGTAATATCGGGTGGCAATTTGGGGGTGCATCAGCCTGTAGCGATCCATCTCCAGCAACAGCGCTTCGTGCCATTGCTGGCGCAGATAATCGGCCACCAGAGATTCGACCACATCCTCCACAGAGGTGTCTCGTCCAGCGGCCAGCCGTTTCAAAGGTTCGTGCAGTTCGGGTGAAAGTGTGAGTGTTGGCATAGTTTTAGTATAGCGATTGGGTGTGCTGCTGTCAATTGAATTTTAGCGAGAATGTTGCGAAAAGCGCATGAAAGACCGCCGTTCTATCCGAACAATTTTTCTTATAGCCATCGCCATCCCGCTCTACATTTGGAGCTGGAACGCCACCCAAATCGACCTGGGCACGCTGATTGCCGGCGCGCCCAAAGCCCGGCCTATTCTCACGGATTTGGTGCAGCCCTCCCTCTTTGAACGGGGCGAGCAGAGCGAAAGCCGGGAGAGCGGGCTGCGTGTCCCCTGCCTGGGCGACCCGGCCCTGGCCCCGGTGGGCGGCGACGCGGACTTGACTCTCTCCTCCGTCTGCCTCAACGCCCGGGAGCCGGTGACGATTCAGGGCAGCGGCTTCCGTCCCCACAGCGACGGGCGGCTCTACTGGCAGGTGACGGGCTTGCAGGGCCGCCTGCGCGACGAGCGCTTCACCACCGACGCGGACGGCAATTTCACAGTGGAGACGGACATCCCACCCCTGCTGGCCGAGAACCCTGGCGAGCACAAACTGCTGGCCGAAGTCACCTGGGAAGCGGGCGGTCTGGCCCCCAGCGAAGCCCTGCGCGTCACCATCAACAAAATTATCGAGACCGTCTTTCTGGCGCTAATGGCGACGACCTTCGCCGCCTTTCTGGCCGTGCCTCTCAGCTTTCTGGGCGCACGCAATATTATGCCCACAACCGGTCTGGGCAACGCCGTCTATATCATCACCCGCACTTTTTTCAATCTGACCCGCTCCATCGAGCCGCTGATCCTCGCCACGATTTTTGCGATTTGGGTCAGCTTCGGCCCCTTTGCCGGTGTGCTGGCCCTGACCGTCAGCACCATCGCCAATCTGGGCAAACTCTATTCCGAAGCCGCCGAGAGTATCGAACTGGGGCCCCTGGAGGCCATCACCGCCACCGGCGCCAACCGGCTGCAAGTCATCTGGTATGCGGTCGTGCCCCAGATTACGCCCCCGTACATCTCCTTCACCGTCTATCATTGGGACATCAATGTGCGGATGTCCACAATCATCGGCTTTGTGGGCGGCGGCGGTATCGGGATGGAACTCTCCCGCTGGATCAACCAACTCCAATGGAACAACGCCGCCACGGCAGTCTGGGCCATTGTGCTGGTGGTGACGGTGATGGACTACGCCAGCGCAGTGGTGCGGGAGAGGCTCGTATAGCATAAGGACTCGTCAAGAAATAAGTTCCATCCGGTGCGTCGCACTGTTCACGAAATGACTCTAGTCTGCAACCTCATCTGGACAGTGCGACGCACCAAAACGGGAAGTTATTCTTTGACAAGCCCTTAGCCAAGAGGATGTTCCTGGCGACACGCGGGCGTACAACTGTGTGCGTCTATTTGCTGTGTCAAGAAGTTGTTTCCAAAATTCCACTCGTGTTCGGGCCGGGGTTCGCTGGAGACCCAAATCACCCGCTTGGCCCCCAGATTACTCATATACGTAATCAGCTCAGGTGGTCGTGATCCGTCCGTTCCAACTGGTTTTCAATGATAACCACATTGCTCCCACCGTCTTCGGCCACAATATCCGCCGCGAAGGCACCCGCGGCCATCTCCCGCTCCACAAAGGAGAGGTAACTGTTCAGCCACCCCACCCTAGCCCTCCCCATTCCAGGGAGGGAACTGGATCGACTCCTCCCCCACAGTGGGGGAGATTGGGTGGGGGCGAGCAATTATAAGGAGAGATCACTCCCCACCTTCTCCGCCAGCAGGCCCAGATTCTCCGCCAGCCAACGGGTGAAATTCTGCGTCTCGTGCGGCCACAATTCCCGCAGGGGGGCTATATTTCCAGCCGACCGATTGCTGTCATTGGAAAACCCCCCTTAAAATCGCTTGGATCGCCCCATCGAACGAACTACCGCGGTTTGTCCGCAACAAACGGCTGTGCTACGCTAAAGCAGTCACAGGCTTCTACCGTTTGTGGGGGCTGCTCCAGCCACCGCTCCCGCCTGGGTTAGCGTTTGTCGTTTACTCTATTACACTTTACTAAACTTCTTAATTGATAATGCACACTACAACCCCATCCCCAACCGAATACCGCAAGCTGCCGGGGGTGGACGCCCTGCTGCGCCGCCCGGAAGTAATCCGCTGGAGCGCCGAGTATGGCCCGGAGCAGGTGACCGCGGCCATCCGCGCCCTGCTGGAGGCAGACCGGCAGGCCATTGGGCAGGGCGCGGCTGCCCCCAGCGAGAATGCCCTCATCGATCAACTGGCCGAGCATCTGCAACGGGAAAACCGTCCTTCCCTGCGCCCGGTCATCAACGCTACGGGTGTCATCATCCACACAAATCTGGGCCGTGCCCCCCTTAGCGCGGCGGCCCACCAGGCCATCCAGACTGCGGCCACGGGCTACAACAATCTGGAATACGACATCGACGCTGGCGCACGGGGCAGCCGCTACGGTCACGCCCGCCAGCTTCTGCGGGAGCTGACCGGCGCCGAAGATGGGCTGGTGGTCAACAACAACGCCGGCGCGGTCTTTCTGGTTCTGTCGGCCCTCTGCTCTCCCCAGGAGGTGGTCATCAGCCGGGGGGAGCTGGTGGAGATCGGCGGCGGCTTTCGCATCCCCGATGTGCTGCGCCAGAGCGGGGCCAAACTGGTGGAGGTGGGCACCACCAACCGCACCCACGCCCGGGACTTTGCCGAAGCTCTCTGCGGGGATACGGCCGCTTTCATGCGGGTACACGCCAGCAATTTTCAGCAGATCGGCTTTGTTACCAAACCCAGCCTGGCCGAGTTGGTTCAGATTGTGCGGGATAGCTGGTGGAATGACCGGGTGCTGGTCATCGACGATCTGGGCAGCGGCACATTGCTGGACACCGCGCCCTATGGCCTTTCCCCGGAGCCGACGGTGCAGCAGAGCGTGGCCGCCGGTGCGGATGTTGTGACCTTCAGCGGTGATAAGCTGCTGGGCGGCCCCCAGGCCGGGCTGATTGTGGGCAAGGCAGAATCTATCGAGCAGATTCGCCGCCATCCCCTCACCCGCGCTTTGCGGGTGGATAAGCTGACCCTGGCCGGGCTGGAAGCTACTCTCCAATCCTACCGGCGGGGCAAGGCTGTGGAAGAGATTCCAGTCTGGCAGATGATTGCCGCCACCCCGGAGCGGCTGCGGGGGCGGGCGGAGCGTTGGCGGGGTGTGCTGGCCCGGGCCGGTCTGCCGGTTGAAGTTGTCCCGGGCCAGAGTACCATCGGTGGAGGCAGTCTGCCCGGCGAAACCCTGCCCACCCATCTCCTTGCCCTGACCGTCCCCCGCCCGGACGAGTATGCAGCCCGTCTGCGCCAGGCCAATCCGCCAATTGTAGGCCGCATTCAACAGGAACGCCTTCTCTTTGACCCGCGCACGGTCCTACCAGAGGAAGACGAACGCCTGCTTTCCACCCTGTGCGCCGGGAGCGAACTGCGCTGATGGCTGACCTCATCTTCCTCAAACTGGGCGGCTCGCTCATCACTGACAAGCGCCAGACCGAGACCCCCCGGCTGGATGTGCTGGCACGGCTGGCCCAGGAGATCGCGGAGGCCCGGCGTGCAAACCCCGCACTACAACTGGTCATCGGCCACGGCTCTGGCAGCTTCGGCCACGTGACAGCCCGCCGCTACGCAACCCGGAGCGGTGTGCATACCCCAGAGGAGTGGCTGGGCTTTGCCGCCACCGCGGACGCCGCGGCCCGCCTAAATCGCATTGTGACGGCCAGCCTGCTGCAAGTCGGCCTGCCCGTCTGGTCCATCCAGCCCGGGGCCACCCTGCGCTGTGTGGATGGTCGGGTGGTGGCTGGCCCAGAGGAGAGTGTGGCACTGGCTCTGGAACGGGAACTCATTCCTCTGGTCCACGGGGATGTGGCGCTGGACAGCGTGCGCGGGGGGACAATCGCCAGCACAGAGGAGATTTTCGACTGGCTGGCCCGCTCGCTTGCGCCCCGGCGCATCGTTTTGGTGGGCGAAGTAGACGGCGTCTTCACCGGGGACCCCCTCCGTTTTCCCGACGCCCAGCCCATCCGGGAGATTATCCCGGCTACCTTCCCCAGCCTGAAAGCGGCCTTTGGCGGCAGCCACGGCACAGACGTAACCGGCGGGATGGGGGCCAAAATCGACCAGGCCCTGGCAATGGCCCAGCGCCAACCGGGGCTGGAAGTGATCATCTGCGGTGGGCTGTTGCCGGGGAAGGTAGCCCAGGCTCTCTCCGCCGGCCTATGGCCTGGAACCCGGATTGTGGCTACGGGCTGATCTCTCTGGGCACAGGTCAGAGGGATTACAGATCAGGCGACACGATCGGCTGACACCAATAACGACGAAAAGCGGACGCAGATTCACGCAGAAACAACTGATCTGCGCTGATTTTATCAGCGTCAATCACTCTTTTCAGCGCCATCAGCGTCCTATTTTCAGATCAGTTCTCCATGCGACGGGTAGCGCCACGGGGGATGAAAAGCGGACGCAGATTCACGCAGAAACAACTGATCTGCGCTGATTTTATCAGCGTCAATCACTCTTTTCAGCGCCATCAGCGTCCTATACTGTTGTCCCGTAAACTGACCTCATTTGCCAGTGCAGGAGGAGCACCTGTATAATGCACTACGAAATTCAGACTGCCCGTATCTCCCATCTGTCTTTGTCGATGGCGAGGTAGGCAGCGAAATAAGGACAAATAATGGCACTCACAATCGTTTCCTTTCTTCTCCTGTTGGGCGCGCTGATGTTTTTTCACGAACTGGGCCACTATCTGGCGGCGCGGCGCAACGGGATCGAAGTCGAAGAGTTCGGCGTTTTTGGCTTCCCCCCGCGCCTTTTTAAGCTTTTTACCTACGACGGCACACTTTTTTCCATCAACGCCATCCCCCTGGGCGCGTTTGTCCGTATGAAGGGCGAAGACGCCGGGGATATGTCCCCCGGCTCCTTCAACGCGGCCAGCGCCGGGGCCAGGGCTTTTACACTGGTGGCCGGGCCGGCCATGAATTTTCTCATCGCCATTGTCTTTTCCGTCGCCAGTATGCTCTCTGGTTTCCCTTCCAGTGTGGCCCACCCCCAGGTGACGAACCCACCCGCAAGCAGCGCCGCGGCCAGCGCCGGGCTGCAAGCGGGCGATATTCTGCTCAGCCAGGCAGGCCGCCCTTTGCTGGTGATGGCAACCACTGGTGAACCCCTGGCGGCTGCATCTGTCAAGACTCTGCTGGACGGCTCTTTGCCGCCGGACGAGGGGCTGCTGGTGTTGCGGGATGGCGAACGGATTGCCCTGCCCGAGAGCAGCGCATCCCTGGCCAGCCTTCTGGACGGGGTGGAGTTTGCTCCGGTGCTCAATACGCAAGTCTCCGCGGTGGTGGAAGACAGCCCCGCGGCCGCGGCCGGTCTGCTTGTCGGCGATGTGGTCTATGCGGTCAACGGCGCGCCGGTCACACCGGGCAATTCCCTGGGGCGGCAGGTGTCGGCGCTGGCAGGCAGCGAAGTGCTTCTGACGATTGTCCGGGGCGACGAATGGCTGGAAGTCCCGGTCTTTGCCCGGGAGAATCCCCCGGCGGGTCAGGGCGCAATGGGCATTGCCATCGACGGTATCTCCCGGATGGTTTCCCTGCCCTTCCATCTGGCCGTTTGGGAAGGGGTTCTGACAATCGTCGGCTATGTGGGAATGGTCGTCTCTCTGCCGGTTATGCTGATAGCGGGCCAACTGGCCCCCAGCGATGCGGGTTTCTCCGGGCCGGTGGGCATCGCCCAGCTAGTGGGCGGAGCGGTCAACGCCACCGTCGATACGGGTTTTTGGTTTCCCATCTGGCAGTTGGCTGCCATCATCAGCGCGGGATTGGCTGTGGCAAATCTCTTCCCCATCCCGGCGCTGGATGGGGGGCGGCTGCTCTTTATTGCCTTTGAAAAGTTGCGGGGACGGCGGATCGACCCGGAGAAGGAGGGGATGATCCATCTGGTGGGTTTTGCCCTGCTCCTGGGGTTGATGGTCGTCATCACTGTCAGCGATATTCGTTCGGGTCCGCAGTCCATAGACTGGCTTCGTATTTTGGGCCAATAACAACGCAGCTTCAACGAGAAAAGACTGGCCTGATGTCCATGCAGCCAAAGGAGTTCCCTGGCGGGCAGCCATCTTCTGCCTTCCCTTCTTTTCCATCCCCCGGCCAACGGCAGACAGAAGAGTGCCCCGCTTGTGCCGCGCCCATTCAGTCAGGGCAAGTCATCTGCATCGGGTGCGGAACGGTTTTGCATAGCCTGCCCCCCAAAATCCGCTGTGGGCATTGCCGCCAGCAGGCATCTTCCGCCTATGCCATTTGCCCCAACTGTGGGCGGGAACTGCACGGGGCCGCTTCCTCTTGGATCAGCTGGGCGATTCCGGCGCTGCTGGTCGCGCTCTTGGCAATTGTGCTGTTGGGCCGGTTGGCAGATGGGCCTTGGCAATGGCTGGCCGAACGCACCGCCAGTACGCTGGCTGTCGTCGAGAACCCGGTGTTGACACCCGTGACCGAAAGCGCTGAGGGGAGCGCAGGGAATCCATTGCCCCCGGCCACAGAAACCTCCGAACTGATTGCCGTCGCCGTCCCAAGCGAGACGCCCACAGAGCCACCGCCGACCGACACGCCCGAACCAACCACCACGCCCACCGCCTCCCCTCTCCCCACCGACACAGCCACAGAGACGCCTACGGATATACCGGTTGACACGGCAACGCCCAGCGTGACCCCAACCGCCATACCCGTCGCCGTCGAGACAGCGGCCCAGACGCTCACGGGGACGCCCACAGCGGGAAGCGTAAATGGGGAACGAGTCTACAGCGTCCAGGCGGGTGACACAGCCTTTTCGATTGCCAACCGTTTTCAGGTCACTGTGGCAGAGTTGCTAAAGGTCAATCAGCTTGCCCCGACCCAAGCCCTGCAATTGAAATCCGGCACAGTTCTGCTCATACCCGGCAGGGGGCCGTTGCCCAGCCCCACGGCCACCCCAACCGCGCCCCCCCCGGCCGCCACAGCGACGTCCGCTGCGACAGCCACAGCGGCTGTCCAGGCCACGCTGCCGGGCCAGCAACTCTACACCGTTGCCAGCGGTGATACCTTTGTGGGTATCGCCTTGCGTTTCAGTATCGGTACGGATGCCCTGCTGGCCGCCAACAGTATGACGATTGATCAGGCCAAGGATTTACGCCCCGGTCAAAAGCTGATCATCCCCGCTGCCGGGCAGCCTCTGCCGCCCACCGCAACCCCGGGTCTGCGCCGCTATATTGTGCAGGCGGGGGATACAATCGTAGTGATTGCTGCCAGCAATGGCATTTCGGCGGAACTGCTCCTCTCTGTCAACCGGATGACCGCGGCTCAGGCCCCCTCCATCCGTCCCGGCGACGAACTGATCATCCCGCCACCGGGCTATGTGCTTCCCACAAATACACCCCGGCCCACCGTCGCCCCCACCGCCACCCCCACGCCGAAGGTGACAATCCGGCTGGATGCGCCTGTGCTGCTGGACCCGGCTCAGGGCATTAATGTGCCGTGCAGCGCCAATCAGATCATCCGCTGGAATGCGGTCAATGGCCTGGTTGCCGGCGATGAGTATGTGCTTTTTCTGGGCTATGTCAATTCTGCGCCAGATGGGGGGGGCAACGTAGCGGTCGTTCCCTTGCTGGAACAGCGTACGGGCCAGCGCACCAATTGGCCGATGGATACGGGCTACTGCAATGTGCCGCCCCAGGAGTTTGGCAGGCGTTGGCGCTGGTACGTGCAAATTTTCAACGGCAGGGATCCGGTCAGCCCGGCCAGCCAGGTCTGGGAGTTTAGCTGGCGTTGATCTCTTTTGCGCAGAGCGCAATGTTGCCCGCCCAGACCCGACACTCCGGACGTAATTGTTCAGCCACCCCAGCCTACCTCCCCCCATTCCAGGGAGGAAAGTGGCTCGACTCCTCCCCCACTCTGGGGGAGGTTGGGTGGGGGTGAGCAGTTACAAAATAGACCCGACTTCTGACTTTAACTACCCGGAACAGTGCATTCTGTGGTATGCTATCTGTCAGACCGCTCTGACTATTTCTGCCGCGCCATTTTTTGCGCGTAGCCGGCACGCCAGAGATACACTCTGCGCAGATATTTTTATGTTGTTCGAGGAATTGAACGTGACCACCAAAACCAGCCTGAATGTAGCCGAACTCCTGACGAAATTGGCTACCGACTCTACTTTCCCCTCCCTGCCCGAATTACACGCCCTGTCGGACCTGAACCGCCAGGAAGAGGCAGATGTCCGCCATTTCTGGGTGACGATTCCGGAGGATCGCCGCTATCGGGTGATCGAGGAATTAGTCGAAGCCAGCGAGACGGAAATTTCGTTGCTGCTGGGCCGTCTGTTGCGGGTGGCTCTGGGCGACGAGAGTACACGGGTGCGGATCTTGGCCGTGGCCGGGCTGTGGGAAGAGACCGACGAGTCGTTGATTGGCCCCTTGCTGGATCTGCTCCACAACGATCCCGCCGAGGAAGTACGGGCCGCGGTTGCCGCCGCCCTGGGCGCGTACGTCCTGGCGGGCGAGCTGGACGAGATCGATCCGGCCCAGGCTATGCGAGTGGAAGAGGCGCTCCTTGCGATTCTGCACAGCGACACAGAGCCTATCTCCGTCCAGTGTCGAGCGCTGGAAAGCATTGCCTATTCAGGCGAGATGGGGGTGCGCCAGCTTATCGACGACGGCTATTACTCCCCCTATGACGAAATGCGCGTGAGCGCGCTCACCGCAATGGGGCGCAGCGCGGATATTCGCTGGCGGGACGCGGCCCAGGCCGAACTGGTCAGCCCGGAAGCGGCAATCCGCGCGGCCGCGGCTTGGGCCTGTGGCGAACTGGAGCACCGGGATGCCCTGGGCGATCTCTTCAATCTGCTGGCGGATGAAGAAAAAGAGGTGCGGCTGGCCGTGCTGTTTGCCCTGGGGCACATCGGCGGCAAGGATGCGATTGAAGTTCTCTCCTCCGCAGCCACCAGCGAGGATGAGGAGGAAGCCGCGGCCGCGGAAGATGCACTGGAAGATAGTCTCTTTTTTGGGGATAGTGACATCCCCCTCTTTGACGAGTCGGAAACCGAATGGGATGAGGAAACGGACGACGAGTGGTGAGATAAGCGGTAACTGCTCACCCCCACCCAACCTCCCCCACTGTGGGGGAGGAGTCGATCCAGTTCCCTCCCTGGAATGGGGAGGGATAGGGTGGGGTGGCTGAACAGGTACTGCCCGCCGGAGTGCCCTTGTATGAACCTGAAGTTGAAACGTCTGGTACGCACCCAAAGCTCGGAACAGTACGCGCTCTTTGATCTGGACCAGACCGATGCCAACCGCCAGCCTATCACTATCGGTAAGCTGGACCTGCACTACACCGGCGAAGGCACCTATGGCACGATTTTGCTGTGGGACAGCGCCTCGCGCAAATTGAAGGCATCCCAGCGCCGGGCCTTTATCCAGTCCCTGCTGCGGGAGCTTGTGTTGCCTATGGGTGTGCCCAACGAATATGTGGTCGAGTTTTTTGCGCCCCAGCTGGATGAGTACGAAGTCTTCCATAACCTGGACGGGGAAGAGGGGGACGGCAGCGCAGAGGCTGCCCCTGCCGGGCCAGGGCCACGCGAAGGATAGCCACCTGGGCTCCCTATGGCGATTCTGGATACCCTCGTCCTGATTCTGGGGCAGACGATTCTGCCTATCTCTCTGGTTGTGCTGGTCGGCCTGATTCTGGCCCGGCGCTTGGCGCTGAACACCCAAACCATCGGGCGGGTTACCTTTTATCTCTTTTCCCCAGCCCTCATCTTCCGGGGACTCTACCAGACCGATCTGGACTACAGCACTGTGGGCCGGACGGCTCTGCTGGCCGCACTGCTCTTTGTCGTCAGCGGTCTGTTGGGCTGGCTGAGCAGCGCGGGGGAGGAAAGACGGCGGCGGGCGGCCATTGCCCTGACCAGCGCTCTTTCCAACAATGGCAATATGGGGTTGTCGGTTTCCCTCTTTGCCTTTGGCGAGCCGGGCCTGGCCCTGGCGATGATCTATTTTGTGACCACCGCCTTTCTGGGCAATACAGTGGGTGTCTTTGTCGCTTCGTCGGGCAAGGCCAAGCCACTGGAAGCCCTGCGTCGCACAGCCCAGGTGCCTATGCTCTATGGCGCAATTTTGGGGCTGCTGCTGGGCTATTTTCAGGTGGAACTGCCCCTGGGGTTGATGCGTTCGGTGGATACACTGGCCGGTGCGGCTGTGCCCACCCTGCTCGTTCTGCTGGGGGCACAGCTCAGCCAGGCCCCCATCCAGGGACGCCAACTGGTTCTGGCCCGCACGTCTTTTATCCGTCTGGCCGGGGGGCCGATTCTGGCTGTGCTGTTCTGCCTCCTCTTTGGTGTGAGCGGTCTGGAGCGCACGATTGTCATCCTCCAGTCGGCCATGCCCACGGCTGTCTCGGCCACAGTGCTGGCTACGGAGTACGACGCCGCGCCCAATCTGGTAGCAACGATTGTGGCTACGACGACTGTAGTCAGTCTGGTCAGCGTCTCTGGGGTTTTGTGGATGCTCTCGTGAAAGGTAACTATTCTGGCTTTGGGTGCGACGCACTCGCCACACACTTTTGGATGAGAATCCTCTCCTGGCGAGTGCGTCGCACCTGATAACTATTCTGGCTTTGGGTGCGACGCACTCGCCACACACTTTTGGATGAGAATCCTCTCCTGGCGAGTGCGTCGCACCTGAATAGTCACCGTACAAGAAGAGAACCGGATAGCCAATGAAAAACTCTGATGCAGCCCAAACCGAAGAATACCGGAGCGCGCTGAACAGCAGCGCACGGCTTTTGCGCGCCAACCGTCCCGGCGAGGCGGTGGAGATATTGACACCTTTGCAACAGCAATTCCCCAACGACCCGGATATTGCCATCAACCTGGGCGGCGCGCTCATCCTGCAGCGCAAGTGGGATCAGGCCGTGCGGGTTCTGCTGCCCGCGGCCCGCCAGCATATGGGCAATGCAATGCTGTGGACCAATCTGGCCGCGGCCTATTTGGGGCGGCTGGAGATCGCTGGCCCTAAACAGCAGCAGCAGGCGATCAATGCCTATGAGCAGGCCCTGCGCGCCGACCCCCAAGCGCCCAATGTCCACTATCATCTGGCGCTGATTTACAAGGAGCAGGGCAACCTGAGCCGGGCCGCTGCACTCTTCCAGCGGGCACTGGAGATTAAGCCGGGGGATCGGGACGCGGCCAGTTGGCTGGAACGTTTGAGCCAACAGATTGTGGCCCAGACCTCCGCCCCGAATGCCCAGAGCGGGACGACGGCAAAGGAAGAGACGGGCGCTGATTCCGGGGCCAGGGAGAATTGATGAGCGCGCAACCGTCGCTGCCCTTTCCCCGTAGTCTGTGGCAGAACAAACCAGAGCGTATGGCGTGGGTGGTTTTGCTCTCTGCGTTCAGCGTCTTTGTGATTCTGGCTGTCAGCATCCCCTGGACAGCCAACTATCTTTTGCATCACGCCACTTCGCCGATGGTGGCCCAGCTAAAGCCGACGGTGGGCACGATTTTGCTCTACACCGCTGCCGGCGCCGAGCCTATAGCCGTGACCAATGCCCGGGATGATGTGCTCCAGGGCAGCAAACTTGTCACAACAGGGGAAGCGACCCAGGGGGTGCTGGCTCTGGCCTCGGGCACGAACAGCGAGCAATCCATCGGCGCGGTTCACCTCTATCCAGGCACAGATGTCACCCTCCTGCGCCTTCAACAGCCCCGTTTTCAGCGCAGCCGGGAACCCTATGACGTGCGCCTGCGCCTGACGGAAGGACGTATCCGGGTCTTTACCAACAGCCGGGATAAGCGCGCGCTGGTTGTGCGGGTGGAATTGCCCAATGGCTATGCGGTGTTGAGCGAAGGCAGTTATAATTTCAGTGTACAGGAGGGGCGCACGGAACTCTCTGTCAGCCTGGGCGAGGCCCGGCTCTTTCATCGCAGCAATGCGGAGCTGGTGGTCGGCCCCGGTCTGCGCACGTGGATGGACAGCGAACAGCCGCCCACCGAAGCCATCTCTGCCGAGCGCAATCTGATTCTGGCTGGCGATTTTGGCAGTTCCCTTTCAGAAAACTGGGAAGTCTATAGCGAGGCCCCCTACGTGGCCGCGGGTTCCGTGGAGTTGGGCGAACAGGACGGGCGGCGGGTGGCCCACTTTGTGCGTCTGGGCGAGGACGGCGTACACACAGAAGTGGGGATACGTCAGGAGATCGATCAGGACGTCAACAGCTACGATTCGATGGTCTTTCGTCTGGATGTGCGGCTCTTGCGCCAGACCCTGCGCGGCGCAGGCGAGAAAAGTTCGGAATTTCCCCTGCGTGTCGAGATTGCCTATACGGACATCTATGGCAAGGACTTGACCTGGGGGCACGGCTTTTATTACCGGGACCCGCCCCAGGAATGGTCTGTCAGCGGTGGGGAGAAGATCACGCCCTTTACCTGGTATTTCTATGAATCGCCCAATCTGATAGAATTGTTGCGTGACACCCGACCTGCCCGCATCAACAGCGTTCGGCTCTATGCCAGCGGCTGGAACTACGAGGCAATGATCAGTGAAGTTGGCCTTTTTGTTGAATAGGCAACGGGGCTTTGGTTGATGACGATATATTCAAATCTTTCTTTCAGGAGTCTACTTTGCAGCCTATCACACACCTGTCGTACCTGTTCAGCCACCCCACCCTACCCCTCCCCATTTCAGGGGGGGAAGTGGATCGACTCCTCCCCCAAAGTGGGGGAGGTTGGGTGGGGGTGAGCAGTTACCACCTGTCACCCAAAAACAGCCCCCTCCGGCGAACGCTCTTTTTCGTTCTCCTCGTTCTGCTGATTGCTGCCTGTGGTGGCAACCCAGCGCCGACACCCACAGCAGAAACGGCCAGCCAACCCGGGGTCGCGGAGACCCCCGCGGCCACCGATACCCCCGTAGCCGCGCCGGCCGTAGCTGTGCCTATCCAGCCCGCTGGTTCCCGTGCGGCCGCCCAACTGGAACCCCAGGCCCGCAATGGGATGTACACCGCGCCGCCGGAGATGAGCATCGACCTGTCGAAGGTCTACTACGCTACGCTGAAGACGGAGAAGGGCGACATTCGTGTCCAGCTTTTCGCCGACCGGGTGCCGGTGACTGTCAACAATTTTGTCTTCCTCGCTCGCGAAGGCTTCTATGACAACACCACCTTCCACCGGGTGTTGGACAACTTTATGGCCCAGGCCGGCGACCCCACCGGCACAGGTTCTGGCGGCCCCGGCTACCAGTTCCAGGATGAATTTGTGCCCGGTCTCGGCTTTGACCGGCCCAATCTGCTGGCAATGGCAAACTCTGGCCCCAGGACAAACGGCAGCCAATTCTTCATCACCTTTGCCCCCACGGATTGGCTGAACAATTTACATACGATTTTTGGCGAAGTGATCAGCGGCCAGGAAGTGTTGGACCAGATTACCCGGCGCGACCCCGGCCAGAACCCGACCGAGCCGGGCGACGCACTGCTCACCATCGAAATTGAAGAAGGCGACAGCAGCGTTCTGCCCACACCCATGCCGCCGCCCCCCACGCCCACGCCCTTTGCCCCCAGCAGCATTGCCCCTAGCGATCTGACCGCTGGCGACAAGCCCCTGGCCCAACTCTCTATGGAAGAGCGCACCGACTACTTCAACGCCGCGCCGGAGATGGTCATCGACCTGGCCTCTACCTACACGGCTAGTATTGTCACCTCCAAAGGGACAATGACAGTCACGCTTGACAGCGCAGGAGCGCCCGTTTCTGTCAACAATTTTGTGCTGCTCGCCAGCCTGGGCTTCTACGACGGCACACCGGTCAACGAAGTGACGCCGGAGCAGGTGGCGATTATCGGTGCGCCGGCCAATGTGCCCAGCAGCCACGCCGGCTATTTCTTCGGCGGCGAAGTGGGCAGCACCCAGACCTGGGATATGGGCAGCCTGGCCTTTCTGCCCGCCCAAGACCCGCTGACCGGCGAACTGGTCAGCATTTCCAGCCAGATACTCATCGCCCTTACCCCGCCGCCGGTGGAGGCCAACGCCCAACTCAGCTTCTTCGGCCAGGTGGTGGAGGGGCTGGATGTGTTGACCAGTCTGGCGAACGGGGATACGATTGTGGAAGTAAAGGTGGAGACGGCTGTGCCATAGGGTGGCGCAGCGCGGAGGCGTGAAGACGTGAAGACGTGAGACGTGAAGACGTGAAGACGTGAAACGTGAAGACGTGAGACGTGAAACGTGAAGACGTGAGACGTGAAGACGTGAAGACGTGAGACGTGAGACGTGAAGACGTGAGACGTGAGACGTGAAGACGTGAAGACGTGAAGACGTGAAGACGTGAAGACGTGAAGACGTGAAGACGTGAAGACGTGAAGACGTGAAGACGTGAAGACGTGAAGA
>JAANMX010000702.1_pt1 | contig 42475 bp, 29 predicted proteins | sample 7279681 | NCBI WGS metagenome assembly JAANMX01 (sample SAMN14094542, study PRJNA606508) | bioreactor metagenome | isolation source: A lab-scale SPAN reactor treating ammonium-rich wastewater day 351 | place: Ireland: Galway | collected 2018-01-01
GAAAGAACAGATTCGCACGGATTCAATCTGCGAAAATCTGCGCAATCTGCGTTCTGATTTTCATTGATTATGGGTGTGTTTCCTCGTGTACAACTGATGGGAAAATAGCCGCTGTACGTCGGACTGTTAGTCCGACCTGCAACGGAACAGGCCAGTCGGACTGACAGTCCGACGTACAATATTTTCGTCGTTACCGGTGTCAGCCGGTCGTGTGGCATGCCCTGGAAAAAGGCTTGTATACACGGATAAAAGAGAACACGGATTAATAAAAGTCTGTGTTCCTTCCGATCCGTGTATACAAAATTTCATCCCCCGTGGCGCAACCCGTCGCATGGAGAACTGTTCTGTGCTACTCCGACAAGCTGCCAGAATGGGGAGGGCTAGGGTGGGGTGGCTGAACAGGTGCGGCGCAAGTAGACGTTTTGCGTCCCGCGCCGATAGGGGTATGATAGTCGTGCTGCATCGGTCCGGTCTTCGGGTCTATCCAATGGAATGGAGCGCCATGCGACGGAATCTCTCTGCCCTTCTCCTGATCTTTGCCCTTCTCTCCGCCCTGCTGCCGGAAGGAAGCCTCCTTGCCCAGGAGCCACCCCCCCTCTACACCTTTCAGGAATGCGAAACGGTGGAGGAGGCCCGGCTGCGGGATGAACTGAACGGCATTACCCAATTTGTCTTTGCCGCGGAGCAGGGCAGACTGGACATCGCCGGGATGGTGGAGAGCGCCTGGTTCGAGCAGAATGTGGACCGGGTGGTCGATGCCCAGGTGGATGCGGCGGTGGATCGGGTGCGCGGCGAGGAGGATTATTGGGGCCGCTTTCTCTCGGGCTGGTCGGCGGCCAAAGCCGAGGAACTGACCACAAAAGTCGCCAATTACGCCTTTGGTTCGGATGCCTTTCGCACCCAAATCGACGCGCTTGCGGCAGCCATTGCCGACGAACTGGCCCGGGAGATCGGCGCGATGACCGCGCGCTCGGCCTCGTCCGCGCTACTCTGCGTCCAGGAATTTATCGGCGACACTTTTTCACAAACGCTGGTTGCTGTCTTTCAGGAGGACATTGAGCAGAAAGTAACCGAGGCGGGCGTGGGCCAGGACGCAGAGGCAGACTTTTCTGTCATTCTGGATACCCGCACCAAATCCCTGGCCGGTGTCGGGGTGATCATTGCCAGCCAGATCGCCAAGAGCCTGGCCAAAAAGGTGGCCCAGCGGGTGGCGGGCAAGCTGGCCGGGCGCATTCTGGGCAAAGCCGCCACCTCCATCATTCCCCTGGCCGGCTGGATTATTGGGGGCGGGCTGATTATCTGGGACCTGATCGAAGCGGGCGAGGGCGCGCTGCCCCAGATTCGGGAATCGTTGAAGGGGGCGGATGTGAAGAGCGCCATCCGGGCCCAGGTGGCCGAAGTAGTAAAAACCGAACTGGGCGTGGAGATGCCCGAACTGGCCCGGGCCGTTGCCAATGACATCTACGCCGAGTGGCTGGACTTTCGCCAGAAATTCAGCCGGGTGCTGGACCTGGCCGAGAGCAACAGCCGCTTCCAAACCTTACTGGACAGCACAACCGCGGATCAGGTGGGCAAGCTGGCCACGCTGGTGGCTGTGGCCGACGCCAAATTATCCCCGGAGCAGATCGAGCAGAGCATCAACAGCGGCGTCTTTGAGCGTATCTTCTTCCTGCCGCCCCTGGCTTTCGAGATTCTGCGCACCACTGGCGACACGGAGAAAGTCATCGCCTGGGCCAACCTGGCCGGGGAATCGGTGGCGGCTGTGGTGGAGACAGAGTTGTACAAAATTGCCCAGCCCGATAACTTTGCCGACCGGGCCGCGCTGGAAGCTGTTCTGGCCCTGGGCGACGGCCCGGCCATCCGCACGCTGATGGAGCTGAATCAACTGGAGCGGGAGATTCTGCTGGCCCTGCCCACCAACTCTCTGGCCCAGGCTGTCGTTGCTTTCAGCCCGGAGGAGCTACGCTGGGTAGCCAGTTATGTCACCCAATTGACGCCCCAGGAGAGCAACCGACTGGTCTCCCAATTGCTGCGGGAACCCGCGCTGATGCCCAAGCTGAAATTTGAGGATATCCGCAAGGCGGTGGTGGAGAGCGACAATGTGGAGGAGACCCTGGCCTTTCTGAGCGAACGGAAAGCCGGGGAATCGTCACCGGTGGAGGTGGTGGCGACGGTTGTCGAAGATACCCAACGGGTGATCGACGGGCAGGTGCCCTGGCAGCTTTTCTGGCGCAAATATGCCACCCGGCAAAATCTGCTCTATGTGGGTGGTGGGCTTCTGCTGCTCTTTCTGCTCTGGCGTCTCTTCTTCCGGCGCAGCCCGAATGTGAATGTGACGGTTAATATCCCCGATCAGCGGGATGGCCGGTAGCTGCCCTGGCCGTTTACAAGCCGAGATTGTACTTCTGACGTAACTACTAAGGGTGCGACGCACTCGCCAGGAGTAGATTCCCACTGCAAAACGGGTGTGGCGAGTGCGTCGCACCCTGAGCCTGAGTAGTTACCTTCTGACTTGAAAATGGCTTTGTATACACGGATGAAAAGGAACACGGATTAATAAAAATCCGTGGTAACTACTCAGGCATCCTCTGCTTATTAACCACGGAACACACGGAACAAACTGAAAGAAGCGGAGAACTTCCGTGTATTCTGTGTATTCAGTGGTTATTTCTGTCGTTGGCTGAGTAGTTACAATCCGTGTTCCTTTTCATCCGTGTATACAAAATTTTCATCCCCCGTGGCGCAACCCTCGGCAGTGCCGGGGACTTTTTCAGCTTACCGCCCCGGCAGCAGAGCCGAAGGGGGCACAGGCACTTCCCCGCTGCCCGGCGGCGACCAGAAGAACTCCAGTGCGCTGCCGCCACCCCGCTGGAAGTAGTCGATCCGAATCGGGTGTTCCCCCACAGCCAGCTCCAGACCGGCCCGCACGCCGTTGGGTCGATCCGGGATCAGCCCTTCGCCCAACACAGCCCCGTCCAGGGTAAAGCGCACGCCGTCGTCCGCCTCCACCCGGAACTGATAGAAGCCGGGGGTTTCGATACGCAGCAGACCGCTGTAGGTGGCGCTGAAGGGGTGAAAGGTCGGCTCGTTGGCCGGCCAGGCCAGGAGGAGGAAGGGGGTGATCTGCTCCATCAGCGGCGGCCCAGACCAGCTTTCGTTGGCATAGTAGGTGGCCCAAAGCCCCTGTTGGGGTGGCGACACATTGAACAGTGCGCTGTTCGGTACATCCTCCACCCTGCCATCGGGTCTGCGCCAGGTCAAACCGATAGGTCCGGAGCCATTCTGCTCCATTTGCAGACTGTGCAGCCCCCGGCCCAAATAGCCGTTGCCCTGCCAGTCGCCCCCGTCTACGGTCAAGCGGCCATCCCCTTGCACAACCAGCTCATAGCTGCCACTGCTCTCCAGGCGCAGACTGCCGCGCCAGGTGACGCCAGTCACATCGCCGCCGGCCCCCTCCAACGAAAAGCCGGGCAGGGCGAGGGTCTGGGTCGAGCCATCCCCTCTGCGAATTTCGGCGTTCAGCCCCTGCAAGCGGTCCAGATCCGCTGCCGGCACCCAGGCCCGCAGGTAGATATTGCCGCCGCCCGGCCCCTGCTCCATGCGAATGTCGGCGTTGGGATAGAAGATGCGAAAGTAATCCATCACAGACTGATAGTAGGGATCGAGCAGAAAGAGCGCGCCGCTGCCCGTGGCGGGCACAGGCAGATCGACTTCGGGTCGGGCCAGATGAAAGGGCGGGGTGTCCAGGGGATTGGCCTCCATTTTGTCGGCCACCGCGCCGTAGACCAGAAAGCGCAGGGGGGAGAAGTTGTAGAAGCGATGGGAGAGATAGACCGCTTCCCCCTTTTCCAATGCATCTACCACCTCGTGACCCACCCGGGTTTCCATAATATTGAAGCTGGCCTGTACCGATGGTGCGGTAGCCTGCCGGTTGAAATAGGTGTCAATCTCCCAATAGCCCGCATAGGCCACCAGCGGCAGGGCGATCAACCCGGCCAGGACCAGCCCGCCTGGGGTTACCGGAGGGCGCGGCGCTTCTGCCTCTGGCGAGAGCGGGAGCAGGTGCAAAAAAGAGCGGGTAAGCCGGGCCAGCACATCCCCGGCCAGCAGGACGACGGCCACAATCGCGGTCATTGTGCGGTAGGAGTTGGGGGAATCGATGTGCAGTTCGCTCAGATAACCCCCGGCCATCGCGATCACCAGCCACATCCAGAGCAGCCCCCGTCTGCGATCCCGCAGGCGCAACAGCCCGTAGGCCAGCCCCACGGCCATCAGCGACCCGGTCACCGGGTCGGTCTGGGGTTCACCGGGCAGATTCTGCCGCCCGGTGGGATCGCCCATCTGGTAGAAGAGCTGAACGTGCCGCCAGATATTCTGGCGCAGGGGGCGCAGTGAGCCTTCCTGCTCCACTTCGTGAAAAATATTGATCTCCGCGGCCCGATTGAGGAAGGTGAAGGGGTGGGTGATATACGTGACACCGATGGGGGCCATTGCCACAAGGGTGGCCGCGCCAAAAATGACCAGCCCCCGCCAGTGGCGTTTCCAGCTTGTCCAGGGGCCGTGATAGTCCACAGCAACCCAATAGAGGGCAAAGAGCGCGATGGTAGCGATAGCCAGACGGCTGCTGAGATAGGTGTAGATAGTCAGACCGGTGATCAGCCCGCCCAGGGCATAGGAGAAGGCCCGACGCTCCCGCAGCCCCCGCACCAGAAAGTAGACGCCCAGCGTCTGAAAGAGGGGCGGCATCACTTCGTTCCATCCCCAGCGGCTCATTGTCATATGCCAGCGGCTTATGGCCAGCAGATACATAGCGGCCAGCCCGGCCAAAGAGCCGAAGAGATAGCGCCCCAAAAAGAAGACGGCCGGGACAGTCAGCAGAGCGGGCAGCAGAGAGGCCGCTTTGAGCGTCCAATAGTTGGCCCCAAAGAGTTTGTAGAGACCGGCCATATAATAGATGTAGCCGTTGGGCGTCTCGTACCAGCCGGTGGCAAAGGGGGAATCCTGACGGCCTTCCAGCAGATAGAGGGCATCCAGAGAGGCGTTCGTCTCGTCCACGTAGATGGCCGAGGGGATTTCGCCCAGCTTATAGAGACGCACGCCCAGGGCCAGGGCCAAAATCAGCACAAAGAGTGTGATCTCCAGCCAGCGGGGGAAGCCCTCGCTGCCCTGCCGCAGCAATCCGGGGCCGTAGTCGCTGGCCGGCTGTCCAGTACCACCCAGCAGCCAGCCCCCCAGCCCCATCAGCAGCAGCGCCACCGCCCAGGGGAGAGGGGTCTCCTGCCAGTCCTGAATGTTGGGCCAAAGACGCTGCATCACCCAGCCAGCCACGGCCAGCCCGGCCAGCAGGCAGAGGAAGCCCCACAATCGACTGGAAACCGATGGAAAGCGCACGGGTAGAACGGTCGGGGACGCTTCAGGCAGCCAGCGCTCCATCCGCCACAGGCCAAAGCCGGCACACAGCGCGCCCCCAGCCATCATCCACCAGAGCCAGTCGTGCTCTGTTCCCAGCACACCGGGTGCGCGCACCCGCAGCGCGGCAAATACCACCACCAGAAAACCGCTGAGGGCCAGGGCCAGATCTGCCAGGCGGCTGGAAAGAGCGATCATCGGTGCGCGGGCGTAGGCGGGTGTAACGGGAATCGGCGAACCAGAAGTGGAGAGGCTCTGCATAGGGTGCTTCCTCGTCGGGTGGCTGGCGGTTTTGCTGCGCCTTCACTATACCATTCGCACTGACAGAGGGGCAAGCATAGCCAATGCGATTGCAAGCCTATTCCCCAAAGACCCCGACTGTCCCAAACTTCTCGTCTCCCTTGCCGCCAGTGACGTAGAGGGGGCCGCAGCGCAGCCAGGCGTGGGCCTCCAGACCGGACTTGTCCTCTTTGAAAGCCGCGCCCAGATAGAGGGTGCTGGGGATGCCCCGGCGTCGCAGCAGAATTTTGGCGGTCAGGGCCTGGGGGAAGCAGTTGCTCTTCCAGGGGGTGTAGGGGCTGGCGCGGCGGACGGCCCAGGCGATGCGCCGGGCCCCGGCCAGATGTTCCGGGGAAGCGTCGGCGGGCGTCTCTACTTTGTGGGGGCCGAAGTGCTGGGCCAGACGCCGGAAAGAAAGTGTATTGATCGCCAGCCGGGTGATGCCCAGCAGCGCGTAGACCTGCACCAATAACCATTTGTCCGCCCAGGGCCGGCGCAGGAGGTTGCCCAGGCGGGTGGACAGCCTACGCAGTCGGCTCGGAATTGTAGACATCATTGCCTACCCTTTCAACAGCCAGCCGTGGACAAGCCCTTTGCAATCTGCACAACCTCATTTCAAAACCGTTCCAAAAACAATCCTACCATCAGCCCGCGCAGGAGGAAAATGCTGGCGGTAAAGTGGCTGACTGTGGCTGGATTCTCCTCAATCTGCCGCACCACCTCGGCAAGACGGGGCACATCCAGCACCTCCCCATTGTACCGCAAGCTGTTAGCTTGCGTCCCCCCCAGCCGGTCTACGACAGCGCGCAACTCCGGGGCCTGGCTGTGCAGCCGATTGACCAGATCCGCGGACTGGCGGGCCCGCTGGCGAATCAGCCGCACCCCATCCGGCAACCGCCCCGCCATCGCCCGGCGCATCAGCCAGCGATCCTGCGCCCCGTTGTGATACTGCTCGGTAGGCACGGCAAAGCAGAACTCCATCAGCCGCCGATCCGCGGTAGGGTCGAAGATGTCCAGCCCGAACGCCCCCCCGTCCTCCAAATGGAAGGTGGGCGGCTGCCAGCGGCCCGGTACATCCAGCCGCCAGGCGGCCCAACCGGGCGCATCCGCATAGGCGGGCATGACAGCTGGATTTTCCTCCCGCAGCCCAGGGGCGATGTCGGGCCGCTGCAAAAAAGTCGGGTGGAGCGGGTTGAAGGTGACCCAATCGCTGCGGCGCGCGGGAAAGAGCCAAGAAACCCGCCCCCGTATCCGGCGCAAGAGGGGCTTGGCCGCGCCGGCCCAGAGCAACCTGACCGGTGACAGACCCGTGCGCCGCTGCATCCGGCCCAGGGTATCCACAGCCTCCCCCGCCCCCTTGCGCCAGAGCAGCCCGGTCAGGTCCGGCGATGCGCCCCGCCAGGAGACCGTATCGTTGCCGGCGGTGCCGCTAAAGAGCGTCGTCACCCCAGCGTTCCGGGCCGCCATCTGAATGGCGGCCAGCCAATAGCTGTTGCCCGCGGGGTAAGTCGGCTCGTCGTGAACCCACAACATCCGCTCCATCCCGACCAGGGGGGAGAGATCCCCCGCGCCCACCCGCGTCAGGTGAATGTGGCCGATAGCGTCGGCAATGGTCCCGGCCAGGGGGCCTTCGTCCAGGGGGCCGCCCCCGGCCAGGTCGGTCGCGGTCTGGCCCACGGGAACCGATGTGAAGGCGTGGAGCATCTCGCCCCGTTCCGCCAGAGCGGGCGCGGCCAGCGCGGCCAACGATCCGGAGTCCAGCCCGCCGCTGAGCATCAGCCCGGTCTTACCCCCGGCAGCCAGACGGCTCTCTACCGCGGCCCGGTAGTGATGGAGAAAGGCTTCCACATAGGCCCCGTCGTCGCCCAGGCGAATTTCAGGCAGATTTTCTGGATACCAATAGCGGCTGACCCGCAGCCCCTCCCCGTCCAGCAGCAGCCTGTGGGCCGGGGGCAGGCGGTTGATGTGGGCGTAGCCGGTCTGGCTGCCGTCCCCCATCACTCCGCTGATACTCTGGGCGATGCGGGCCAGATTGGGCTGCTGGGGAATGGTGGGCAGGGCCAGCAGAGGCTTTTGGGTAGAGGCAAAGGCAAAGAAGCCGTTACCCCGGTGGTAATAAAAGCCGGACGTGCCGTGCTGATCCCTGGCCAGAAAGAGGCGGCGGGCGGTTTCGTCCCAGAGGGCGAAGTGCCAGTCGCCGTTCAGATGCTGGACACAATCGACGCCCCAGCGCTGCCAGGCGGCCAGCAGCAGTTGGCCGTCGGTGAGTGTGGGCAACTCTGCGGAAGAAATCAACAGTTCCCCGGCCAGTTCGTCCCGGTGGATCAGCCGGGCGCTGGCGACGAGGGTCAGGCCGCGGGCCGGGTGGTGGACGGGCTGGGACGCGGCCGCGGGGTCTGTGGGGCCGGGCCGACAGCCCAGGGCGAGGGAAGCGCCCTGCCAGAATGCGGGCGGCTCTATGCCCCAGAAGTCCAGGCTGGCGGCCATACGGGAAAGGTGGGCGGGATCGACCGGCGCGCCGTCCCGCTGCCAGAGACCAAAGAGCGCATTCACCGGCTGGGCTCCGCCACCACTTGCACCAGCCCTTCGGCGGCCAGTTTCTGCAAAAAGGCGCAGGTCTGGGCCGCGCATTGGGCCGGGTCTACGGCGTAGCGGGCGGTAAGGCTGGCGACGATTTCGCGCATCGGGCGGGGTTGTTCGATCTGCTGCCAGATGGCCTGGGCGGTGGCATCCAGGCCAAAATAGGCGGCCTGCTCCACGCCGAGGAGCACAGTTTCGTCGTCCAGCTCCGCGCCGATGAGACCGGGGGCGCGGGTGACAACAGTTTCGAGTGTGATTGAATGGTTTGACACGATTCCTCCAAAAAATAAGGACACGGATTTTCACAGATAAGACGGGTTCCCACAGATTTTTTTAGAGCCTGTTTAATAATTCAAGCTCTGAGCTCGCAGCTTTGTAACCACGGAAAACACAGAATACACGGAAAATTCTCTTTCGCTTTTTTCCTGTGTATTCCGTGTTTTCTGTGGTCAGACCAAGAGCCTATTTAATAATTCAGGCTCTTAGCCACGAATCATTCATGCCATTCGTGGCTAAAACCTTTTACGTCTGCGCTGATAGCAGCTACCAGTTTGTCCAGCAGGTAGGCGGCAACCGGGCGCTCGACACGGACGACGCGGATGTGGCGGGCAATGCGTTCCAAGGCGACGAAGTGGCGGGCGGCGTGGTCCATCTCTTTGGCAAATTGCACCCGGTAGGTGTTGCCCATCAGACTGGTAAGCTGCTCGAAGCCGGAGAGCGGGCGCAGGGAGATTGTCCCTACCGGCGCGGGGTGGAGTTCGTAGACAGCCAGCAGGCGGGTAGGCTCGGCGCTAAAATGGGTGATGGGGACGAGATGCTTGCCGGTGTAGGGTTGCACGTCCCCGCTGTTGCCCACATCCACCGCCAGCCGTTCCACCGCATCGGGCAACAGATTGAGCCGGGGAAAGGCCGGGTGCAGCCAGACGCCCCCCGCGTCCAGGGTCAGCGCGCATACGTCGTCGCTGAACAGGGGGTGTCCCCGCGCCGCAAAGGCCCCGGCCAGGGTGGATTTGCCGTGGCCCTGGGGACCGCAAAAAATGATCGCGCCCCCGCCTTCACCAGCGTCCACCCCCACCGCGCTGCCGTGGATGGGGGTGATTCCCCGCTGGTGGAGGAGCGCGCCGCAGGCCGAGCCGAGCAGAAAGAGGCGCACCGCGGCGTCTTCGGCCTGGGGTTGCCGGTCAATCACAATCTCGCGGCCAGAGGCTATGCGAAAGCGGGCCACACCGGGAATCTCCAGCAAATAGGCGTCTGGCCCGTCCGTGCGGGCGATGACCGATCCGCTGGGGTTGGGGTCGGCGCTGACTGCTCCGTAGCGGATGGTGACATCGGGCGCGCGGCTCTGGCCGGGGCGCAGTTCCGGGCATTCGAGGGCAGAGGCTATTTGCAGGCCGTAGAGCGTGTAACAGTGCATGGATTCGTGTACCGTATGGCCCTGCCAGCGCCTATCGCCCACTTTGCACAGCGGGCAGGAAAAGAGTGGCATTGGTCGCTGTCGGGCTGGGGGTGGATGTTGCAGAGGGCGTCGCTGTCGGTGTGGCAGTGGCTGCACCAGTTGACGTCCCAGTTGGCGTGACCGTCGGCGTGGCTGTGGCGCTGGCGGTTGGCGTTTGGGTCGGTGTTGTGGTAGGCGTGGCCGTGGCCGGGGGCGGACCGCCCGCCAGCGCCAACCGGGTGGCCGGATCACCGATGATCAGAAAAGTGTCGAGATTTTCCAGATGGTTGCCGCCGCCCGCGCTGTAGAGAGTGCCCAGCCCGGCCACGGCAGCCAGTCCGATGGGATAGATGCCCTGCTGCATCACCGCGTCCAGAAAGCCTTCGTTCATAAAGTCGTGGCCGTTGGTGACGCTGAGGCCAGAGGCGGCCCAACTGGCGATGCTGCCCCCGCCGCCCAGCCGCAGCAGAGACTCGGAGATGGACGAATAGCGGCTGGGTGGCTGGTGGTAGTAGCCGGTGAAACAGGTCATATCGAGCATCAGCGGCAATTTACCGGCGTTGCTCAGTTGGGCCAGGTCGCTGGTGCGGAAGATGACCGGGCTGCCCGCCCAACTGCTGATAGCGGCGTGGCCGATGTAATTGATGAGCACCCGGCCACTGTTGAAGGCATCGACAAGGGCGGCGGTGAGGGGCGGGCCGCTGGTATAGGGTGTGTAGGGCGGGTTGGGCAGATTGCAGTGGGCGTAGAGGGCCGGGTTGCAGAGGTTCAGGTAGAGTTTGTCGGCGCTGAGGCTGGGCAGGACGAGTTTGGGGTTGTCGGCAATGCCGTCGGAGAGCGCCCAGAATTGGCCGGCGGGGTCGGGTTGGCCGTTGGCGGCGTAGGCGTTGTCGGTGACAAAGGCCAGTCGGGAGCGCCACTCGCCGGGCGTGGGGTTCTGCTCGTAGGCGACGATTTTGGCGACGACAGTTTCGGCTTCGGCCAGAGAGTTGACGGGCAGACGGCCCAGGGCCAGAAAGGGCAAGGAATTGGCGTCGTTGAAGGCGACCAGTTGGGCGTCGGCTGCGGTCTCGCCAATCCAGGGGTCTACCAGGCGCAGATAGGGGGGGATGAGGTTGGAGACGGAGGCGGTGTCGATGCCGTTGAGACAGACGCCCGGCGTCAGGCAGTGGCCTTTGGGGTCGTAGTGGCCGTCGCCCACGAGGACGACGAAGGCGGGCGCGGGTGACTGCCAGTTGGCATAGGCCCAGGCCAGAAAATGGCGGATGGCGACGGGGTCGGCGATGCCGCCGTTGAATTCGTCGTAGATGTCCTGAATATCCGCCGTGACTACACGCAGCCCTTGCGCGGCGCGCAGGTCGATGAGCGGGGTCAGCGCGGGCAGATAGGCGGCGGGGCTGATCGCAATGTAGTCGGCCCCCAGAGCAACCGAACGCAGCCGAGGCGTGCCCACCGGCTTCAGGCTGAGCGGGGTGCGGACGTCACTTGCGCCGACCGCGGCATAGCGGGCAGTGATCGTCACCGCTTCTCCAAAAGCCAGCCCACAGGGACAGGGGACAGATAACTCTGGGCCGGTGATGTGGACGGGCCGGGCTGGGTCGCTGATGTCGAGAAGTTTGATGACCGGGGAGTCGAAGCCGCTGGCGGTGTAGCGCCAGAAGCCGGGGCCGGGGGCGCTGAAATCGAGACGGTCGGCCTGGGCGGTGAGGGGGCGGCTGCCGGTCAGGTCGAAGTGATCGACAACAATCAGGCTGGAGCCGGGGTAGATTTCGGTGACGCTGATGGCGTTTGTGCCGCTGATGAGCAGGTCGGGCGACAGGGTGCGGCTGGGCTGGAGCAGGACTGTGCCGCTCCAGTCGTGCTGGCTGAGTTGGCTGCCGTTGAGCCAGAGTTGGGTGCGGTGTGGGCCGGTGTAGCCAGCCAGGGCTGGGGTGAGACTGGCGAAGGTTGCGCCGGTTTCCAGTGTGAAGGTGTAGGTGCGGGTGCGGGGGAAGTTGGGATTGGTGGTGCTGAGCAGGCCCCAGAACCAGTGTTCGTAGCCTTCGATGCGGGGCATATGGGGCGCGTAGTAGCGGTTCTGTTCCAGGCGCAGGGTTGTGGTGGTGGTGGTGACGGCTGTGCCGCCGGGCTGGGCGGGGCGGCTGGTCATCCGTAAGCCCTGCGCGACGCTGTGGGTGAGCCAATAGATATTGACGTCCGTATATTTATTGTCGATGGCCTGGCCCCAGAAGCGCAGGGAATCGTCGCCGTCGCAGCGGTTGGGCTGGCCGCTGTCGATTACAGAAAGGGCGATTTCGTCCCCATCGGGGCCGCCGTGGAAAAGCTGAATGCTGTCCAGGGCGAGGGTGTCGGTCGCTATGCCCGCGCTGGTCAGGTCGGCGCAGGTGAGGGCGTAGAGTCCTTCGTCCCTCAGGCTGAGTTTGTGCCAGGGCTGGTCAGCCGCGGCGTTGCGCGGGGACGGGTCGGCGGCGGGGCGGGTGCGCCAGCCGTTTGACTGGTCGGCGTTGAGCAGCAGGCCATCCCGGACTTTGGCGAAAAGCAGGTCGGGTGGCGGGGCTGTGCGGGAAGGCTGACCGCCCTCGAAACGGATTTCGACGCGCAGGCGGCGGTGGACGATCAGTTGGCCGCTGGCCGGGTTGAGTTGGACGGGATTGAGTTGCAGACGGGCTACGCGCTGACCGCGCCAGCCGGAGACTTCGCCCAGGGAAGCCGGGGCCGCGGGATAGAGTGTGTCGCTGGCGTACAGGGCCGAGTCTGGAGTGTAGACAAGACCAGCGGGCGACGGCAAAAGTTGGTCCGGGTTGGGGTTCACCAATTGGGTGGGCACGGGCATAACGGGCAGGGAAAGACGGACAGTTTCGCTGTCATCGATCAGAACACGCAGGCTGGCGGATGCGCCGGGGGGCAGGGCGATGAGCCGTCCGTAGGCGGGCAGTTGGGGCGCCGCGGGCGCGCCCACAGCGGAGAGACCGGCAATCTCGACGCGGGTGTAGGCCGCGCCGTCGAGAAGTGTCTCGGCCAGAGAAGGCGCGGGGCTGGTCAGTTCGACGAGCAGGCGGGAAGCGTCCGCGGCGAGGATGCGCAGGGTGGCCTCCCCGTCCGCTGCGTAGGTAGGGGCGTGGGCGGGGGGTAAAAAGACAAAAAGGAGTGTGAAGAGAAGAAGCGGTCGAATGAGTTTCATCAGGCGGCTGGTGTTAAGTTGGGATGATGAGGTGATGAAGTACACTCCTCATCATCCCAACGACTTTCTTCTAAGACGAAAAAGGACCGTCACCGTCGCCGAGGCCGTTGGGTTTAGTACCCGCAGTTTCGGCGATGGGCGTACTGCGCAGGACGGGTTCGGTCCAGATTTCTTTGGGTGCTTCGGTAGGTTGGGTGATCGGTTGAATAGTTTCGTTGTTCATCGGTAGTTTCTTTCTCAGTGTTGGGTGTCAGGTGTTGTTTCAGTGCTGATTCCGGGAATGGCCCGCACGCTTGTTCGTTGACAGTCGTGGGTCTGGGCCATTCCCGGAATCGAAGGTCGTCGGTCGTCCGCCCGCTAGCGCGCCGTCACGGGCAGGAATATCTTCCCAATCCCCAGCACTTCCACAGGCCCGCTGAAGCTGCTGCTGCCGTCGGCTTCTACAGCTTCCAGCCAGTAGTAGACCCGCTGCCCCCAGCCGAAGCTGACGCTCTCCTGCCAGGTATATTCGCTGCCGTTCAGCCCGCCGGATGCGCCGATGAGGGCATCGGTCAGGCGGCTCTCGGCGGCGGATGGGCTGCCCCGCCAGATGTGGAAGCCGCTGAGTCCGCTCTCGCCCGCCGTCTCCCACCGCAATGACACCTGACCGTCCTGACCACTGGCGGCAAAGGAGAGTATCGTTACCGCCGTCGGGTTGATGGCGGTCAGGGTTACGTCGTTGCCGTCGCCGCCTGTGTAGCTGATGAGGAAGTTGGGCGTGCTGCCGGGGTTGGTCTGGCCGCCTTCGGCCAGACCGCTGAATGTGCCGCTGACCGCGCCGCTGCCGCTGTTGATGAGAGTGAGCGTGCCGCCTGCTTCGGTAAAATTGGTGGTATTCAGATTCAGTGTCACATTGCTGCCGATGGTGACGCTGCCGGTCACATCCAGCCGGTCGTGGCTACCGCCAGTGGGTGTGCCGGTCAATTCGGCGTTGAAAGCGCTGTTGTCGGCGAAGGCAAAATCGCCAGCCACAGAGAAGACACCCGGCGATGAACCGGGAGCCAATGTACCGTTGACAGTGACAGAGGGGGCTGTCAGGTCTGTGCCGCTCTCAACGGCGTCGGCGATGACATCCCCCGTGCGCAGAACCAGCGGAGCGGTGAAGGTTGCGCTGTCTATCGTAATCTTGCCAGAGTCGCTCTTGCCGATGGTGATGGAGGAGAAGCCGTCGGCAAAATGTGCGAGGGCAGCGCCATCCAGATTCAGTGTTCCACTGCCGCCGCCCAAGCCGATAGTCATAGCGGCACTGCGGGGCTGAACGGTAAGCGCGCCGCTGCCGCTGAAAGTTGTTGCGCTGCCAAAGCTCAGATCGTCCGCATTGAGCGTCAGATTGCCGCTGCCGGCATTCACGGCAACACTGCCCGACGAGTCGTTGGTGCGGATGTCAGCAGCCCCTGCGTCATTCCCGGTCAGGGTGATATTGCCGCTGGTGGTTTGGATCGTAGCTGGCGCCTGCAAGACAAGGCCGCCATTGGCAACGCCATTGCCGCTCAGTCCAAGGTTGCCACTATTTGTCAACACGCTGGCTGAGGAGAAAATCAGAATACCGTTGGATGTAGTGCCAGCGCCGCTTCCTGTGATGGAGACCGTGCCACTGCCCGTCGCCTGCACTTTTGCGCTGCTCTCCACACGCACCGCGGTGTTGTCGGCACCTGTACCGTTGCTATTGGCCAGGATGGTAATGTTGCCGTTGACGGTCGTGACCACGCCGGACGCGCCGGTAATCTGGACGCCGTAGTTGTTGCTGGCGCTGGCAGCGCCGGTACCCGTCAGGCTAATCGCGCCGCTGCCCGAAGTGCTGATCCCCGCGTTGCTGAGCAGAATGCCCACATTGGGACCAGCGCCATTGCCATTGGCGGTCAGCGTCACATCACCCCCTGTGGAGGTATTGTCGATATTGGCTGTCAGGGTGATGAATCCATTGGCGGTAAGCGTCAGTACGGGCGTCACCGCGGCCGCGCTGCGGCCTGAAAGAATGGCGCGTCCCCTTTGCGGCGGAAGAGTCATCCTCAGATGCGGCGGAGGACTTGTCGGCGCCGGTCTCGTCGGCCTCCCTGTTGTCGTCGCCGGAGCGGTCGTTGCTACTGTTGCTGTGATCGCTGCGCCGACCGTAATATTGCCGTTTTCGTTGCCAGATCCATTGGTGGTGTCTACGGTTACATTGAATCCTGCGCCCAGATCGCTGGCAATGTTGTCTGCCCCGATTTGGGCATTGTCTGCCGTGGGCGTGTAGGTGACATCCGAGCCGGAAACGGTACGCACGATATTCGAATTCGTCGCTCCGACCACAATGGTGATGTTGCTGTGGCCCGTGGCCCCGGGTGCGGCAACAACCCGTTGTGGATCCCAGAGAGTGGCCGCGGGCAATAGGACGGCGGAAAGCCCCACCGCGCCCAATGCTTTGATCAGTTGTCGGCGGCTCATTGTCAGCCGGGTGGTGGTTTCTACCCGTTCTACCAACAAGCGGCACTCCTCCAACTCCTCGATGGTGAGCCAAAAGAGTTTCTCTGCTTCGCCATAGGCCAGGCTCAGTTCTTCGCCCAGGGCGCGAATTAGTTCCTCCACCGACGTCTGGCCGTCGCAGCCGTTCCAGACAAGGGCGGCGGTGCGGTTGAGGATGCGAAACTTGCGGTTGCCCGGATCAAAGACTGCCATACCGCCAGGAATGGCTTTGTAACGGGCGGCGCGAATGCGTTGTGGATATTTCATCAAACTTCTCCTGAATGGCGCTAAAAAGATTGACGCTGGGACGTCCTGAATAGAAGTTCGACTTTTTCCGAAAAGTCGAACTTCTCCCCCCCCCAGAAACTTTGTTTACGGAGTGCTGGATTCGCCGTTGTCGATGTCAGCCGATGGTGTCGCCTGCCCGCAATTTGCGAAGTTCTTCCTGGACGAGAGCCGAATAGTCCTGCCGCCAATGGGGGGTGAGACAGATAAGGCCCTGGGCCAGTTCGCCCCGTTCTACCTGTCCTTGCGCATAAGCGGCGGCCTCGTCCTCACCGGAAACAGCCGCCCCCCATTCGCTCAGGTGATACGAACCGGTGCCCCCCCAGCGATAGATATAGTAGACCTGCTCTGGGGGCAGGTCCACGCTCTCCAACCGCTCTGGTGCAATTCTCGACAGTTCGCCCTCAAATTCCCGATCCTGCCCGTTACCCAGCGCGGCATATCCCCCTACAAAATCGAAAAGGGAGCGGGGGTAGCAACTGCCGGCGTGGAAAGCACTGCGCATCAGACGGCTGAGTTCCCCGTTGTCCCATATCCAGGCATAATTTGAACGAAAAAGTTGCGTGGTCACCCTTTGCCCTGCCAGGGCAAGGCGATGGGGCAGGACAATATCATCGTCATCCCAAAGGCAGATCAGATTGTAACGCGCCAATGCCACAGCGGCGTTCATCTTCTCGCCCACCGTGCGAAAACGGTAGGGCAAGTTGATAATCAGTACTTCAGGATGCTCGAATTCCAGGATTTGGGGCGCATAGTCGTTGAGAACGATCAACTCCTTCGCACCAGAATAGTCCTGGCATAGAAAGGAATGGATGGCCTCCTCCAGGAGATGCGGGCGGGCATAGGTTACACAGATGCAGCTAATGCCGGGCAAAGTTTGGGAAGTTGTCATTAATTCTCCTAATTTCTGCAGGGGCACAGCAAGCAGCGCTCCGTACCAGCGAGGAATGAACGCACAAGCGTTAGTCGCTCGGCCAACCAGTTGAAACGTGAAACGTGAGGTGTCGTCACATACTCTCACGTTTCACATCCTCACGCTTCTGTACGCAAATCGTGGCTCTGCCACCTTATGTTTTACGCCTACGTTTTAGACATGACAGCTATCGGCGAAGCGCTCGAAGTACCAATCGTCGCTCCGCACGCGGATGGCGTGCAGATCCCGCCGCCGCTGCCAGGAAGGCCCCGTGGCGGCCAGAGCCGAGCCAAACTCCTGCCCGCCCTTCAGCGCATCAAAGACCCGGCCCAGCCGGGCCTCGCTCAGGTGCAGGATGGCCGTGCGTAGCGTGTTGTGAACCACCGAGTCGGCGCGGATGGTGTAGGACGCGCTGCGGCGGAAATAGTGGAACACCTTCAGCGATGGCGCAGCCCAGACTTCGTAGCCCAACAGCCAGTAACGCAGACAGATTTCCAGGTCTTCGTATCCCCAATCGGGCATATTCCCATCAAACGCCCCGGCCTTGTCCAGCACATCCCGGCGCATGGCCATAAAGCCGCCACCCAGGGAAGGCACGGGCCGAGGATCGTCGTTTTCATAGTTCAGCCATTCCAAGCGCAGATTGGCTCCGGCGATGCGTTGACCCACGCCGATGGGCATGTCCGGGTCGCCCATGACGCCGATGCCCGGCCCCACCACCCCCACCCCGGGGTTGTCGAGAAGTTCAGCGATGGGTTCCCACCAGCGCACAGGCACATCCATATGGGCGTCGGAAAAGACGACGATAGGGGCCGCGGCCTCCTGCAGGCCCCGGTTGCGCGCGCCGGAGACGCCCAAGGGTCGCCCGGCCTTGATGAAACGCAGATTGGGCGGACATCCCTTTTCCAAAAAGTCGCTGCTGCCGTCGCTGCTGCCGTTGTCCACCACCACAATTTCGCTGGGCTGGGGCAGGGTCTCCTGGAACTGTTCGACCGTGCGTTTAAGCAGGACCGAATCGTTGAGGGTGGGCAGAACGACGCTGATTTTGGGGCCGCGCCCGTTGCCCAGCAGCTTGCGGAGCCGGGCCGGGGTCAGGGCAGGCTGGGGCGGATCCATCGGAAAGAGGGGCGGCGGGAAGGGCAGGTGCGGTATCTCGCGTGCGGCTTCGGGTTGGGCGGCCTGACCGGTGGCCAAAAAAGTATGCACCAGTTCCCGGTAGTCGGCCTTCCAGCCCGGATGCAGGACGATCTCGCCCTGGGGAATGTGGCCGTAGGCGGTCTGCCGCTCGATGTAGGTGGCGACAGCCTGCACTGTGCGTAGATGGCTCAAATGGTAGGAGCCTGTGCCTTCCCAGCGATAGAGATAGTAGACCTCGTCTATCGAAACTTCCGAAGCCAGTTCCACACTGGGACGCAGGAATTGAATCCGCTTCTCAAAGTCCTGATCGCAGCCCAAATCTGTGTGAGGATAGCCCCGCACCTGGTGGTGCAGTTCCCGGCTCCAACAGCTTCCGCCGTGAAATGTGTTCAGCGACGGGCCGCTCAGGCTGCCGTCGTTCCATAACCAGGCCCGGTCGGCCTTGAAGAAGCCGATGTCCGGGTCGAAGCGCTCGACCGAGTAGCGCAGGCGGTGGGGGAGGTAGATGTCGTCGTCGCTCCACACAAAGAGCAGGTCGTGGGAGGCCAGCCCCACGGCGGCTTTGAACTTCTCGCCCAGAGATTGAAAGGGGCGGGGGGCGTTGACGATACGCACTTCCGGGTGGTCGAAGACGAGGGTCTGACCGGCGTAGTCGTTGAGGACGACCAATTCCTTCTCCCCCGGATAGTCCTGGAGCAGAAAGGAGTGGATGGCCTCTTCCAGCAGATCGACGCGAGCGTAGGTGGGACAGAGGCAACTCACCGGCGGATAGACGTCCAGCAGGGGCTGCCCTGGCCGGGCCAGTTCCTCGTACAGCGCGGCCAGATCGTCGTCGGACAACTCTGGGCTGACAGCCGTCGGCAAAGCAAACTCCTCAAACACCGCTGTTGGATTGGGGTCTGCCAACTCGGCATAGTGAGTAGCCAACTCTGTCGGCGCAAGAATAGGTGTGCTCGTCTTCATTTTCTCCCCCCCAAATAGGGGTATACAAATAAAACAGAAAGAGAGGAAATGGGGGTGGGATAATGAGATGATGGGGGTACGTATTCCATCATCTCATCATCCCACTATCATTTTCTACGACGAAACGCCGTCAAGCCCATCACCAGTAGCACCGGGCTTTGACCCCGCGGTTTCGGCGATGGGTGTCTTGCGCAGGACGGGTTCGGTCCAGGTTTCTTTGGGTGCTTCGCTGGATTGGGTAATTGGTTGACTGGGTGATTGGACGATTGGTTGATTGGTTTGCTCGTTCATTGGGTAGTTTCCTTTGGGTGTCAGGTGTCGATGTATCGATGTGTCAGGTGTCGGGATGGCAGACGACTTTTGCCTTCCTCCTTCGACAGGCTCAGGACATCGCCTTTTGCTTTGCCTGTCTAACGTCCGACGCTGGGCAGGAACAAGCATCCAATTCCCCACACTTCCACCGGGCCGATAAAATCGATTCAACATCCTTCATTTCCATTCCTTTACAATACCAATGCAAGACACGCAAAACAGCGACCTCAATGGCAGTAAACGAACCTACGCTAAATCATTCACTAATGGTAGAATGGGTAACGCTTTTTGTATACGTTTTTTTGCCTTTTCAACGTGATGGCTGTGTGATGGCTGTGTGATTTGCGCGTGTTATTGCCCGAATTGACTTTCGTCGTTCTTCCTATTGTGAAAACAGCCACAATAGGCGACGAAGAGAACAACCTGCATTTCCATCAGTATCTGTACTGTAAATGGGTTACTTGGGAGAAATTATGAACTCATTGCCCCCGTTTGTATCGACACAGACCACAGGTGGCCTTCGTCTTATCCTGCTCGGCCCCTTACAGCTACACCAGCTCAACCAACAGCCGGTTGACATCCGTCTGGAAAGGGTGCAGGCCCTCCTCGCCTATCTGGTGCTCGAAGCCCGCCACAAGCCTGTACGCCGCTCAGACTTGGCCGAAATTCTCTGGCCAGGCTACGCCGAAAAGAGCGCACGTACCAATCTGCGCTCTGCCCTCTACAATTTGCGCCAAATCCTGCTCCCCTACGATCCTATCGACGCTGACCGCGTACAAATCCGTCTGCGCGCCGATGCAGGCTTCTCCTGCGATCTGTGGGCGGTAGACGATGCCGCCAACCAGCCTTCCACCGCCTCCCCCATCCAGCCGCCACAGGAGGTGATGAAAGGCTTTCACCTGGACGATGCTCCCGCCTTTATGGATTGGCTGGGCAGACAGCGCCGCCGCTACGCCGAACGGCTGGCCCAGATCGCCGCAGAAAGCGAGCTATCCCTCCTGCTTTCTCGGGGCAGCCCCATCCCCGATCACCGCCATCTGGTCGGGCGGGAGACCCAATTGGCCCAGCTTCGCACCTGGCTGGTAGAGCAACCGGGCCGGCTGGTGGGTATCTTTGGGATGGGCGGTCAGGGCAAGACGACCCTGGCCGCCACCTTTGCCCGGGGTTTGGATCAGGGCGACTTTGACCTGATCCTCTGGTCTACACTGGTCAACGCCCAGCCCTGGACAGCCCTCTTTTCCGAGTGGGTACACGCACTCACCCAAGCGCCCCCGATGCAGTTGCCCGACCATCTGGAAGGTCAACTGGCCCTGCTCCTGGGGCTGGCCCGTCAACGCCGGGTGCTCTTTGTGCTGGACAATCTGGAGACGATTCTGGAAGCGGGTGAAGTGGCCGGGCACTTTCTGCCTGGCTACGCAGCCTACGGCCAATTCCTGGAACGTATGGCTCAGAGCGCCCAGGGCAGCGCGGTCCTCCTCACCAGTCGGGAGCAGCCGGTCGGCTTTGCCCGCTGGCTGCAATCCTATCGGGGCGTCCATCGCCTGGGGCTGCACGGGCTGGACGAAGCGGCTGGGGAGCAACTCCTGCGCCAATACATCTCCGTCCCTGCGGAAAAACTCTCCAGCCTCACCCGCCACTTTTCGGGCAATCCCCTGGCCCTGCTCCTGGCCGCGCGCACGGTCAGCGAACTCTTTGCCGACGACATCTCCGCCTTTCTGGCCCTGGATACGCTGGTCTTTGGCGATGTACGGGAGGTGCTGACCAACCAATTTGAACGGCTTACCCGAATGGAGCAGCAGGTTCTGTACCAGTTGGCCCTGGCCCGGGAGCCGCTGGCCTGGCCCGAACTGCGCCAGAATCTGCCGGACACGGGTTCGCCGGTGGCCTTGCTGGAAAGTATCCATTCCCTCAGCCAGCGCTCCCTGATTGACAGCCAGTACAGCGACGCCCCGGCTTTGGCCGACGGGCACAGCGCCCAGAGGCACTTTGGCCTGCAAAATGTGGTGATGGAGTTTGTCACCGACCGTCTGGTGGAGCGCATGGCGGCGGAGATTGAGGCGGGAGATTTACAGTGGATGGGTCGGCTGGCCCTGACCCGGGCCGACACCGTTCAATACATTCGGGAGATGCAGGCGCGGTTGATTTTGCAGCCCATCCTGCAACGGCTGTTGGCAGGCAAAGGGGAAGAGGGCTGGGTCCGCCAGGCCCATGCCCTGTTGGATGGCTTGCGCGGCGAATCGCCCCGGCGGGTTGGCTATGCCGCGGTCAATCTGCTGCACCTGCTGCTGCTCTCGGACACTGCCATCCGGGGCAGGGACTTTTCCCGGCTGCCCCTGCCCAATGCATCCCTGGCTGGCGTCCATCTGCCCGCGGTCGATTTGACGGGTGCAGACCTGAGCGGCGCGACTTTTACCCAACAATTGGGGGGTCTGCAAAGTCTGACCGTTCACCCGGACGGACACCGCATTGTGGCAGGGGACTGGAACGGTATGCTCTGGCTCTGGCAGATACCCGAACAGAGCGTCACCCTCATTCCCACCCAACAGCAGAACCTGATTCGGTCCGCCCAATTCAGCCCAAATGGGAAGTGGCTGGCCTATGTCACCCGGTATAAAGGGACGAGTCTGTGGGACGTGGAGCAGGAGAAGCCCCACGGAGAGATACCCAAACTTGACAGCATTACCCTCGCCTTTAGTCCTGACAGCCGGATTTTAGCCGGCACTGTCCATGACGAGATTTGGTTGTGGGAGGTGGCGGCCCAACGGCTGTTGCCCTCGCTGATGGCAAACGGACACAATGTCCTCGACCTCGCCTTCACGCCCGATGGCAGGTGGCTGATCAGCACAGATTCTTCCGGTTTTGTCTATGTATGGGATTGGCCTCAGGCCCGGCTGCACCACGGGTGGCAGGTGGCCGAAACCGATGTGCGCCACCTGGCTGTTCACCCCCAGGGAACCCACATCGCCGGCCATATTCTCAACCGGGGCATCAAACTGTGGACATTGGCAGGGGAAGAGATAGCCAATGGGCTGCCCAACACAGGCTATTTCAACGGGCTTGCCTTTAGCCCGGACGGAGAGTGGCTGGCGGGGGCAGGCCACCAGGGGCTGGTACACCTCTGGCAGGCTCAGACGGGCCAATTGGTGCGGCTGCTGCGTGGGCACACACACTTTGTGGAAGGTGTGGCCTTTTTTGCCCAGGCCCAGTGGCTGGTCAGCGCCAGCTCGGACCGCACCATACGCGTTTGGGATGTGGAAAGCGGCCGGCAATTGTACGAACTCTCCGGTTACCGCCGCTCGATTGCTGCGTTGGCCCTGGCGCCCGATGGCCGCCGTCTGATCTGCGGGGGCCACGGCGCGGTTGTGAATCTGTGGGATACACCGGCGTTGACCCCGCAAGGAACGTGGGCGGGCCATCAACGGCGCATCTCCGGCCTCGCCTTTCACCCGGACGGGCAACGGGTCGCCAGCGCATCGGCGGATACCAGTGTGCGTCTGTGGGATGTCGGTAGCGGTCTTCTGCTGCGGACTCTCTGGGGCCACGAAAGACCCGTTCAGCGCGCCATTTTTCATCCCCAGCGGCCCCTGCTGGTCAGCGCCTCTTCCGATGGAATTCTCTGTGTCTGGCAGGTAGAAAGCGGCGCGCTCCTGGGCAAAGTCCAGGCCCACAACGCCTGGATCAGCGACCTGATCGCCACGGGAGATGGGACACACTTTATCTCCGCCGGAGGCGACACACGTATCTGCCTCTGGTCCATTGATGAAGACGCCCATCTGCTCCTTCAGAAAGAGTTTGCCGTCCCGGTGCGCAAAGATTATGGCCCTGTACTGGCTCTGCTGCCCGGTAGCAGGCGGCTGCCCGATGGCGGGCAGTTGGCCTTTGGCACTATGGCGGGCGTCTATCTTTGCGATCTGGAGAGCGGCAAGATGCGCCTTGCCTTCCCCACCCAGCCCGCGTGGACAATGGCCCTGGCTGCCAGCCCGGATGGGTACTGGCTGGTCAGCGCCCACGATACAAAGCAGATCTGTCTGTGGGAGGTCGCCAGCGGGCAGATGCTCTGGCAGCAAGAGATCGAATATACCAGCGAAGCCCTGCGCTTTAGCCCGGATGGCAGGCGCATCTACACAGGTAACGCCGAAGGCTATGTGGAAGTCTGGGATGCGGCCAACGGGGAGCGGCTGGACAAACAGCGCATTCCTGGCCCGTATGAGGGGATGAACATTGGCGGTGTCACGGGGATCAGCAAGGCCCAGTATATCGGGTTGCTGGCCCTGGGTGCGGTGGAGAGGAGAGGGGATGACAAGGGGAAGGGATGAAAGGGAGCAGAGATTGGTGATGGGATGATGGGGTACGCTCCCCATCATCCCATCATCTTTTTTATGACGGAAAGGCGTCTCAGCCAAGAATAGTGGGGTCAAAAGGTACTCTCTTTCATCACACCCCAGACAGGAAACCACAATAACCGTCTTCCCTCCTTCCCGGTCGCTGGGACGACGCCCGCCTGCCCAACGAATTGGAGATGAACGCCACTTCGGTTGTGCTGGTGGAAATCGACGAGGCCACCGCCAAAGTGCGCTCCGGCCCGCCGGGGGACTACGAAGAGGACTACGCGTTGCCTATCTGGGCCGGTGTGCTGCCCAGCCGTATTCAGTTTGACGTACCGGTGGACGATCCGAAATTGAAGGAAGGGATTGGGGTGCCGGGGTATCTGGGGGAGTATTGGCGGAAAGGATCATAACAAACGTGAAAGGCCGGACAGCGAATCTGCTGCCCGGCCTTTCACGTTTCACGTTTCGTCTTCCCCCTACCCCTCCCACCGCTTAAACGCCACCACCACATTCTGCCCGCCGAAGCCAAAGGCCTCGACCAGCGCGATCTTCGGGTCGATCTTCTCGGCCACATTTGCCACCACATCCACGCCCAATTCCGGGTCCGGGGTGTAGTTGATCGTCGGCGGGGCGAAGCCTGTTTCCAGGGCACGCACCGCGGCCAGGGCGCTCTGGGCGCCGGCCGCGCCCAGGGCGTGGCCCAGCATCGATTTGATGCTCGTCACTTTGGGCATGCGCGCCCCCTCTGCCCCGAAGACCCGACGCATCGCCAACGACTCCACCTGGTCGTTGAGAACCGTGCCCGTGCCGTGGGCCAGCATCAGGTCCACATCCGCCGCGGTCAGTCCAGAGTTCTTCAGCGCCCGGCTGATGGCCCGCACCGCGCCGTCCCCGCTGGGGTCCGGCGCGGTGATGTGATAGCCGTCGCCGGTCAGCGCGCCGCCCAGCACCTCGGCGTAGATGTGCGCGCCCCGTGCTCTGGCGTGCTCCTCCGTCTCCATCGTCACCGCCACCGCGCCCTCGCCGCTGACAAAGCCGTCCCGGTCCACCGAAAAGGGACGGCAGGCGGTCTCCGGGTTGTCGGTCCGTTTGGAGAGCGGCCCCATATTGCCAAAGGCCGAAAAGGTGAGCATCGAAAATATCGATTCGCTGCCACCGGCCACAATCAGTTCGGCCTCGTCCCGCTGCAAAAAGTGATAGGCTTCCAGCATAGAGTAGTGGCCGCTGGCACAGGCCGCCACACTGGTCATCACCGGCCCTTTGGCCCCGGTCTCCATCGAGACGAGACAGCTCACCGCGTTCGCCATGGCGCTGGGCACGACAAAGGGGCCGACCGAACGCCAGCCCTTCGCCACCATCACCTCCGTGGCGTACTCGATTTCGTTGATGCCGCCGCCGCCGGTCGCCATCATCACCCCCACGTCCACGCCATTTTCCGGGGTGATCTCAAAGCCGGAATCAGCCAGCGCCTGCTTGGAGGCGGCAATGGAGAACTGGGTTGTGCGCGCAATGCGGCGGGCCATTTTACGGTCCATATAGTCCTGGGGATCAAAATTCTTGACCTCGCAGGCCATATCGTAGGGCATCCCATTCGCTTCAAAGAGGGTCAATTTGGTCGCGCCGGATTTGCCCGCCAGCAGATTCGTCCAGAAGCTCTCGGCGTCGTTGCCAATCGGCGTAATCGCCCCCAACCCGGTAATCACAATCCGTTTCATACTTTCTCCCGCGTGAAATTTAGTTGTGCGTTGCAGGTGGCAGGTGGCAAGTTACAGGTGGCAAGTCGGATGGTCGTTACCCTCCCCCTGCCACTCCCGACCTGCCACGCCCACATTTCCCCCGATTATAGAGGAGTAGCTCGCTCCCCGTCAAAACTATAACCCGAAAGTTCCCTCTTCGTTGCGACTCGGCTTGCCCCGTGCTATACTTTGGCGAGAAACTCGCTCCCTTATTCTAGCAACGAATCGAAGCTATGGCTGAAACCACAACCACACCCGCCCTCCTCACCACCTATGACCTGACCCCGGAACAGGCCGGCGCGCTGCCGCCGGAGCTGCGCGACCAATTGCTCGATTTTGTCGAGCTGTGGGGCACGCCCGCCGAGACCCTCGCCCTGCTGGCGGTCTATTGGGAACTCCACGGCCCGCTGCTGGCCTTTCTGGACCGGGAGGCCGAAGCGTATGTGGCCCAGGGCGACTTCCCCAAAGCGCTGGAAACCATCGAACGCCGCCAGCGGCGCAGCACGACGATTGCCAGCCAGGCGTTGGAGGCACGGGTGGCTTTGGCTTTGGGCCAAAACAGCGCGGCCAAAGCCGTGGCCGACGACATCAGCAAAGCCCACCCCCTGCGCAGCGATGCGGTCAACGCGGCCGCGGCGGTCTACGCCGAATTGGGCGAACCCAACTGGGCCCGGGAACTCCTCGCCCCGGTACTGGCCGCCCGCTCCGGCGACATCGACAGCCTGCTCACCTCCGCCCACATCGCTCTGGCCGAGGGCAGCCGGGAGCAGGCCCAGCAGATATTGGCCCGCCTCGGCGCGGGTGTGCCGTCCGGGGCAACTGTCCCCCAACTGCGGGGGCTGCGAAAACTACACGAAGCGCTTGCCAATGAACAGAGCGCCAACGCGCTGGCTGTGGAGATCGAGCGCCAGCGGCTGATCCACACAGAAAATCTGCAAAGTGCCCTGGCCCCGATTATCGGGCTGGTGCAAAAGGGCCACGATCTGGGCCAGGTCTACGCCGCGCTGAGTGGACCGGAGCGCATTCCGGTCAGCAGCAAAGAGGCCCGGGCGGTGAAGCTGGCCGCCATCCGCAACTTTGGCTTTGGCAGCCTGCGCGACGGCCAGACCGAAATCATCACATCGGTTCTGCGCGGCGAATCTGTGCTGGCGGTGATGCCCACGGGCGCGGGCAAATCCCTCTGCTACCAGTTGCCCGGCCTGGAACTGGAGCACGCCACCCTCGTCATCAGCCCCCTCATCGCCCTGATGAAAGATCAGGTGGAAGGGCTGCCCGCCATCGCCCAGGCCAAAGCCACTTTCATCAACAGCAGCCTGGACGACGACGAACTCAAACGGCGGATGGCGGGGGTGGCCGCGGGCCAGTACAAACTGGTCTACGCCGCGCCCGAACGGCTGCGCCAGCGCCCCTTTTTGACAGCCCTGCGCGACGCCGGTCTCAGCCTTTTTGTGGTGGACGAGGCCCACTGTGTCAGCCTGTGGGGCCACGACTTCCGCCCGGACTATCTCTTTATTCAGGAAGCCCGCACGGAACTGGGCAACCCGCCCGCTCTGGCGATGACCGCCACCGCGCCCCCCCAGGTGCGGGACGAAATTCTGGACACCCTCAGCCGTAACGGAAACAGTGCGCCGGCCCAGAGCGGACGCCCCCAGGTGGTGGCCCTGGACATCTTCCGCACGAACCTGCACCTCTCGGCCATCCAATTCCACAACGACGAGGAAAAGCTGGCCGCCCTGCTCAAATTTGTCACGGAGACCGAAGGCAGCGGGATTGTCTATGCCAATTCCCGCCGCAAATGCGAGGCCCTGGCCCTGCGTCTGCGCAGCGAAGGGGTAGCCGCCGAAGCCTATCACGCGGGGTTGAGCGACCGGGGCGGGGTGCAGGACCGTTTTATGAAGGGGCAGAGCCGGGTGGTGGTGGCGACGGTCGCCTTTGGGATGGGTATCGACAAAGCCGACATCCGCTTTATCGTCCACTTTCACCCGCCGCGCAGCCTGGCCGCCTATTATCAGGAGGCAGGCCGGGCCGGCCGCGACGGACTGCCCGCCCAGTGTACCCTCTTTTACAGCGCCAACGACTGGGCCAATCTGCGCCGCTGGGCCAAAGCCGACGAGTATAGCCTCGAGTCGCTGGAAAAGCTCTACGCCGCCATCGCCAGCCAACTGGGGGTGGAGATGGAGGGAGGCAGTGATGTGGCAACCGCCTCCGGGCCGGTCAACATTCGCCGCCTGGAGCAGGTGCTCAACGCCGACGAGACCGAAGTGCGGGTCAGCGTCAGTATGCTGGAGCGGGCCGGGCTGCTCAGCCGCAGCTTTGACGTGCCCAGCGAAATTGAGATTGGCCTGCCCAGCCGGGCCAGCGCGGGCAAACTGAAGGGAGACCCTTCGACCCTTCGACACGCTCAGGACACCGCAGGCTCAGGACACGGTCAGCGGGAGTTGGAGCGTTTTCTGCGCAAAGTGGCCCTGCGCCCTGGCAAAGCCGCGGCTTTCACAAGCCGGGACATCGCTGCGTCCATGGATTGGCCGCTGCTGACGGTGGAGGTCCGGCTGCTGGAATGGCACTCCGCCGGGGTCATCACACTCCTGGGCAGCAAGCGGGAGATGGCGATCCACCTGCCCCCCCGCCCGGCGGACCTGGCCGAGCGCATCGAAGGGCTGCTGGCCCACTCCCGGGCCCTGGGCCAACGGCGCATCGACGATATTGTGGGCTACGCTACGGGGGATAGCTGTCGCCACGGCTTTATCAGCGCCCACTTTGGCAGCCCACCCCGCATCCGCTGTACGGTCTGCGACAACTGCACGGGTATCCGCCCGGAGGTGCCGGAGGTGGTGCGCCCGGACATCCCCCTGCCCGACGACGCCGACATCGAGCCGATGCTCATCGACTGTCTGCTCAGTTCGCCCAAACCCGTGGGGCGCAGCGGCCTGGCCCGGATTCTGGTGGGCCATCTGCGCGCGCCCGTGGCCGCCAACGAATGCCGCCACCACGGGCGACTATACGAATTGGGCGAGAGCACAATTATTGAGATGCTGGACGATCTGATCGAGCGCAAACTCCTGCGCCAGTACGAGCGCCAGGGCTACCCGGTGCTGGCGGTGACAATGGCCGGGCGGGTGATTGGGGAGGATTGGCTGGCCGCCCACCCGGAGCTGGCCAACCCCACCGCCGAGGCGCCGGCAGCGGTGGAAGGCGAGGAGGCAGAGGAAGAAGAGGCCCCGGTGGAAACCTACACCGCGCTGCAAAAGGCGCTCTACGGCTGGCGGCGGCGCACAGCCGACAGCCAGGGCATCCCCACCTACGCCATTATGGGCAACGAACTGATGCTGCGCATCGCCGAGAGCCGCCCCCAGTTTCCCGAAGAACTGGCCGAATTGCCGGGGATGGGCGCGTCCCGGATGGAAAAGTATGGCGGGGTGATTCTGGATTTGGTCAAGCTGACCGCGGCCAGCGAGGACGACGAGGCCCTGCTGATCGCCCAGCGGGAGAATCCGCCGGAGAAAAGGACAGCCCCCGGCGCGCCGGCCCCGGCCAAACGGGTCGATCCCCGGGTCGAGCGCCAGTTGTATATGAAAATGCAGGAGATGCGCCAGAAGGTGGCCGTGGCCGAGCGGGGCAAGTCCTATCTGGTGGCGGGCAACGGGCTGCTCAAAGAGATTGCCAAGAGCGCGCCGCGCACGGAGGAAGAACTGACCGCCATCATCGGCTTCCGCAGCAGCGGGCTGGCGGGCAAAGAGACGGAAATTTTACAGGCGGTGGAAAGTGTATTGGAGAAAGTAGGAGCTACAGAGCAGTGAGTTCCGCATCGAAGAAATCCAAACGAAACTCTACACAAAGCGACAGACCCCCTCGCCCGGCGAAAACCAGCCGTCGCCTGCCCCAAGCTACACAGGATGATGTCTCGGAATCCATGCGGCATCTGGCGGAACGGATGGAGAAACGGTCTCCTCGTATCAAAGTGGTGATGGATGTCCCAGGCGAGGAAAAAATGTCCGCTGTCTTGGGCCATTTCATCAAACCATATGCTCACTTGGCAGAAACAGGAGAAGCTTACGAAAGACTGGTTGCGCTGGCTGCCATAGCCTGGAATGCAGCCCTATTGAACCCGGAGCAGCGAGAAGAATTTCTAGGCAAAGCGGAAAGGAACTTACCCGAAAGCGCACGCCCAGAATTTTACGATCTCGTTGCTGACCTGATGGAGCGCAAAAAACGCTATTTTGCCAACAATCGGCGAATGATTTTGGATTGCAGGATCACCGAAACGCCATATACATTTCACTTGGCCGTTATCTCCACCCTGACACCGGAAGGCAAACAAGAAGCCGCGGACCTGCTTGCCAGGATACCAGCCATCAAACGCAAGAAGCCGTCGATCTTGGCCCGCATTCTGGCCTTTTTCCGTCGTTGAGTCTAGCCGTAGCCGTAGGTTAGGTTCTCGCTGCCGGAGATCAGCGAATGCGAACCGACGCCTGCGGCGAGAACCCAACATCAACCCGGCCAGTGTTGGGTGAATGCCTGGGTTGTTGGTCAGGTGGGTTCTGTTGTGTGGGCGGCATTCACCCAACCTACGCTTGTTCATGTCAGCCGAGTATTAGGTCGGATGTCGGCAAAAAGTCGTTATCCGACGAAAGGTTTGTCGTACAGTAATAGCATCTGTCGAAACTTCCCGAAACCAATTCCGTAGTATACTGTGTGTGACCGACAGCACTGTTTTTCGTTTCAACCCAGGAGGAAACAAACCCTATGGCAAGTCTACTTGAAAAAGTATCCACTCTGATTTCCGCCAACCTGCACGCGCTGATGGACCAGGCCCTGCAGAGCAACAGCCCGGCGGTCATCGACCAGTACATCCGCCAGGTGGAAAACAATCTGGCTGATCTGGAAGACGCCGCGGCCACTGTGGGCGGTGAAGTGCGCACACTGAAGCGCAAAGTCCACGAGTTCGAGCAGAAGGCCGACGAGACGGATCAGGCCATCGACGCCTTTCTGATGGAGGGCAACAACGCCTACGCCTCCGCAGCCCAGGCCAAACTCAACAGCACCCAGCGGCTGGTCGATACTTATAAGGAACAGGCCGTCCGCCAGGAGAAAGAGTACCAGAATCTGCTCAGTGCCAAAGTCAAGCTGGAAGCCCGCCTGCAAACGATGAAGCAGGAACGGGAGGAGCTGATGGCCCTGCTCGAACTGGCCAAGAGCAAAGAATTGACTGTCAAGACGATGAAGAGCCTGGACAACCTGATGGGCACAGGCGACAGCGACATCAGCCGCATCGCCGAGAGCATCCACAAACGGCTCGACACAGCCAGCGTCGCCAGCGAAATGCGGGCCGCCCGTCTGGACGAGGAGATGGACCGGGTGCTGGAAAGCAGCGTCATTGACGGCGCTCTGGCCGAACGGCGCAAGAAGTTGGGACTGACGGAGTAGTGAGTGGCAGGGGTTAGTGAGCGCTGATTGAGTAGCCGAGTCTTCCAGGCGTATCGAAATCAAGCGAACGGGTTCAGACGCATAAACTGGTCAACCCGCTTGGTTTCGATACGGCGGGAAACAACACCCGCCTACTCAACCAGCGCCAGTCCTGTAGCAAATAATTCGTAACACTCGCAGCAGACGGAAACCACGACAATTGTCTATGCAGAACCCAGAACAGCCCGCTTCCCCCTGGAAGAGCCGCATTTTTGTGATTGTCTTTGTGGCGATCCTGGCCCTGATCATCTACGGTTTCATTTGGATTGTGCAGAGCGCCAACGAAACCCTGCCCCAAACCAATGAAATTATTACCCTGGAAGACGCGGCTGCCCGTATCGACGGCGGCGGCGTGGAGCGGATTCTGATTCAGGAAGAGCGGGATGTATTCCTCTATCTGCCCGGCCAGCCCCGCCCGCTCTACAGCCAACTGGCCCTGGGCGAAACTTTCACGACAACGATGCAGGCACTGGGCGTCTCGCCCGCTTCTTTCCCGCCGCTGACAGTGGAGAGCGATTGATGGCCCGTACGCCTGCACCTTTGCAAGCTCTGGGATATCGCATTCAGCTTCAGTCTGAAGTAGAGCCAGAAGGCGGATATACCGTCACCGTACCGTCGTTGCCTGGGTGTGTCACGTTTGGCGCTACCCCCGAAGAAGCCGTTGCAATGGCAAAAGAGGCTGTCGCTCTCTATCTGGAGAGCCTGGAAGCCCACAACCAACCGATCCCGGCCAAAGATGGCATTTCAGAACATTACTTAAGAGCGCAGGAGGCCCTTTCCTCTGTGAAAGGCAACCTGTCGGACCTCATTCTGGAAATGCGCGAAGACCGGATTTGAACGACACTCCATTGGAAAGTTAGACTTCCCGATGAACCGAACCCGTCTTATCTTTATCTCAATTATCGCCGTCGCCCTGCTGATTGTCGCCGGGTCGTTGATCTGGCGGGCGGCCACAGGCACATCGGTGGATGCCGGACTGACCGTCGAACGCCCGGAGACCGTCACCGTGCGGGTGATCGTCGCTCTGCCTGTGGAGCCGTGGGTGCGGGAAGCCGCCGAGCGTTTCAACGGGGCCAATAAACAGGTGGAGGGCAGCCAGGTCCAGGTGGAAGTCATCGCGATGGACGGGCTGACCGCGCTGGGCCGCTGGGATCGCAACGATTTCAACGCCCTGCCCGCAGGCACGACGCCCGACCAGATCAGCGAAGCCGAGCGGGCCGGGCTGGCCAACTTCCCCACGGCATGGATTCCTGACAGCCGCTATCTGGTGGAGCTGGCCAACGCATCCTACAAAGAGCGACTGGGCCGGGATGTCTTTCTGACCGACGGCCAATACCGGGCCCGGCCCATCGCCATCAGCCTTTTTACCTGGGGCATCTACGCCAGCCGGGCCGATGTGCTGCAAAAGTCCCTGGGCGAGGTGAGTTGGGAGACGATCCACCAGGCGGCGACAACGGCGGGGGGCTGGCCCGAACTGGGCGGCGACCCGGCCTGGGGCTTCTTCAAGCTGGCCGTGCCCGACCCCAGCAAAAATGTGGGCGGGCTGGCCGCGATGATTGCCGCCGCGGGCGAATATTACGGACGCACGGACATCAGTGTGGAGGATGTGACCAACCCGGACTTCCAAAAATGGCTGGGCGAACTGATGGGCGCGGTGACGAATATCAGCGGCGGCAGCGCCTACACCGCCGAGGATTTCGCCCTCTTTGGCTACAGCGTGGGCGACGGCGGCCAGTTGCTGGAGAGCGATCTGCTGCAAAATATGCAGGGCGTCCTCACCCGCTGGGAAGACCCGCTGGTCATCCGCTACCCCCAGTTTGTCACCTGGTTTGACTTTCCCTTTACTGTATGGGTGGGGCCAGAGACCAGCGCGCTGGAGAAGAACGCGGCCCTGGAATTTCAGCGCTATCTGCTCGGCGAGGGCGAACAGGCTGCGGCCCTGGCATCGGGTCTGCGCCCGGCCAACCCGGACGTGGCTGTGACTGCCAGCGATGACAGCCTCTTTGTCAAGTGGGCGGATCAGGGCGTGCAGCAGGTGGTGCCCCGCACGACGGCTATGCGCAGCCCGGATCGGGATGTGCTGCTGGCTCTGTTGCGCTGGTACGAACTCAATGTGACGAAATAGGGGAGGAAGCCAGATGAGCCGATCTTCCCAGAACAGACATAACAAAAAGGGCGGACAGAAGCCGGGCCAGCGCCGTTCCTGGCTGATTATTGGGCTGGTCTTTGCCCTGCTCTTTGCGGGCTGTGCGGTGACTTCCGTGCTGGTCGGGCGGCAGGTGTTGGATGCGGTCTTCCAGACGCAGCCGGTGACGCAAAACGCGGCTGCCAACACTTGGGCGGCAGACAGCGCGCAGTTGACCGTCGCGGTCTCGCCGGTGATGGCCCCGACGCTGGCCCAGCGGGTGGAAGCCTTCAACCGCCTCTCCCAGCGCACAACCGACGGCCAGACAATGGGAGTTTTGCTGACCGAACTTGCGCCGGAGAAAATGGTCGCAATAAGTCTGGACCAGCCCCCCTTCCAGGCGCTTGTCCCGGACAGCGCGCTCTGGCTCAATCAGATCGACCAGCGCTGGGCCGCGGATCACCCGGCAGAGAGCGGCGGCATCGCCCCCCGGCGTGTGGGCGACCCGACCCGTTTCGCCATCAGCCCGATTGTGCTGGCCGCCCGGGAGGATACAGCCCGCAGTTTGGGCTGGCCCGACACGCCGGTGGGCTGGGCCGAAATTCAGCGCAAGGCCATCGACGATCCCAACTTCAAGTGGAACCACCCCAACACCCAGCACGCCACCGGTCTGCTGGCGACTCTGGCCGAATTCTACGCCGGGGCCGGATTGACTCGCGGGTTGACGGCCGAGATCGCCAACCAGCAGTCTGTCCTGGACTACGTGCGGGATGTGGAGGCGACGGTGCGCTTCTACGGCGAGGGCGAGGATGTGATCGTCCAGCGGCTGGAGCAGGAGGGGCGGGGCTTTCTCGACGCCTTCGTGGCCCAGGAGCAAACGGTTATCCGCTGGAACGCCACTCACAGCGCGAACGAGCGGCTGATTGCGCTCTACCCCAAAGAGGGAACCCTGTGGACGGATCATCCCCTGGCGTTGCTGGAACTGAGCGGGCCGGACGAAACGGCTGTCACCGACAACCAGCGGCGCACCTTTGGGGCCTTTGCCGATTTTCTGCTGAACAGTGAAAGTCAGCAAGCCTTTTTGGCCGCGGGCTATCGCCCGGCAGATGTGGGCATCGACCTGACTGCGGCGGGCAGCCCATTTGCCGGGACCGATGCAGTTGACCCCAGCCAGCCCAAGACGACCCTGCAAATTCCCTCGGCCGCGGTGGTGGAGGTGGTGCAGAACGTCTGGTATTACACCAAACGGCCCACAAATGTCTATCTGGTGGTGGATACCAGCGGGTCCATGGCGGGGGAAAAGATGGATCGCACCCGCACGGCCCTGCAATCCTTCGTCTCCCAGATTCAGGGCGATCGGGACAGAGTGGGGATTGTGGAGTTCGGTTCCGGGGTCAAGCGCTTCGAGCCGCTGCGCTCTCTGAACGACGGCGGGCGCAATCAGATGCTGGACATTATCGCCGGGATGGAGGCCGACGGCTACACCGCCCTGCTCGATGCGGTCTGGCAGGCCCAGGACGATTTGCAGACGGTGGCCGACAGCAACGCCATCAACGCCATTGTGGTGATGACCGACGGCCAGGAGAACGACAGTTATCGGAATATGAACGATCTGCGCCAGATTTTCGACAACAGTCGCACACCGGTTGTGGTTTTCACCATCGCCTTTGGCAGCGACGCCGACGACGCCCTGCTGCAAGAGCTGGCTCGCATCGGCGGCGGCCAGTTCCGCCGGGCGGATGAGACGGATATTGAGGAGTTGTACCGGATTCTTTCGACGTACTTTTAGGAGGGGTGATGGTGGGATGACGGGATGATGTGGTCGTAAGGCATCATCCCATCATCCCACCATCCCGCAGGGAATGACGACATCCAAACGCTCTGATCTGCAAAAAGAAGCCCAATCCTTGCTGTTTCAATACGCGCTCTTCCGTTGGGAGAACGCGGTGATCATCGGCGGCGCAATGGTATTGACATTTCTCTACCGGCGGCCTCTACCTGGCTGGCCGGCCTGGGGCTGGCTGCTTCTGGGTGTAATCGGCGTGGGTGTTATCGTCTATTCCAGCCTGACCGACGGGGACGCCAACGCCAAGATTCTGGTCGATCTGATGCAGCAGGAGTTCAACGCCAAAGCGGTCCAGGACGAGAAGCTGCGCCAGGACGTGGAAAAGGGGATGGAGTATCAGCGGCGCATCGAGCAGCTAATCCAGAGCCAGCGGCCCGGCATTCTGCGCGACCGGCTGGAAGATACGGCGGGTCAGTTGACCGATTGGGTGGCGAATATCTTTGCTCTGGCCAAACGGCTGGACGCTTACAAACAGGACAGCCTGCTGGCCCGGGAGCGGGTCACTGTGCCCAAAGAGGTGGAGACGCTGGAAGCCCGGCTGAAACTGGAGGGCAACGAACAGATTCGCCAGCAGATGGCCGACGTACTGGCGGGCAAACGCGCCCAGTTGGAGGCATTGCAGGCCCTGCATACCCGGATGCACCAGGCCCAGTTGCAGATGGACCAGAGCCTGACCGCGCTGGCGACGGTCTACAGCCAGGTGCGGCTGGTGGACGCCCAGGACATCGCCAGCGGCCAGACCGAGCGTCTGCGCAGCGACATTCAGGATCAGGTCAACCGGCTCAACGATCTGGTGGCGAGTATCAACGATGTGTACAATTACCAGACTGAAGGGTTAGGGTAGAAGTTCGACTTTTCGGAAAAAGTCGAACTTCTTAACCGAGGAGGCATAGATGACACCGACGCAAAATCTGCGAATGGACAAGGCAGTATTTGATGTCGTCGGCTTGGACGATCCATCTGACGAGAAAGACTATTGGCAATCACGAACACCGGCTGAACGATTGATAGCATTGGAATTCATGCGACAAATAATGTATGGCTACGATCCAACTACCGCCCGACTTCAAAGAATTCTTACAACTGCTGAATATCCATAAAGTTAAGTATCTTCTCATCGGGGGCTATGCCGTAGGGTATTACGACTATCCGCGATGGCTCAATGTACAACTACGGAAGCAAAAGGTTGGGGTAGCCGATAAGGAGGCGCAGATGACGCTCACAATTTCATTGCCTGCTGAGGTACAGGTAAAGTTAAAGAAGCGTGCCGATGCTTTCAAATGGTCTGAAGAGCAGATGGCAAGCCACCTGCTTGATACGGTGCTGAATGCCTCCCTCCCTTCGCTTGACGAAATTATCGAACGCGTTCGCAATTTGCCCCCAAGTCTGGAGAATAGGTCTACGTCGAACATTTCATTGGCGGAGGCGTTACGCAATGCGCCGGAAGACCCCGATTTTGATTTGGCTGAGTGGACAGCCCAATGGCAAGCAGTCGAAGCAGAGATGAGGGCGATAGAACGGGCAGATGCAATCGCTGATGAGTGCAGGCGAATTCTAGATGAAAATGTGGAGACCACTCTTGTCGAATAGAATAAAAAACTGGGTTAGCTTCGCTATATGTATTTTCCTTCTCGCCGCCTGCGGAGGCAGCAGCGCCCAGCCCAGCAAAGGCGATGTAATCGTCTACGTGGCTGTGCCCCTGAGCGGCTTTCAGGCCAACGGCGGGCAGACGGTGCTGGGCGGGGTGCGGCTGGCCGCGGAGGAGGCGAACCGCAGCGGCGGGCTGCTGGGCTACCGGGTCGTCGTGCGCCCGCTGGACGACGAGTCGGACAGCGACACCGCCCTGGCCAATGTGGACGAAATCCGCAACGCCATCAACAGCGGGGAACGGGTGCTGGGTGTCATCGGCCATCTGAACAGCGGCCAGACCGACGCCACCCTGGGCGACTACGACAGCCTGGGGCTGATTACCATCACACCCACCGCCTCGGAGGAGAGCCTGACCAACCGAGGCTACACGAAATTTTTCCGGGTCAACGCCAACGATTCTGTCCAGGCAAAAGTGGATGCACAATTTCTGATGGAGCAGATGAAGGCGCGCAATGTGGCGGTGATCCACAACGACACGGACTACGGCAAAGGGTTGGCGGCTTCGCTGGCCAATGCGCTGGGGCAGCTGGGCGGGGTGGAGGCGTTGCGGGTGCAGGTGGCGGAGGGGGAGAGCAACTACGCCCCCGTGCTGGCGAAGTTGCAGGGCAGTGCGGTGGACGCCCTTTTTTACGCCGGCTATGAGATCGAAGCCCCCTATCTGGCGGCGGCGTTGGCTGATGCGGGCGTCAAGTTGCCCATTCTTGCCAGTGACGGCGCGTTCCTGGCCGCCACGATCGACGAGGCCAATGGCGCGGCCGAAGGGATGTACGTCAGCGCCTTTGCCCCCAGCCCGGAGAACGCCGCGGACCCCCAGTGGATCGAAGCCTATCAGGCCGTGGAGTATCGCAACCCGGACACCTATTCGGTCAACGGCTACGTGGCGATGCAGGTGCTGGCCGAGGGGGTGAAGGGGGCGGATTCGCTGGAGGCGGACGCTATCGCCAAAGCACTGCGCAGCAACGGGATTTCCACCGTCCTGGGCGAGATGCGTTTTGACGCCAAAGGCGATCTGGCGAATCCACAGATTTGGATCTATCAGGTGGAAAATAGTGAGTTCCGGCAGGTGAAGTAGAACAGGACTTACGCACTTTCTCCTGGGAGCGCAGGCGTCTCGCCTGCTGCCGCCAGGATGGCGGCGATCCCAGGTGCGTAAGTCCTGTAGAAGTCAAATTTTCAGCAGACCCCAATGCGCTGGGCGTGGTCCGTGACCCGCCTAGCGCATTGGGGTCTCTTGATACTGAAGATTCCCCCCAACGCTACCCCCAGCGCAAAACTTGCTGATGCAAAAAACTACGGGTGAGGCTGTGAATGCTGTAACGGCGTTGGTGCAGCCCACCTCGGATGTCCACCAGATTGCGGCTCGCAAGCAGAGAGAGACTGTCGCGCAGTTGGCTGGCGGGCTGACCGGTAATCGAAAGCAGCAGGTCGAGATCACCCCCATCCGGTACAACCAGGGGCATAGCCAAGAGGACTTGACGGCTCTGTTCATCCAGTGCTTGCCAGGCTTGCCAGTAGATATGGGTGTAGAGAGCGGTTACCGCACTGCTCTGCGCGCTGCGCAGATCGGCCAACACCACAGGCAAGGGGTAGACGTGTAACTGGCCGACCACCAGACGCAGGGCCAGCGGGTTTCCCCCTACCAGGTCATATATGGAGAGTAGGGCGCTCTCTTCGGCAGCCACCATTTCTGGCAGGTTGCGCAATTGGGCTTCGTGGCGGAGCAGAGCCAGCGCCTCTTTTGGCTCCAGTTCCGGCAATACGTAGTGAAAGATGTCAGCTTGGGAAAGCAGACTGTGACGGGTGGTAATCAGACATTTGGTCGGATTCGTCCAGCCCCGCAGATGTCCGAGAATCGCCTGGGCATCTTGCGCGGTTTCCAGGTTGTCTACAACCAGCAGGTGGGGTTTGGCCTGCAAGCGCAGAGCCAACCGCTCCTCTTTGCGCGCCTGGGTGAGCGTGGAAAAGTCTGGATCCCCGGCAAGCAGCTGCTGGGAGAGGGCCAGGATCAGCTCGGCGGGGGTAAGGGCTGGGCGCTGGGTAGATTGGAGGTGACCCCCCAGAGTCAGATGCTGTTGCTGGGCGGTAACCCAGGCCAGGTCGGCCAACTCTCCCCGGTTGATGAGTGATCGGCAAAGGGCATCGACCAGTGCAGTCTTGCCCATACCGCCCAGAGATTCCACGGCCACCAGCCAGGGCGGGCCAGGCGTTAGCAACAGCGTGCGTAACGCAGCTAAATGGTCTTCGACGCCATAGAGTTGTGTGTAGGTGGCTGGCGGAAGACGGCTGGCTAATTGGCGCTGCCGTCCTGCGCAGGCGTCCATTTCCAACTGCCAGAGAAGTTCCCCCAACTGTTCCACGGCCTGCCGCTGCCATTTGTAAATGGTTCCCTCTACCACATTCAACCGGTTGGCCAGGCGTTGGGCGGTCATCTCGTCGGCAAAACGCAAACGCAACATCTGGGCTGCCTGGGCATCCTCCCGATCCAATGCCTCCAGGCCGATTAAGAGGACCCGATTAAGGGAGGAACGCAGGGAGGCGCCAGGTACAAACAGGGCCAGCCGCTGCCAGGGATGATCTTCGGGGCTGGGTGCGTGCCACCCCCGCAGGGCCTGCCAGAGTTCGTCAGAAAAGGCGGAGAGAGAGGAGGTCGTCATGCGAAGGGTCGTCCCATCGAGTGATCTGAGAGGCGGGAAGTCATACGCTGATTATAACAGGTGTTAAGACAAGGTTCAAGGCGGTAAAAGCAGGAAATCTATTCTACCCCTCCCGCGGACAGGCTCGCGCACGGTCTGCCTATATCTGAGAATACCCCTTCCCTGAAAATAGGCTTGTATACACGGATGAAAAGGAACACGGATTAATAAAAATCTGTGTGCCCTCCGATCCGTGTATACAAAATTTTCATCCCTTCGCCCCGGCGGTGCAACCCGTCGTATGAGGAACTCTGCTGAATACAGAAGTGGGCAAAAGGGCTGCTGGATCAGACAGGGGATAGGTATGGATCACCCTTTGTATAGCCCAGGAATAGGCTGTTTCAGCTATTCTGAGGAGGCTTTCCTCACCTCCAGCTAGCAGAGAACGAGAACGCGGATGATCGGGGACACAATAGCATTTGTGCTGTGGGGTGAAGGGTGCGACGAATCCCTGGCAGTGGCGTGGGTTAGCCGTCTGCGGGCAGAGGGCAGGCGGGTCTATCTGGTGGGGGTGAGCGGACGACGGGTGCGGGGCCAATATGGCATCGGGCTGGAAGTGGATATCCGGCTGGACGAGGCCCTGGCTCTGGTGGAACAGGCAGAACTGGTCATTGTGCCGTGCAAGGAAAGCGCGGTGCTATCGTTCCATCGGGACCCGCGCTTCCACGAGTTTTTGGAGCGGGCCGCGGAGTCTGGCGCACAGGTTGTAGTCTGCCCTGAAAAATAGAACACGGATGCACACGGAAAAAACGGATTTGCACGGATTTCATCTGCGTATATCTGCGGTTTCTGCGTCCCACTTTTCATCCCCCGTGGCGCACAACGGCGCATGGAGAACTGCCCTGCGCCGCCTGATTGAAAAGAGCAAGCCTTGCTGAATTCAAGCATCTTTGTTCCCTGTTGGCAGAGCAGCCAGCCAGTCGCGTACACTGGCTGTCTGGTGATGCCCAATTCCTTCAAACAGAGCGAGGCTCTGGCCTGCCGCGCACTGGGCCTGTAGATAGTGCTGGCGCGCATATTCAATCTGCGCCAGCCCCCAAAAGGCCAAGGCGGCCTTCTCTCGGTCCCGCTCGTTCTCGGAGTGGCTCAAGGGGGTGCATTCGGCAAAGCACGCTTCGGCCTGCTGCCACTCCTGTCGTGCCAGATGAAACTCGCCACGCTTGAGCAGATTGTAGGCGATGAGGGGGGGATGTTCCGTTTCCCGAGCCAACCGCAGACTCTCATCCATACACTCTGCGGCCTGTTCCGACTGGCCCCGGCGCGCATACAACAGGCCCAAATCCATCAACAGATGGCTGGTCTCCTGCCGTTGACCGAGCCTACGCGCCACATGCAATCCTTCCCGCAGGTACTCCTCTGCGCTGTCGAAATCTTCGGTTTGGATGGCGATCATCCCCAGATTGACCAGCAGATTGCTGATGCGAGCCAGATTGCCCACAGTTCTTGCCAATGCAAGCCCGCGCTCCCAATGCTGGCGCGCCTCCGGCAAGTGCCCCCGGGTCTCTGCAATAATGCCCAGATAGACGAGCAGTCCAGTTGTGCGATGGCTATAGCCCTGGCTGGTGGTAATCGCAAGACTCCGGTTGCAATAGCCCTCGGCTTTGTCAAGCTGATGTCGAAAGAAGGCCACCCGGCAGAGTTCACCCAGGAGGACCGCGATCCGCTCTGCGTCATCCAATGCCTCAGCCAGCACAAGCGCCCGTTGCAGGTATTCTTCGGATTCGCTATACTGACGAGACTGTGTGGCCAGAACACCCAACTCCGTCTCGCAGTCACAGACCAGGGCGGGATCGCCGAGCTGGCGGGCCAGGAGCAGACCCACGCTCCACTGCTCCTTAGCCTCGGCAAACTGTTCGCAGCGCATGGCAATACGGCCGGTGTAGAGAGCGTTGCGGGCGATGGCGCGCTTCTCGTGTATGGCTTCTGCTGCCCGGCGCGCGCGGGCAAGCTGACGCTGGATTGGGGCGTACAATCCCCTGCTTTCGCAGAAATGGTAGATGCCTTCTACGCCCTGGATCAGAAGCGTGCGCAGATTGTACTGTTCTGCCAGGGCAAGGGCAGAAAAGATATTTTCGATTTCCGCATCAAAGAATGCGTCATCTCCCGGCTGCTTCTGAATGCAATCCAGCCAGTAACCCACATAATTGCTTGCGCTCTGCTGATAATAGTCCTGAATCTGCGTCTGGTTTTCCATAGACAGTATGCAATCAATACCCCTCCATCACCACCATTTCACAGGAGTAGCCATGCAAAACCGACTTGCCCGTAACGCCTGCATTTCCTTTTGGCTCTGCGCATACCTTGCCGTAGCGATACTAAGCGCAGGCTGCGCCGCGCCGCCGCCTGCACGAACTGACTCGTTCCTTACCCCGACAATTGAAGAAATAGATGTATCAATTCTGTCCAGCAATGCGTCTGTGGAGACGGTCACGAATATCCTGTCCGAGACACTCATCGCCACCCAAAACGCCAATTTGCCAATCGATTCTCTAGGCGATCTGCCCAACGCCCGCCTGAAATTTTACAGTGGTGAGCCAGTGACAAACGGTGACGCTCTGAAGAAGCCAATCCACGTGGACATCAGCGACGCTGCACTGGTAGAGGGGTTGATCCCCCACCTGATCGGGCGGGTTGGCGTCTCTTGCGTCGAAACCGCCGGACAGGCATTCTGGATTATAGACAAGGCTGCCATCAGATCACTGCTCGATGATTTGGATCCATCTTCTGAGTTGTGGGCAAGCGTTGCCTCCTGTGGGGAAGAGTGTCAAGATTGCGGCTGCATCGGGCCAATGGGCGGGTCTACATGTTCAGTTTCTCTCAAGTCTATGAAGCCTGTTCTCGGCGCGCCGACAGATTGAGAAAACGGATTGAGAAAATCGAGAACCAGTAGACCGCAACGCTCCGGGCGTGGTCCGTGACCGGCGGGCGGGTCACGGACCGGCTAGTACATTGAGGCGTAAATAATTGAGCGGTTTGACTGCTCTCGCCGGGCCTGTAACCCGGCGACCTTTGGTGGGCGACCGCCGCCGGTCACGGACCGGCGGGGAGCAGAAACCACATACGTATTTCCGCCGCTCTGCACTAGAACCGCCCGGTCGCAGCAGATATCTGCACGATGTCCGACAGCACAAAATGGCGGGTCAGTGTGTGGAGATAGTAGCGAATAGTGCTGATCGACGGTTCGCCGATCTCCAGGAATGCCAGCCGCCAGAGTTCATCGATGCGGTCGGCCAGAAGGTCTGTGCCCAGGCCAGACGACGCTTTGATAGCTTCGAAAGTGCCGCCCACCCCCGGCGCAAAGTGGGTCAGGGAGATCAGCAACTGCCTGCCGTCCTGGGAGAGCAGATCCCAGGACGGCAGAAAAATGAAGCGGTAGAAGCGGGCATATTCATCGCTTTCGCTGGCATGCAGACGCACAGCGCGGAAACGTTCGGCCACCACATCCACCGGCTGGTAGGCAAGCTGTCCCACAGCCAGTTTGAGCGCCAGGGGCGAGCCACCGGTCTGTCGGACAATGGGATCCAGCGCACTGGCTGGGATAGCAGCAATGTGATCAATGCCCCTGGCCTCAGCCTCCTGGCGGAGGAAGTCGCCAGCCGCGGCGGGTTCTAGCCCGGTCAGGTGGATGTGATAGACCTGGTGGACAAAACGCTGACGGC
>JAANMX010000703.1_pt1 | contig 42454 bp, 36 predicted proteins | sample 7279681 | NCBI WGS metagenome assembly JAANMX01 (sample SAMN14094542, study PRJNA606508) | bioreactor metagenome | isolation source: A lab-scale SPAN reactor treating ammonium-rich wastewater day 351 | place: Ireland: Galway | collected 2018-01-01
TTCAGCCCGATCCTGAGCCGTTTTTTGACGCGCACAAATAAGATAAATTCATCTGAATTGGCATCAGGCTTGCAGTACCATACAGTGTTGAAGATTGGAGGCGAAAAATGCACCGGGATTGAAGATTTCCGGCATGATTTCGCAAATCTGAGAACGGGAAATCAGGCTATGAGAATAGAGAATTTAGGAGCAACAATAACGGCCGAAAAGGCGACGGAATCCGTTGATATTGTTGAGCTTGCCCGAAAGTCCGACCCGAAAAAAAATATCAAGAAACTGCCTCGGGAGTTGCGGAAAGAGAAGATCAACTATTCCGCCGAACCTTCGTTGTACAGACGCCTGTTGCTGCGGCTGAAGGAAGATTCGCAATTTCAGCGTTCCGCCGTACAACTTGCGTTTGTGTTGCTGTGCATCTGGATCGGCATCGAGTTCTATCTCTTCATGCAATGGGGAATGTCGGGTGGAACAGCGCCCTACTTCGAGCGCCCGCCCGGCGTTGAAGGGTTTCTTCCCATCAGCGCGCTGATGAGCTTGAAGCATTGGATTCTCTCGGGCTCTCTCAACAACATACATCCATCGTCGGTATTTATTCTTCTTGCCATCATCGGCGCAAGTATTGCGTTGCGCAAATCGTTCTGCAGTTGGCTGTGCCCGATCGGTACGCTGAGCGAATCGTTGTGGATGTTGGGGAAAAAAATCTTCAAACGGAACTTCACAGTCTGGCGCTGGTTAGATTATCCTCTCCGTTCACTCAAATATCTTCTTCTCTACTTCTTCGTCAACGCCATCTGGCAGATGGATTTGTTCAGTCTCGAAAACTTCATCTACAGTCCGTACAACAAAGTTGCGGATATCAAGATGTATTTGTTTTTCGCAGACATCTCGACATTTGCCCTCTGGACGATTATCATTCTGATGGTGTTTTCCATTTTCATCAAGAACTTTTGGTGCAGATTTCTCTGTCCGTACGGGGCATTGTTAGGTATTGCCGGATGGTTGAGTCCGCTGAAAATCACGCGCAACAAGTCAACTTGCATCGACTGTGAATTGTGCACGAAAGCGTGTCCATCAAACATTAAGGTTCACAAGATTGGAAATCTGAGAAAGAACAGCCCGACGGGACGCGTCTGGAGCGACGAGTGCATGAGTTGCATGCTGTGTGTGCAGGCATGTCCGGCAAAGAACACGCTTGACGTTCGTGTCGGCGCAAGAAGCAAGAACGCCGTTCCGACCTGGGTGTACGGAACGTTGGTGGCCGGAGTATTTGTTGCGATTACGGGACTTGCAATGCTCACCGGAAACTGGCAGAACGCAATCAGCCGGGAGGAATACCAGCGGCGATTCCAGGAACTTGACAAGCCCGTTTACAACCATTTCCGCGGCGATGTTCCGGCCTACGGGCCAAACGACTAGCTTCGCTTGAATCCTCGAAACACAAGTGTTTGGTTGCCTTTGGAAGATTGAGTATTTCTCTCGTTTTGCATATCTTTACGGCAGGTCTTTGAAGGAAATAAGTCTGGAGGTGTGAGTATGTCTAAACTCTATGTATCCAATAAAGATGAGTCGGCCCGGCTTTTCAAAAGCAATTTTCTCGAATTCTTCTCACACGTCCATCCGAGCGTACCGCTGATTGTCTACATCCCGGTGATGGTGTATTTTCTGTATCAGGCATCCATTAATCCTTCGATGACAAATGCCGGTATTGTCGGATTGTTTTTTGCGGGATTATTTTTCTGGACGCTTGCCGAGTACTTGCTGCATCGGTTCGTGTTCCACTACGAGCCGACATCGGAATGGGGGAAGTACCTCCATTTCATGATGCACGGCGTTCACCATGACTACCCGAACGATTCGCTTCGTCTCGTGATGCCGCCCGTTGTGAGCATTCCCCTGGCAATGCTGTTCTACTATCTGTTTGTTGCGGTGCTCGGTGTCGGCATGACGGCGCCTTTCTTCGCGGGTTTCATTCTCGGCTACATGATTTATGACTCGTGGCATTATGCATCGCATCACTTTGCGCTGAAGTCATCGGGCTGGTTGTGGTTGAAGCAATATCACATGCTCCACCACTATCAAGACCCGCACACGCGATTTGGGGTAAGTTCTCCGATTTGGGACTACGTGTTCGGGACGACGGCGTCGAAGGAAAAAGAAACGGTCGAAGCATAAGGTTCTGTTGTACATTTCTGTATTCTTCATTCATAAGAAAAGGAAAATCAAGTGACTCATAGACACGTTCTATCAATTGCCGCGATTCTGGTACTGATTGGCTCGATAGCAATCGCCGGCCCAAAAAACTACGGCAAGAAGTTGACGTTGAAGGAGAAAACGAAAGTCTCCGACATTCTTGCCAATCCCGAACAATATGACGGCAAGAAAGTCCTTGTTGAAGGCGCAGTTGTTGACGTCTGCGCAAACCGCGGCTGCTGGATCAAGGTAGCGAGCGACAAGGAATTCGAATCCATCCGCTTCAAAGTTGACGACGGCGTGATCGTGTTTCCGATGGATGCAAAAGGGAAGACAGCCCTCGCCGAGGGTGTCATTTCGGTGAAGAAGTACACGGTTGAAGAACTCATCGAGCAGGGGAAACATCACGCGGAAGAGCAGGGCGAGGAATTTGATCCTTCAACCGTCAAAGGCCCCAAGACTGTCGTACAGATCAAGGGCGAAGGCGCTGTGATAAAGTAGGCTTGGCGATTGCGGATTTCCGTTCTTAGGCCGCAGTGATGTTTTGCTTGATGCCGCTGCGGCCTTTTCTATTCCCCTCATCTTTTCAGCACAAAGCCGCAAAGGTGTCCGAAGTAGCACAAAGGAACTTCGTGAACCTTGGTGGTTCTTAGTGCCTTCGTGTTGAAGTCTTTTTCGGGAGTTGATTTGCATGGCTGAATTCAAATGGCGTAAATGGAACAATATCCTTCATCGCGACATCGGCTACATTGTTGTTGCTATGACGTTGATCTACGGAATCTCGGGTCTCGCGGTAAACCACATTGCTGACTGGAATCCGAACTACAAAATCGAGAAAGAGATGGTTACGATATCGCCCATCACAGCCGCCGACCGTGAAGCGATAGTTGCCGAAGCAATCTCCAAACTCAATCTCACTCAAGATCCGAAAAACACATTCCGTCCCGACCCCGAGACGCTGCAACTCTTCTACGATAAGAAGACTTACTCGATAGACTTGCCGACGGGGAATGTTCTGGTTGAATCAACCCGTCCCCGACGGGTTCTTTTCGAAATGAACCAGCTTCACGTCAACGCCCCTAAAAAAGCCTGGACGATCATCGCCGATTTGTTTGCCGTCGCACTCATTCTGATGGCAATTACAGGGATTTTCATGCTAAAAGGTCCAACCGGCATTTTGGGCCGCGGCAAGTGGCTTGTCGGGATTGGCGTGCTAATCCCGCTACTGTACTGGGTGTTTTACATGAATTTCCAGTGATTTGCTTTCAAGGCGACTTGGCATGCTTGCCAGAATTAGAGTTACTGGCGTGAATTCGCGCTCAGATTCCCGATTGTAACCCACCCCCTCAGAATTCGTATCCTCTACCGGAGGCGATTTTTCCGAACGCCGCTTGTCAACCAGCCGGAACATCCGGTTGTCTAATCATCAGAAATTACGGAATACCGATGGCGGCTGCTGAACAGCCCGTTCCGCCGGCGCGAGAGCGTGGCGAACAGCAACTTATCCAACACGCAATGAAAGGAGACGGCGAAGCATTCCGTCTTCTTATGGATCGGTACATCAGACATGCGTACAACATTGCGTACCGGTTCACAGGCGATCACGACAGTGCGGAAGATGTGACACAGGAGGCGTTCGTGAAAGTGCACGCGGCGCTGCCGTCGTTTCGGGGTGATGCGGAATTCAGTACGTGGCTTCATCGCATTGTGGTGAACGTGGCTTTGACAAGAAAGCGACTTGACAAGAACCGGGTTCAACGTCACGTGCCGCTGGAAGAAGTGAGAGGCGGCGTTGAGTGTGACCATCACGAAGAGATTGTTGTGAAAGAACAACAGGCATACATAGAGCAGGCATTGCACGAATTGCCGACGCTGCAACGGGCGGTGGTGATTCTGCGGCACTTGAACGGGCTTTCCACCCGGCAGGTAAGCGACATTCTGCAATGCTCGGAGGGGACGGTGAAAACACATTTATTTCGAGGATTAAAAAAGATGAGAAGCAAGCTCGAACACTTGCAGGAGGAATTGGCATGAGACACTCAGATGTTCAGAATGTGTTGTACGATTTTCTTCACAACGAACTGAGCGACGCCGACCGGAACGCAGTTGCGCAACATCTTGCAGCGTGCAGGCAATGTGCGGATGAGTTAGCCGGGTTGCAGAAGACTCTCGCAGTTCTTCCGCATCCCTCATCTCAACCGGCAGATGAACGGGATGCGATGTTCTGGCATTCGCTCGCAATGAACGTTCAACGTGACATTCGTGGTGAGCGAAAGTCAAGGACGGGAGTGTTCTCGGCGTTGGTTGATCGTGTTCGCTCGTTCGTGGCGTTCCGCCCTGCTTATGTGTACAGCGCAGGAGCAGCGCTTGCTGTTATGGGGATTGCCGTGTTCTTCTTCCGACCGCAGTTTGAAGCCCCGATACACGTTGCCGAAAAGGAGGATATGTCTGAAGAGGCGCGAATCATTCCAACTGCAAACGAGTCCCACCAGCGCATCAGCGACTATTTCCGCAAGTCGAAGACATTGTTGGTTGGCATTGCCAACATGAGAACGGAAGACGAGCCGAACATTGATCTCAGCGACGAACGATCGGTTTCACGCAGTCTTGTACACGAGGCACGTCTCCTGCAACAGCAGCCCCTTGACGGGCGTTCTGCGCGCCTGATTCGTGATCTTGAAAAGATCATGATCGAGCTTGCCAATCTTGAAGAAACCAATGATCTCCCGAACGTCGAACTTATCCGGAGTGGCATCCGTCAGGAGAATCTATTGTTCAAAATCAGGATGGCGGCTGCGTCGTACGATACAAGTCAATCGAGTGTAACCGACAGAATCTATTAGGAGTCAGTATGAAGCGATATCGAATTGTTCTTGCAGCCCTTGTGCTTGCGCTTGTGCACGTACAGGTCAACGCGCAAGCAGTGTACACGCCCCGCCCATTGCTTGCTGATGCAATGACAACCGGTGAAGGGGAGAACGAGAAAGACCCTGCGTACAAGACATACAAGGAGGGTTACGCATTCATTCTTGCAGACAAGTGGAACGAGGCGCTGAAGAAGTTCGCCGAGGTAAGCACGAAGTTCCAGAAGAGCGAGTATCTGGACGATGCAGCATACTGGTCGGCGTACGCACAGAAACGACTCAACAGAGGCAAAGGTCTTGCGGCGTACGAGAAGTTCATCAGCGACTTTCCCGACAGCCGCTATGTTGATGACGCGGTTGCCGATATGAACGACAATGTCCTGATTGTCGCGCCTGACGGAAAAAACCTGAAGGTCAAAACGGGCTCCGGTTCGTACACCTACAGCATCGGCACAACGATGCGCGAAAGCGAGAGGGCAATGCGTGAAGCAGAACTCGCGATGCGCGACGTGTATCGTCGAGTGGGAAGAACGCCGAGACCACCAAGGGCTTCTGTTGCGTGGTCGGCCGGCAGTCTTAGACTAAAAACGAAGGATCTCGATCCGCAAACGCGCATCAAGTTGGATGCTATCCGTGCACTCGGCGGATCGGAGAACGACAAGGAGGCATTTACCACGCTGAAGGATATCGCGCTCGATAAGTCGCAGGCCGAGATTGTCCGCATTACGGCGCTTGAATCGCTAAGCGACTTCGGGAAATTCGATGTGCTGCCGGTGCTTGTTGATGTTGCCCGATCCGATGCGAGCGACGATGTGCAGATGACGGCCCTCTATACGATTGCGAATTTGCGGGGGGATAAGAACAAATCCACCGATGCACTGATTACCCTGTTCAACGGATATCCGAAGCAAAAGGAGAAGCAGATGCAAACCGCTCTGTATGCTATTGCGGACGTCGGGAGCGACAAGTCGGTTGATTTTCTCGTCCGCGTAGCGACAACCAACGAAAACTACGATCTGCGTAGCGACGCCGTGTATTATCTCGGCAGCATCGGCAACGATAAATCACGTGCAGCATTGATGCAAATCTTGAAAGGCAAATAGTAAACACGTAAGGGCGGGACTCTGTCTCGCCTCTTTGCAAAGAAGGAGGTACGCATGAAATCCATAGTTCTGATTGCATTCTTATTTTCCGCGATCTTCACCAACACTGCGTGCAGTATTCGTCCCGGTGATGAAAAGGAGAGAACCCGCTCAACCTACGTTTATGTTAGCGACAAAGATCGCGGTTGGCTCGGTGTTTCCATCGAGAATATCTCTTCCAGTCTTGTACGGAAAAAGAAGTTAGAATCGAGAGATGGCGCTTACGTGCGCAACGTTGAAGAAGAGAGTCCCGCTGAAGCTGCGGGCATTCGTGAGGGCGACGTTATCACCGAATTTGACGGAAAAAAGATCTACGACAGCAGCGACCTGATCGACGAAGTTCGCAGCACCAAACCGGGTAAGGAGGTGTTTGTCACCGTGCTTCGGGACGGAGAGAAGAAATCACTGAAGGTAACAATCGACAAGGCGCCCCGCTCGCTCACAATCGTGCCGCGGACGCCGGTGGCACCACGCTTTCGAATTGAGCCGCCTCTCTCGCTGATGCGATCATCGGTACTGTACGGGCTGACGCTCGAGAATCTCAACAAACAATTAGGCGAGTACTTCGGTGCGCCGGATGGCAAAGGCGTTCTCGTCAAAAGCGTCAGGCGTGACAGCGAGGCAGAGAAGGCCGGATTCAAGGCGGGTGATGTGATCGTCAGGATCGGAAAGGAAAGCATCCGGCGGATTGACGATATCCATTATGCTCTGGAAGATTACAAGAGCGGCGACAAGGCGGATGTCGAGGTTCTCCGAAAGGGAAGCACGCAGAAGCTATCGCTGACGATTCCCGAACGTGAACGCGACTTGAGCTTCCGGTATTTCGATTCGGATGATGTAATCATCGATCTGTTCCCGCACGAAGAACACGATCGCTTTCGTGAAGAAATGCAGGAACTGCGGGAGGGTCTCGGAAAGATGAAGCTTGATTTGAAGGACTCGATGAAGGAGCTCAAAATAAAAATCAGAGATGGCCGGATAAGCGTCAACGTTTAGGGATTGAGATTTTCTTACAGAAGGGCTTTGCCTGGGAATGCAGCAAGGCTTTTTTCTTTCTTCTACCAACTCTCCACCCAAATTTCTATCTTGATCCACCGTTCATTGATAATCTTCCGGGGAGAGTATGAAGCCTTCCGCCTACGTCGCATTGCTGACATGTCTGTCATTGCCACTGTTTGCCCAACCGTCCACGTGGCAAACCGTGCAAGAGCGTGTGCTCGACAGGTACTGCACGAGTTGCCACGCCGTCGGCGGCTATCCGCCCGCAGTACAAACGGGGCTCATTCTCACGGCCGATTCAGCGTACCGCAAGCTGGTGAACGTCACTCCGCACAACATCGCGGCGGCGCAGGATAGTCTGGTCCGCGTCAGCACCATCGGCGGCATTCCCGGACTCAACAAGAGTTACTTCTGGCACAAGATCAACGCGCCGAACAGCGTCAACATGCCGCAGGGGTACGGCTCGATTATGCCGCTCGGACTTCCTTTCCTCACCATGGGTGAACTTGCGTTTGTCAACCGCTGGATCAGCGGCGGGGCGCCGGAGACCGGCGTTGTTGCCGGAGCTGATACGAATCTCTTCAACGATACTACGCGATTCATTCTCAATTTCGAACCGCTTCCTCTTCCTGCAAGCGGCTTTCAGCTTCATCTCGGCCCGTTTCACGTGTGGCCCGCGCAAATACACGACAGGGAGTTTCTTTATTTCATTCCCTACCCGACGTCGCAGAACGTGTATGTCAACCGGTATCAAATCCGCTACCGTGCCGGCAGCCACCACATGATTGTGTACAACTATCCGGTCGGAACAGGCTCGCCGACGCCTCATGTGTATCGAGACATACGTGATTCGCTGGGTAATTACCTTCCGGCGATTTTTGAGTTGAACAATCTTTTCCCCTTCAGGTTTTTTGTCGGAACGCAGACGCCGGAAGTCGATTACTACTTTCCGCCCGGCGTTGCGCTGGAACTTCCGCGGGGAACGGGCTTCGACCTGAATGTTCACTCCGTGAACCGCACAAGCGCCCCGCGCATCGGCGAAGTGTATGTGAATCTGCATACCGTTGACTCCGCCACCGTTCTGCACAAGGCTACACCGAGGCATTTCTCCAACACGAATATTTTCCTACCCCCGTTTCAAACAACGACGATCAGCAGGGCGTTTCGTTTCACTCAGAATACCAACATCATTCAAATGTGGGCGCATGCCCATCAGCGGATGATCGAGTTCAGCGTGGTCGGTGTCGGTGGAGCGCATAACGGGCAGCTTCTCTACTACACCAACGATTGGGAGCATCCGGCACTTCTTTCGCTCACGACGCCGATGCGGTTTCTCGCCGGTGACAGCCTCATGCTGATCACGACGTATCATAATCCCACGGCGCAGCCTATTTACTACGGATTGCGCAGCAGCGATGAGATGCAGTTCCTGTTTTTTATTGCGTACGGCGATTCGCCAACGGATGTGAAGGAGATATCGCCGTCACATCCGCGGGAATTTGTTCTTGAGCAGAATTATCCGAATCCGTTCAATCCGGCAACAGCAATCAGCTATCAGCTCTCAGCATTCAGCCATGTAACACTCAAGGTGTTTGATGTGTTGGGGAGGGAAGTCGGGACACTCGTGAACGAGCCGATGAATCCGGGAAGTTATTCCGTTGAATGGAACGCCGCCAATCTGCCCAGCGGCGTGTACATCTACCGGCTCACGGCGGGCGAAATGACATTGACGAGGAAGGCATTGTTGCTTCGTTGACGGAAAAGAAAAAATTCGGCACAATGGCACACAGAGGGTTTTCCTTAATCAACAATCAACTTTGTGATACTTCGTGTCCTCTGTGTGTTCGTGTTGAAAGAAAAAACCGCTTCTTCACGCAATCTTCAACACTTTGGCTCCGCGAATCTTCTTCTGCTTCAACTCCAGCAACGCTGTGTTTGCCCCTTCCAGAGCATATTCCTGAATCTCTGGTTTGATAGGGATTTCCGCGGCAAGCTGCAAAAACTCGCTCACATCATATCGCGTTACATTTGCTACGGATTTGATTTCCTTTTCCATCCAAAGATGAGAAGAGTAGTCAATCTGAGCGAGAAGTTGCTTGTCGGCGTCTTCTTTTCTGATAGCGTTGATGATGAGGCGTCCGCCCGGTGCAAGATTGTTCAACGCGTCAACAACCGGCGACCAGACCGGCGTCGTGTCAATGATTGCATCGAGTCTGTCGGGAGGAGAGGCCGAAGAATCGCCGGTCCAAACGGCGCCAAGCTCCTTTGCAAACTCCCGTTCTTTTTCACTCCTCGCAAAGACGAACACCGGTATTCTGGGAAATCGATGCCGGACCATTTTGAGCACAAGATGCGCCGAAGCGCCGAATCCCGTGAGGCCCAACTTCTGCCCGTCGCTCAGATTCGTGAGTCGAAGCGAGCGATAGCCGATTGCGCCCGCGCAGAGCAGCGGAGCGGCCTCGGCATCGGAGAAGACATCCGGTATCGGATAGGCGAAATCTTCATGCACCGTCATGTATTCCGCGTAGCCGCCGTTGGCATCGCGACCTGTTGCTTTGAATTCGGGACAAAGATTCTCATTCCCCGCCCGGCAGAATGAACACGCTTCGCATGCCGAGAAAATCCACGCAACACCAACGCGATCCCCGACCTTGAACTTCGTTACGTCTTCTCCCAACGCTTCAATTTTGCCGACAACCTGATGACCCAAGATGATTGGCAGGCGCGGCGGCGGTGTTCTTCCTTCAATCTCATCAATCTCGGTATGGCAGACTCCGCACGCCGAGACTTTGACAAGCAGCTTCCGCAGGGGAAGTTTCGGTACAGGAAAGTGGACGAGCGAGAGGGGCTTCGGGTTCGACGCAAGAGTTGTGAGAGAGTGGAGGACCATTGCTTTCATCATTATGGCTCACACGATGTGTCACATGAACATACGACGGAAGTATGGTGAATTGGATGTGGAAATGCAAGAACCGCTCTACGGCCGTTCGCTTCAGAAATGCAGCGACAACGTCACTCCCTGCCCAATTGGCGAGATGTTTGGCCTGAAAGTCACTCTCGGCGAGTTATCCTTCTCCGAATCGCTGAGGGGCAAGCCTTCGGGATGCGAGGCGATCATGCCGAACTCATAGCCGAGCGCAATGCCGAGCGGGAAGTCGCTCCACCAATGAATGCCCGTGTTGGAGAGTCCGACCCCGATGCCGGCAATCAGAAAATACGCAAGCGGCTTGAGCCACGGCTTCCACTCGGGATAATTTTCCATGATCACCGTGAGCGTTGCGGTTGCAGTAGCGATGTGTCCGGAAGGGAAGGCATCGTAGTACGGCACTTTCCGGTGGTAGTCGATTTGATTTGGAAAGAATACCCACCGCCCGTTGATGCGTGATGAGACGAACGGACTTTCGCGTCCAGTGATGTGCTTGAGGGTTTGAATGACGGTTCCGCAGGCGAGAATTGTCTGAACGAGCTGGCTGCCGGTGCGCAGCGCCCGTTCATCATCCGCAAAATACCCGAATGCGCCGAATGCTGCCGCAAGTCCGAACTGCGGTTTCCCATCCCCCAAATATTCAAAGAAATCACTAAGATTCTTGACGGTTCTCGAACTTTTGTACCACCGGTCGGAGGCTTCCCACACGGGGTGGTCGGTCCAAACCGCAAAAGCCGTCAGCGCGGTAATGCCGGCGATCATCGGGATTTTCTCTTCGCGGAAATTCCTGTTGGCAAACGTCACCCAATCGCCGGGGATGCGTTGGAACATCGTGTACCATTTCAGCTCGCCTGCAGGCAGCGGCCGGTGCATGAACTGCATCGAGTCGGGCAACGCCTCGCTGACGGAGGTCGAGTCGCGTTGCGGTTTCAGCGGAATGCCTCTTTCATCAGCACGCGAAGCGGCGGAATGCAAGAACATCAAAGCAAGCAACAGGACGCCAATCTTCATTTTCCCAAACTGCTCAAACGAATCTCCACATATCATCTTCAAACAAAACCCTCTCATGCTAATAACTGAACACAACATTCACTCCTGCACCGCGTGAGCCGAACGACGGGGTCAGCGTTACACTCCGTTCGTGATTGCGAGCCACAAGCTTGCCGATGGCAATTCCCATTGCGGCGCCGACAACAACGTCGGAAAGCCAGTGATCATGCTCTGTCAGCCGCGACAGGCCGCAGAGTCCCGCCAGCGAGTATGCGGTTGCCTTGACCCACGCGTGCTCGCTGCGTTCAGCAACGACGGCGGCCAGACTGAATGCCGTTATTGTGTGTCCCGAAGGAAATGCGTCGTAACTTGAGAATCCGCCGCTGTATCTCTTGAAGAACATCCGCGGGCCGTACCATACATCTTCACCGTTTCTGACGTAGGGGCGCATCCTTCCGAACAGATGTTTGAGAAGCTGGACGACAACAGCCGAATGAATCATTGCCTGCACGGAAAGAAGCCCTGTATCCAGCGCATGCTCGTCATCAAACGCGAGTCCCTTCAAACAGTACAATGCGGAAATGGCGTAAGGGACATAAAACTCGCCCAACTGTGTTGCAACAGGGCTGGTTTTCTGAACCCACGTGTGGTCGTTTTTGAAGTCGCGAAACGACTTGTACACCGGCTCATCGATGGCAATCAGCAATGCCGTTGTTGCGGCAATGCCGCCGACCCACAACAGATCTTCCGAATCCATTCGAAAGGGGGAAGTCCAGATTTGCGCTTCATCCCGCCAGAAACCGCTGAACATGCTCGAGATTTTGGAGGGCGGTTGGTTTTCCGTTGCGACGGGAATCTGAAGCGTTGCAAGCTCCACCCTCGCCACAGAGTCGGCATCGAGGACCTGCATGTATGAATCCCCTTGTTCGGCACCCGCTTGCGCGAATGCTGATGACAGGCACAAGATTCCCATGAAAGAAGAGAGTAGAAGCTTTATCAAAAAGTACCCTAAGTGATTGTCGTGATGAAGTGTGCCCCCGAGACTTCTGACCGTGAAAAATGTAAGAACGAGAGGGGTGTAGAAGCAAGGGAATACGTCAAATGTCTGCCGTGCTCAGTCGGCGCGCGGCGGCGTCCAGCCGGGGCGTTTCCATTCTTTCAGCTCTATCGTAATGCTGCCGAGAATTACTTTCATTTTTGCTTTAATAGGAACCGCGGCCTCGTCGTCGGAAAACCACCCGGTGAAATCGCCCGTTAACCCGAAAATCCCCTCAAATTCGGCCTTTCCTTCCAGTTCCACGACACGGATCGGGTAATCAACAGCGTCAATTTTTTCCTTTGTCCGTTCCGCGGGCAGATAGAAGTTCGTCTTGCCTGCCTTTCCGCGAACAAGTATCGGCACGGCAATGGCGCGCTGCGTGTGAACATAGGCGCGGGCAAAATAGAGAATCGATGTTCCGTCCTGAAACCGGTCGTATGGTAACTGAAGCGTATCGTACGTCATCGGTTGCAGCGGTTGCTGCGATTGCGGGTCTTTGACGAATGCATGTTCGGTGACGTATGTTCTCGTTGAGGGCGTGAAGAAGTACAATTGCCGGTACCACCTGTCGTCTTTCTTCTCAAACAGTGATGCTCCTTCAGAGAACAACGTTGAATCCATTTCGGAAGTTGAGATGGCGTGGAAGTCTACAAACGGCAGTGTGTACGAATCGGAGTACGCAATTGAACTGTACGCAACAGCGGGATTGTTGACAGATGAAGGAAGAGCAAGAACGCGAATCTTCCCCAACTTGAAGAATGTCCAACTTACTTCATAGACAAGCTCTTCTCCCGGCATCATAACGCCGGAGATGTTTTTGCCGGCAGGCTTCGACTCTTGTCCGTCGCCCGCCGAAAGGGGCGCGAACAGAAGAATAAGAACAATCAGCGACTTCATTGCGTGAGTGATGAAACAACAAAGAACCGTTTGAGGTGATGAAAGATATGAAAATCGCCCTGCAGAACAAAAAAGGGCTTGAGGACGGGTGATTATTTTGTCAACATCATCTTCACGAACAGTGGAGCGAATTTTCCGCTGCCCGTTTCATCGGGAAGTACATCCAACCGACAGTAATAGATGCCGCTTGCCGCATTCATGCCGTTTTCGTTGTTCCCGTCCCAAAGTGTTCTATGCAACCCGGCTTGAACGGTGCCATTCACAAGCAATCGTACTTCACGACCTAATACATCGAACACAGTTACCCTGATACGAGATGCCGCGGGAACCGCGTATGTTATGACGGTTGAAGGATTGAACGGGTTCGGGTAGTTCGGGCGAAGCTCGAACCGGACGGGGAGATGCTCGGCTTGTGTGGGGAAGACGGCGTTTGTGCTTGTCGCGGTTTTGAACGTGTCGGACCACACCGAGTAGTGACCATCAGTGTCGCGTACACGTACGCGGAAGAATACCGGCACCCTACCGTTCGTGTCGTACGGGATGCTTCCGTCAATCCAACTCAGGTCGGAGCCTTCGTACACAGAAATCCAATTTCCGCCGGTTCCGATTTGACGCTCAAGTTGCGACAGATTCACGTCAGGCTCAATGAGTTGTCCTTCAGGCCACTGCGACCCCCACGCAAGGGCAATCATTCCCGGCGGAATGCCCTGAACCGTGGGGTCATTGCCGAGATAGCGGCGTGCAGGCGAACCGTTTAGCGGATTCGAATGGCGGCGGAACGTGATGGTTCCAACGCTGTCACGAACAATTTCCAACGAAAATGACGTCGGCTGCCTGCTCCATGTATTGCTGTTGGGATTGCTGAATGGAGAGAACACGAGACTCGAATGACTGCCGAACGCGCCGTTGAATCGTTCTCCTGCATAGAATACTCCGCATTGAATTGCGGCAGGGTTGCCTTTAAGCACGCGCATCCAGTTCACGAGACTTGTTGCCATCGGGATTTGACTCCGGTGTGAAACGCCGGTGTGCGTGCGGGGAACGCCGCGAGTGAAAACAGGAAGCTGCTGCGAGAAACACGCGGTTGACGTTCCCGGATTTTCCCATTTCCACATACCGTCGGAAGGTCTAATCTTCAGGTTATCAAGCTCCATGTACGGGCCTTGCTGGTGAAGAATCCAGATTCCCTTGTCCGCCGGATTGATCGTCACGTCGTCGAAGACGGAAAGCCGTTGATGATTCTCAAAATAGAAAAACTCGGCAGGTTCGCCGTTCGGCGGACGGTACTTGTATGCCGAGCCGGTTGTGACGTAATCCGAAAGAATCAGATGTGTGTCGGCAACGATTTCGGGGACGGTTATCCAGTCGAGCCGTTCACGTTCATACGCGTTTGCACAGGATGCGGTTCGAAGTGGATTGCACAGCATTCCCCAGTAGTTGTGTTTGCCTTGCGGAGATTCGCCGTGGTACGGATGCGGCCCCCCCAACAGCCAATGTCCGACTTCATGAACCATCGTTTGCATGATGCGCCGCGGGGTGTCGCTATAGACGTACTGACACGTAACGCCCGAGCCGAGAGGTGAAGGAAGATACTCGGGAAATCCCATCTCAATTCTCTTCCCGTCCAACACGAATCCGGCGTTGTAGCCCAACGACGCTTCGCCGAAGAACTGCCACATTGCCGTTCGCCAGATCATGATGATCATATCCACTTGCCCGTCGGGAATGTTGACATGCACGTGATCGGCCTGCTTCGTCCAGTGATCGTACAACGCGAAATCAACCAGCGCATCGACACGTTCTTCCAGCACATTTCTGTTTGCCCGCCCGTAGGCGCCCGTCCGGTATTCCTCCTGCGAGCGTGCCGATTCCACCCAGAGCGCATCGCCGACAAGATGAAACTTGCCCATCGACATTTGCCGGAAATAGTTTGTGAGATTGAATGCCGATTGCGAGCGTGTTGCCGTGTCTGGATCGATGAACTGATTCATGAATAACGGGGGATTACGGGCCGGCCAGTAGGGATGGGGCGTTTCATCGTCGGGGAAGCTGGCGAAGACAAGCAACACCCTGAGCACACCCTGAGCCGTGATGTGTCGTCCGCCGACATCGGTTGGTTGACGAAGATGATGTGGTTCGACACGCGTTCCGCATTGCGGTATCCCTTCATGCAGGTTGCCGGCCGTGCTTGAGGCGGCAGCAAGAAGCAATGCCATGAGTACAGGGAACATCTTTCTTCCTCTTATTTGTAACGTGTTGCACACCAGACGCCGGGTAATCCAACAACAAAACAGAAAGGCAGGCAACCCGCGGGCCGCCTGCCTTTCATTCGGGTAGGATTCTCTACGCCGTTACTTCATCAATACCATCTTCTTTGTGGTTGCAAAATTGCCTGCCTGCATGCGGTACAGATACATGCCACTGGCAACTTTAGCGCCGGATGCGTTCGTGCCGTCCCACGTCACTTCACGATTTCCCGCACTGATGGTTTCATCCAGAACCGTCTTTACCAATGCGCCCGTCACGTCGAATACTTGCAACGTAACGCGCTCGTCTTTCGGCAACGAGAAGCGGATATTCGTGGTCGGGTTGAACGGATTCGGATAGTTCTGGTTCAACGCGAACTCTTCGGGCATGCCGGGCAGAGCTTTCACGTTGAGCGGCGTCCAGCCGAGGGCCTTGTAGAGCAGGCGTGCAGCATATTTCGTGTTGTGAACGCCGTAGCTTCTGTCATACTTCACGAAGTAGTAGTTCCATATTCCCTGAATGAGATCGGGACGGTTCTTCACTCTTAAGCTGTCTTTTCTCATCGTCACCGGTTCGCCTGTAAGCGAATCGAGCGGGAGGCGGGATTTCAATTCGAGGAGCAGACCCTGTATTTCAGTCTGTACGCCTTCTATCACGCCGTTTCGATCAAGATCATAGAACGCACGGATATCATTAAAATCGTCAATCTGGCCATGGCAGCTCTTGCATGCATCAACGGGCTTGTACACACCAGTACCATGAAGTGTATCCGTCATGCTGAAGGAGTGATTGGGCAGCTTGTTATTACTGCCATCGAGGCGGCTCTGGCGAGGTTGCATATGGCACCCGACACAACCCACGGCGGCATGCGTGTTTTGACCTGTAAATGAATTGTCGCCATATTGGTAACCATTGGAGCCGAGCAACATATCAAATTGCATATTGTAGTGCGGGTAGAACCGGTCGGACCATCCATAATACGGCGGGACGTTGGTGATGCGAACATTGACGCCATACCGTGAGACATGGCACGGAGCACAGATCATGCTTGGGTTGTTGTTGAACTGCTCAGGAATCCGATACCCGTTGCGCAGCGAATCGAACCGCGTGATGCGCAATTGATACTGATTGTTGTTGCCGTGCGGATCGTGGCATGCCTGGCAACTGATATGCGTTCCGGCATCCCGGCTGAGATTCCACCGTGCGGCCAAACCGATCGTATCCAGACTGGCAGGAGCATTGCGAGTGTAGTACAGGAAACCTGCTGCGGTATGGCACGGCTGACATGTTACACGGCCACCAACAGATGCGCCGCCATTCGGCAGCTGAAAATGCTTGGATTGTTCGAAGAAGGTTCCGAGGCTGTGTCGACGCGATCCGTCATGGCATTGATTGCACATGTCGCTCTTGATCGTGAGACCTGCCTTCTTGGGATCAGCCGTCAGCTTGTGGTCGGTCATCGGGCCGTGGCACGATTCACAACCGATGTTAGCCTGATTCTTTTGTCCCTGGCTCAGCATTGTCCATTTGCTGGTATCATTCTGATTGATCAAATAGTAGTTGCCGTAACGGGGCAACCCGATGTACCAGCTGGTATCCCATCCGGTTTGTTTAACCTGGTACCCGAAATTGTTGTTGTTTGCCGTGGCATCCCAGCCGGTTGTATGGCATTTGATGCACGCCGGGGCATATTGACCTTGACCTCGCGAAACATCCACATTGCCGGTAATACCACTCTTAAACAGCGTGGCGTGCTTTGAACTCTGCCACGAAGTCTTGATCGCGGCGGCCGAAGGATGACAGAAGCAACCGGCTTGAGCATCGGGTGTTACGCCGATGTAGGTACTGGCAAATACTGTGTCGCTTGCAGTTTGTGCTCCGACCGTTGCGCTGACAACGTACTCGCCGCCAACATCGGCTTTGAAGCTGTTGATGAATCTGCCTGCTGCGCTATCCAGCGTTGTAGTGGAGGCAGGCGGTTTCGACACAATCGTCCAGGTGGGGCTGCCAACAGCGCCCGAGCCTGCTGTGTCTACCCTGAAATAGACACGTGACTGTACACCGACAGCTCTCAAACCTGTGGAAATATTCCAGGCCGGGGAAGGCGCGCCCGGTACCGGGGCGGTCATGCTGTTCAGCGACCTTCCGATCGTCTTTACCTTGATGGTCTGCGCGGCAACGTCGGCCAACATTGCCACTCCCATGCTCAAAACGAGCACTGCCAGGCAAATGGTAACGAGTCGTTTCATAATGTGAGAATCCTTTCAGATGAATTAATTTAGTCTTAGTCCGCTGAATGCGGGATCGTCGGAAAGAACAAGTGAGGCGTTTTGCAACAGAATTACACTTATCATAGAGCCAATACTCGTGCCAACGCACAGGACAGAACACACGCTGACCGAAATATCCTCAAGGGGGGGGACTGTGCCCAATCATCCCGATCTGATAAATGTGACAAGATCGGTCATGTTTTGCGGGGAGAAACAGCCGAAAATGTGTGAATCGGCTTATTAGAATTAGGAACGTGTTTGCAGAATTGAGAAACGTTGAGAATCTACACACCCCGAAAACAGCGGAATCCGGCGCGTGTCTCCATCATATCACGTATCAAAGGATCTTTGGCTCTGCTTGGTGAGGGCATTTCACTTTTATCACACGCCATGAATCGCTATATTCAGAGGCTGTTCTTATCACTATCCCCCATAGCCTCGAGACACATGCGATTCCACTCCATCAGCAAGTATCTCCACTCCGCCGACATGCTGTTCATCGGGTTCAATCTCATCCTCTCGTGCATCAACATTGTGTTTGCCGACCGGATACCGTATTGGTGGGTGATTGTGCTGAGCAATTTCGCCGGTTCCACTATTATCTGCATCATCGCCTATGCGCGCCATACCATTGGCTGGAAACCGCTTCGGCTGCTGCATGACTGGTACGTGCCTGTTGCCACGTTCTTTTCATACAAAGCCCTGTATTTCATGATCAAGCCGATTCATGGTGGTCGGGATTACGACGATGTTCTGATGGCAATCGACCGGTGGCTATTTGGCGTGAACCCGACGGAATGGATCATGCAGTTCGCTACACCGTGGCTTACCGAAATTCTCCAGATTGCGTACACGCTGTTCTACCTTCTTTTTCTGATTTTAGGCTACGAATTCTACCGCAGGCACAATCTTGATCTCTTTCACTACTTCATGTTTACCTGCGTGTACGGGTTCTTTCTCTCGTATCTCGGCTACTTCCTGCTGCCTGCGGTTGGCCCCCGGTTTACGCTGCACGATTTTGCCGCGCTCGATGCGGAACTTCCCGGCCTTCTCTTCACCGAATCATTCCGCTGGTTCGTGAATGCCGGCGGCTCAATCCCGACAGGAGTGCCGAACGAAATCGCCATCAAGCTCACGCAGCGTGATGTATTCCCGAGCGGTCATACGATGATGACAATTGTGCTGATGTATTTGAGCGGCAAGTACGGGGCAAAATCACGCTATTTCATGTATGTTGTGGGAACGCTGCTTATTATTGCGACAGTGTATCATCGGTACCATTATGTTATTGATTTGATAGCCGGGGCCGTATTTGCACTCTTCTGCATCACCACATCTTCAAGACTCTACATCTTCCTGAAGCGCAAGTACCGGACAATGGAAAGCAGGTTTCCGGAAAGCTTGATCAAATAGGCGAGATCACGCTTGGCAGTCAGGGGGATTGCAAGAATGAACGTTTCTTCATCTTGGGCGCGTTGCTTCTTTTCGGCTGATTGCTTATTTTATTCACCCGTTTATCCACCAGAATCGTATTCTTTAAGACAGGAATCCAGATGTACGCAGTCGTTGATATTGCCGGAAAACAGTTCAAAGTCGCCCAAAATGACAAGCTTCATGTTCCCACATTGAAAGCAGACAAAGGCGCAAGCATTACGTTCGACAAGGTGTTGTTGCTTGCAGGCGACAAGGAAGTGAGTATCGGAAATCCGACAGTGTCCGGCGCAAGCGTTGAAGCGACGGTCCTCGACCACATGAAGGATGACAAAGTTGTTGTGTTCAAGAAGAAAAAACGCAAGGGATACCGTGTGAAGCGCGGGCATCGGCAGGCGTACACGCAGGTTCAGATTACAAAAATCGGGAAATAGTCATGGCACATAAAAAAGGTCTCGGCAGTACCCGCAACGGACGCGACAGCAACGCGCAGCGTCTCGGTGTGAAACGATTCGGTGGCGAGATGGTGACCGCCGGAAGCATCATCGTGCGGCAGCGCGGAACGGCATTCCGTCCCGGCGCAAATGTCGGCATCGGCAGCGACGACACGTTGTACGCCCTCTCCGACGGCGTTGTGAATTTCAAGAAGTTCAGCAAAGCGAAGAAGGTCGTCAGCATTCTTCCAAAGGTTGCAGCCTGAGTTGTTGATGTGAATCCCGCCCCGAAAGGCGGGATTGTTTTTTCACGCCCTCCGTTCTTTCCAATCCTAAATTTCTTTCTCATTTAGTTCACTACGTAGAACAAACAATGGAGATACTACCATGAAAATAACAGTTATCGGTGCCGGTAACGTTGGCGCAACGTGCGCACAGCGTCTTGTTGACAAGGAATTGGCAAACGAAGTCGTGTTGGTGGATGTGATTGAAGGCGTTCCCCAAGGCAAGGGTCTCGACATGTTCGAGGCAACGCCTGTTGAAAAAACGGATGTCAAAGTAGTTGGAACAAACGGCTACGACGAAACAGCCAACTCGGACATCATTATTCTCACTGCCGGTATTGCCCGAAAGCCGGGCATGAGCCGCGACGACCTGATGAACACGAACAGCGCAATCGTAAAAAGCTGTACCGAGCAGGCTGTCGCGAAGTCGCCCAAGTCCATCATCATCGTCGTCTCCAATCCGCTTGACGTGATGACCTACGTGGCCTGGAAGGTGAGCGGTTTTGAAAAACATCGCGTTATGGGCATGGCGGGCGTACTCGATGCGGCTCGCTTCCGCAGCTTCATTGCCATGGAGTTGAATGTTTCGGTGGAAGATGTGAATGCCTTTGTGCTCGGTGGACACGGTGATTCGATGGTTCCGCTCCCGCGCTACTCAACGGTTGCCGGTATTCCGATTACTGAACTGATGAACAAAGAAACGCTCGACCGGCTCGTGACACGCACGCGCAACGGCGGAATCGAGATCGTCAACTTCCTGAAGACCGGAAGCGCGTACTATGCCCCGTCCTCATCGGCTGTGTTGATGGCGGAATCGATTGTGAAGAACAAGAAGAGAATTCTTCCTTGCGCCGTCTATCTGCAAGGCGAGTACGGCATAAACGATAACTTTGTCGGTGTGCCGGTGAAGTTAGGCAGCAAGGGAATCGAAGAGATCATTCAGATAAAGCTGACGGCGGATGAGCAGGCAGCTCTCAACAAATCCGCGGAAGAAGTCAAAGCACAAATTGCAAAACTGAAGCTATAGAATTTTCTTTCTTATCGATAGGCGGGGTTTTGGCCGTAAAACAAGGCTGAAACCCCGTTTCTTTTTCATTATATTTTACAAAGAAAAGTACTTCTAACAACAGGACTAAGGACTCAGTTGCGGCGTTTCGTTTTTATCGTTCTTCTCCTAATCGGCGTTCTCTCATGCCGCGAAGAGTTGCCGGTAAACGGCGGTGGCACTTCTCCATTTCTCTTCCGGCTCAGTCCCGGCACATGGTACAGTTTCGATAACTGGAAGCTGGACAGTTTCGGGCAACGCATAGCAAGCTCGTATTTCAGAAACTCGTGGACGGTTGCCGATACGGGGAGAGTTGTGAACGGCAGGATGACGGTCACGGTTGTTATCGACAGCACGTTCGACACGACGGGCGTATTTGTACGAAGCGATTCACTGTTATACTCCACCGATCCGGGCGGCGATGTGTACCAATGGGGTTTCCTCTCTTCACTTATCGCGGAGCGCGAAACGCTTTTGCTTGCGCCGCAGTGGGATAGAATTGCGGCGTTTTCCCAACCTACCGGCAGTTCGTGGGTAATAGCAACGATTGACACAAGCATCGGCGGACGGGCGAACGAAACCGTGTTGGGAAGGATTGGAACATCGAGCGTGTACGTCGGGCCAATCCTGATAAACGGTGAAGAAGGGACGATTCTTTCCTACAGAATAGAAATCACGAAGCCGCGAATGTACTATTCATTTTGGATTACCGAAACACCCCCCTCCATTGCGCGGGCACTGGACGATTCCGATGCGTTGCGCAACGCCGAGCTGAGGGAGTTGAAAGTGATTCTCACCGGACGTTAACCATATCCCCACCGATGCATGGGCCAACACATGCGGCTCTTCAAATACATCCCCCCGACTTTTGATCCCTGATCAGAACGTAGTGCCAATACTCAATCCGCCCGAAAACCGGAACTGCTGCCTCGCAGGATCGAAAAACGGCGTTGCAGAAATCCGAATAGTTACTCCGCCGTCACAAGGCTGAAGTCTGAAGCCAACTGTTGAAGAAAAGAGTAGCGACTTCTCTTTCCCGAAGGAGGCATCGCTTTTCCAAAGCGGAAGAAAAACGAGACCTGCACCCAGTTCAAGCTTGTACTTCTCGCCAAAGTAGAAGTTTGCCATCAAAGGGATGCTTGTTCCTACTCCGTACAGAGCCCCGAATCCCAAACGCATGGCAAAGTTGTTTGTCAGGAGTTTTTCGTAGTTGATCGAGAGGGACACACCGTTCCCGCCAAGTTCAACGAAAATCGTATTGGAGGCCGGGTCGGGACACGAATTGCCATTCGCACCAGCGCTTGCACCGATACTGAACAGAAGTAGGATGATTACCAGTGTTTTCATGTGGGTTGATTACCAGTTCCAGAATGAAAATGATGATGAGGATGTGACAACCGAATGTCACTATTTCGCAGAACTGTTTTGCGTTGCGAGCAAAGGCGGGGTGTGGTTGTATTCCTCCCCCATTGTGCCGCCGGAGTCCTGTCCTGAAGTCGAACGCTTCACTCCGGCAAACGAGGCAGAAGACACGTGCAAAGCGTTACGATTAAATATACACTCGCTTGCGAAAAAGTGTAAACCTCGCAGTAAGAAGGCGGTTTTATTCGAGTGCTTTCACCGTCTCCTTGAACACCAGTCCGTGTTCCGTGAGTTCCTTCAGCACCGGCTCATACACGGCGGGGTGTGTCGGGATATGGCAACCGGTGAGCGGCAGGCGGTCGGTGAGCACAAGTTTCGTGGCAATGGCCGCCGGCAACCCGACGGTTTTGGAAATGGCTGTATGTCCGCCCGGCTCGCCATACTCGATGAATGTGGAGGTAATTTGTTCCTTCCGGTTGTTCTCCTTCGGGTAGTAGCATTCGATTTCGTGCACAAGCACAACCATATCCTGCGCGCCGTCGGGCATGCGGAGTTTCTGCTTCATGAGATGAATCATCACCTCTGCAACCGTCTGCGCGTCAACGCCGATTTTTTCTTTCGAGAAGAGTCCGAGCCATTTCAGGTTGTCCATGATCTTTCCCGTCGGACTGATACCGAGATAGTTTGCCACTTGCTGCTCGAGCTTTTTGGGTCCCTGGCTTTGCGGCAGAGCCATTTCCGTAAGCTCACGGTAGGTCATGTTCTTCAAGTTCGGAATACGTAGAGCTTCGTTGGCAAGGCCGAGATAGACGATCTGCTGCCAGGTCTCGCTCCAACCCGGATAGCGCAGTGTGCCGCGGATGATTGTGTGATCCATGGTCAGGCCGAGAACGGATTCGTACGCAAGCGAGTCGCGGTTCGGATATGCTTCAAGCGTGCCGACGCCTTCAACTTCGACCGTCCACGTTCGCTGGAACAATTGATGAAACGGCAGGAGATTTATCCTTCCATCCTCTTTGTACAATGCGCCATCCTCTCCTGCCATTAGCACGTTGCGCGGGTTCCAGGTAATGCCGTAGTTAAGCGGATTGGGGGCCGCCTTCGGCGCGGGGAGGCCGCCGCCGTACGAGCGGAAGCTGGTAACCACCCCTCCCTGATTTCTGATTCGCTGAATCAACGACATCCCTTCCATGTGATCAATGCCGGGATCGAGCCCCATTTCATTAAGGATGAGAATGTTTTTACGATGGGCTTCGGTTTCGAGCTTTCTCACCATCGGGTCTTCGTACGAGGCGGTGATCATGTGCGAGCTGTTCTTCAGGCACTCCAGCGCGACAAGATGCTGGTAGGGCCGCGGCAGCATGTTCACAACGATTTTCGCCTTCTTGAGAAGGGCTACCCTCGTCGGTTCGTCGTTCACGTCGAACTGCAATGCTTGCCCCCGCGGATGACCCGCCACCCGTTGAACCGCAAGGTCGGCGTTGTGATCTCCCACCGTTACGAACCAGTTGTTCGTTTCCGCGTGTTGCAGCAAGTAGGATATCAGATACGATGTACTTTGTCCAGCACCAAGGACGAGAATGTGTTTCATTGTTTTCTCCAATTACCGGTCAGTTATTTCGGGAGATGTTTCTTGAGATATGTGAAACAAGGCGTGAGATGTCCGTGATGTGTAATCAATGCATCCCGGAACTCGCTCGGTATGTTCAACGTGTTCCAATTCTTCGAGTAGCTTGCCGCGGCGAGTTTCGGAACAAAAGGCAGCAATCCCGTACCGAATGCTTCCGATGCTTCTCGCGGCAACTCGGTCGGCAGCATGTCAACTGCAAGTACCACCGGGCCTCTCCCTCTCCATCCATCAATGGTCTTTCCGGTCCTTGCCTCGAACACGTACAGAGGATTTCTGGAATCCGTCGTCTTGACCGTCAACTCAATCGAGCCTTCAACGTCGCAGGTAATATCACCGATTACCCGCAAGCGTGGCCGCCGCTCTATCGCAAAGAGCGTCTTGATATAGCGCTTTGAGAGAAGGCTGGGAAACTGCGGCTCCCAGTAAATGCCGTTTACGATAATGTTGAGGAACGGAACGTAACGCTCAAACCGGTTGACGTACCGGTAGGGATAGCGCGTAAATTCCTTCACGTTAAATTTCTTTCCCCGCACAAGATGCTGGAACATATCCGGCTTCTGGAATTTCACTTTGTACAGCACACGATTCGAGAACTTGCGCCCCTGCATGAACGCGGGCAAATCCTGCGGCTCCATTTCTTCATAGGGGAGAAGATCAAACACATTCTGCGCAGCCGTCGAAACTCTGCCGTATCCGGTAAACCCGACAACAAACGGAACCAACTCGCGGGGCAAACCGTTGCGGGCAATGCGTCTTCCAGCCTTGTGAATTGCCGCTGATGCTTCTTCAAGACTTTCGTACTTGTTTGCATACTTGATGCCGGAGAACGGCGTTCTGATCCCCTCAGAGCTGAGTCTGCGGCCGAGCGCCCACAGCGTGTCGATCATTCCGGCGTAGCCGGCATAATCGCCGAAGAAGACAATGCGTTTGCCTTCATTATCTTTCACTAACTCGTAATCGAACAGCGAGATGTTCCGGTCGAGAATGGTTTGCAGCATATCCATATTGTACTCCTGCCCTTTGATGGTGTGGGAGAAGAAACAATAGGCCTTGTGTTCAAGAAGATAGTCGGACGTAACCTCCTTCACGCCGAAGATGATGTTTGCGGACGAGAGGTCGTCAGTAATCTCGGCGCCCGCCCGTCTGTACTCGGCATCGGGGAAGACGCGTTGCGGCCAGGGTTCGACCAGCACTCTGATGCCGTGTTTGCGTACAAGCGCCCGTACGTGTGTCGGTGAAAGCGGAGCGCGCCGCTGTGTCTTGTCCTTCGTCTCGCGCCGGATGCCAATGCATTTCAACATGATGAGTTCTCCGTAATGGGTGAGGCGGGGAACAAATTGGTATACTTTAGACTATGGATTACACGGGGGAAAGTCAAGGAAAAGTGGAGAGCGGAGTCGAAAGTCCAAGCCCCGCATGTGCGGGGCTTGGACAGCACTTCATCAGTTGATACGTTATCCCTTCTTTAAGTACACATTCCCGTTAATCGTCTTGATCTTCACTTTGTGCTTGCCGCCGCCGATGGTTCCTGTCCCGTAAATGTATTTCCGCGGCGAGCCGTTGCGGTGTTCCCATTCCTTTGTCTCTTCTTTCTTCAGATCAAAATCACTGATGATGTTGTAGTCGCCTTCTTTGCCGCGCGTGTACGCAAGTGTGATATCAACATCCATTGAAAGCGAGGCGGGAACGGTCAACGTTACATCACCCGACATCGACTCGATTTCAACGTCACGGTCGCCTTTTGTCGCGTCGCCGACCATTGTCACGCTGACATCTCCTCCCATTGTCGTTGCGGAGATGCGGCCATCAACGGCATCAATTTCGATATTTCCGCCCATCGTCTTTGCGCGGGCGTACTTGTTGGCTTTCCTGATATGAATATTCCCGCCCATCGTGTGAACGTCCGTTCCTTCGGGGGCGTCGTCGACATTGATTTCACCCCCCATTGTTCTGATATGCACTTCATTCTTGATTCCTTCACCCGACCTGCCTGTCACATTCCGCTGAATCACCTTGCCTCCCATCGAACTTGCTTTGACCGTTCCCGTCACGTCCTCAACAAGTACTTCGCCACCCATCGTCTTCACTTTACCGTCCACGTCGGAGTTTGTGAGGCGAACCTTTCCTCCCATTGTGGTGAGGTCGAGATCACCTTGCAGTTTCGTGAGCGTAAGCGCGCCGCCCATGGTCTTGCCCTCGATCGTTCCCTGGACATTCTCAATCGTATAGCTGCCGCCCATCGATTGCAGGTCAAGATTGAATTTCGTTGGCACATTGATCTCGAAATCAACATTCGTGTTGTAATTCCTTCTTCTTCCTTCATAATACGATGAGATGCGAACCCCTCCTCCTTCTTCCACCACCTCTACTACACAGTTTTCAGCATCTCTGCCTTTTATCGTGCCGCTTACCTTGACGACATTCTTCTCCCAACCGGTGATCTTCAACGAGCCGCCCGTTTTGAGATCGACTTCCAGCTTCTTTCCGGGCGAGACGGTAAATTCTTTCTCGATGGTGTCGGGTTGAGACGCCAATCCCAATAAGAGGAGAGCAAGAAAAGGGACAAAGACTTTGAGGCTTATCATGGTGTGACTCCTTCTAATGAATATATGTTCAAACTCGAAATCCGTATTTCGACAATCATGGATTTGCCCAGAAACTCAACTTGATCAAAAAGATATTATCCGGTTGCGAGCGGAAGAGATGCGACACATCGCGACCGAACCGGAAGTTGCCGGGATCTGAGTCATCGGTTCGTTGCTGTGTCCAGACAAAGTAAATGGTCGAGCCGGGCATGTATTCCCATCGCAACACTGCGCTGCCGCGCAGCGACTTGAAATTGAAATCGGGATTGGAAACCGTGAACGCTTGCGAAGGGCCGGCGCCATCGGGATCGACAACATACTCATCATCCTGTTTGGAAATTGTTGACGAGCCAACTCCGTATGTGCTGAATTCATACGATTTCGGACGGGCGAGTTCTTTCAGATTTTTGTACTCGCCGACGGAAATCAGCGGTTGGACGTACATCTGCAGGCTGAGGTGCGGCGTGAAGGTCCAGTTCAAACGGATGCTTGCAACAACTTCACGCTGATTCAGTTCAGCGAAAATGTAGCGTCTTCCGAAGGTGTTTGTCGCTTCAACATCTGCAACACTTGTCACCCATTGAGCAGCGGTGTTGTACAAACGGATCGAAGGATTGAAACTGACGGAAATGTTCGGCGCCGGTTTATACTCAATGCCGAGGTACAGACTTCTGCTTGTGTTGGATTCGTACTTGTAGTTGTTGGTGTTGCCTTCGAGTCTGAAGACCCAGTCTTTTCTGTCGTCGGTAGATACATAGCCACCCAATTCGTATCCGGGCGGGTTTACGGTAAGCGGGCCGCCGCGTGTCCGCCGGTTGCTCATCGTTTCCGGATTGTAGGCAAACCATGTTTGAATGCTGTAGTAGTTGGGGAATTGAATGTAGTTCCCGTTCCAGAATCCGCCCCAAATCTGATTTCCCTCAAAATCATAACTGCGGAAATGCGAAAAATTCATGGTGATGCGCCGGTACACGCTCGTCGGCTCCGTCCATTTGTAGCCGAGAACAAGATGCCCGTTGAGAATGTCATTCCGCCACATGAAACCGAGGTCGTTGCTGTTGAACCTCGGATCAATGAATCCGAACGCCGCGTTAACGTAGAAGTTCCCCTTTTGTTTGTTCAGCGCAACGCGCCCCGCATATCCCCGCAGCGATGTTGCAGAACTGTCGACACTTACGTGACTTGCGTCGGGACGCTGGAAGTAATGTGAGGCGCTTCGCTGTAACGCAATCATGCGGGACTGATTGCCTCGTACATGCGACATCCCTGTCCAGCCCGTAACCACCCAGACTTTGTCCTCGTCAAGGAACGTCCAGCCGTCGATGCCGAAGGTGAGAGAACTGCTGTTCAATTGATCCCTCATGCGGTTGTCGGAAAAACTCCGCGCTGCAATGCTTGAAATAAACCCGAGCCCCTGCCGTCCGTCGTCGAATTCCTTCTGCCCGCGGAAAATTCCGTAGTACGTCAATGGCTCAACTTCGTGGCTGAACCGGTGTCCTGCCGAATCGATATCTGCATACTCGCGCTTCGTCAACGCGTTGATGGAGCCGACGTTCCAACTGTCGCCCAACTTGCCCGTGAGTTTTGCCGCGCCGAGAATGTGTGTGCCCGAGGGAACGTCGGAGAAATCGATGTTCTCGGGAGTGGCGCCTTGCGGCGTTCGACCGACGCGCCGGCTGTAGAAGAAGCCCGGATTTCCCCAGTTGAATCCCCAGTTGTTGTTCGAGCCGCCGTATCCGAACTCGAAGATCGTCGAGCCTTCAATGAAGAACGGGCGTTTCTCATTAAAGAACGTCTCCACGTCGCTCAGGTTCACCACAGCAGGATCTACTTCCACTTGACCAAAATCGGGATTCACCGTTGCATCAACCGTCAGGTTGCTTCCGATGCCGAACTTGATATCGGCGCCCACACCGGGCGTGTAGCGCGAGCCGTTGTTAAACGGATCGTTGTGTGCACGGCGCGTGTACTCCGCTTTCGTGCTGACGTAGGGGAGAATCTCCAAGCGACGCGGCGGCTCGATATTTTCAAGCCCCACCAAATCGGCAAAGCGCGACACAAACCCGCTACCGTTCTTGGGCGTATAGACCAGGTACGCCTTTTCGTTCTTGCGGGATATTTCACGGATAAAATTGACACCCCACACTTGTCGTTCGCCGGCTCGAAAACGAAGTTGCGAAAACGGTATGCGCATTTCCAGCGACCATCCGTTATCATTGACTATTGTCTTTCCTTCCCACACGCCGTCCCACGTATCATCATCCCAATCATCATTGTACAGAACGCCATCGTACAGCGTTCCGGCGGCGTTGAGTCCGAAATACACGCCGCTTCTGCGATCATAGTATGGGTCGAGATAGATGCCGAAGTCGTCGGAGCTGACATTCACGTCGCGCCGGGTCAACCGGGCTACTATGGAATCGGGGGCGCTGTCATACAACCGTGCGGCGACGTACAGCGCCGCATCATCGTACACTATATAGATTTCAGTCCGCTCCGTTGACGGCTTCCCTTCATCGGGCTCGCGTTGGTGGAGTGATGTCACTGCCGGCTGCAGTTGCTGCCACACAGGCTCCGAGAGAATACCGTCGATCGTAATGGCGTCCGCAGTTCTGACAGCTTGAACCGTCTTCTGAGTATTTGCAGGAACGTTCTCGTTGGCTCTTGCGTGCGTGAGCATCGCAAGACAGGCAATGGCACAGAAAGCGGAACGCATGATCAATCTCCTGCTATATCTGTAGGATTGTTTCGGATTGTGTGTATGATTAGATGACGTGAGCATCGCGACGGTTGACAGTTATTTCTTGAGTTTGCGGATTTCAATATCCGAGTTTACAGTTTCGAGAGAAATCGTTTCGCCGCCGCCGTTCAGCACATACGTTGCCTCAATCTCACGATCATCTTCGCTGCGGAGAGAAGATTCTTCTTTGAAATCGGAGCGGATGGTGTAGATGTCTTTCTTCGAACGCCACCCGCCTCGAATACGAATCCGGGCCGTGATTGTTGCTTTTACGTTTTCCGGAACGAGCAGAGTAATCGTGCCGGAAGCGGAAACGAGCCTGCTTTTCCCTTTGCCGCTCGGGACCAATTCGGCGCGAATATCGCCGCCGGAGGTTTTTGCATCGACAGACCCGGCAATATTTGTCAACTTAATATTTCCGCCGCTTGTTGTGGCTTTGATGTTGCCCGTGCCTCCGCTCAGTTCAACATCGCCGCCGGAGGTTGAGAGCGTTACTTGTCCGCTGACTTTTCCGACTATCACATTGCCTCCTGCGGTGGAAGCGTTAGCATCGCCACTTACATCACCGACAATGATATCTCCGCCTGCTGTCCGCGCGCGCATTGACTTGCCGACGTTGCCGATGCGGATATCTCCGCCTGCCGTTCGGACATCCACTTCATCCGACGCCGCGGCAACCTCAATGTCACCGCCGGACGTACTGATGGAACTCTTGCCCGTAATCTTGCCCGTCCGAACATCGCCGCCCGATGTCCGCAAATCAATGGTTCCGTCAACATCATCCGTTCTGATGTTGCCTGCCGACGTTTCGCAGGAAATGGAGCCGTTGATTCTTCCTCTGACGGAAATATCGCCCAGCGACGTTTTGATGTTGAGATTGAATTGGGAGGGAACGGTAATCGTAAACGTTCCGCCATCCGACCAGCCCCCGCGGTCAGTGATGCGAATCGTGTTCCCTTGCTGCGTCATGCGAACGTCGCTATCGTCATCGTCGTAGCCGTTGACGTTCACCGTCACTTCGTTCTTCTCCCACGTCGAGATCCGGATGTCGCCGCCATCGACCGATACGTCGAGCATGCCGCCTTTGGTCACAGTGAACGATTGCGTTCCCTTCTGTCGTTGAGCGACGGAAGAAGAGAACAACGCGATAGTAGTAGCCAACAGAAGAAATGCCGTTGTGAAATGTTTCATTGCTGTTTAACCTCCTCAAGAACTGCTTGTGCGCGAATGCGAACGTAGCTGTTTTCGTCTGATTGCATTCGTTGTTTGAGTACATTCAGTAGCTCGGCATCGGGACTCTGCATGCGTGCGGAGTCGAGAGCGTTGATCGCGGCGATACGCATTGCCGGATTGGCATCCTGCATCAACACATGCAGATATGTTTGCTTGATTTCCTCGTCGAACGGAAAGCTCCCCAGGGTTTTCAGCGCCTCCCGGCGAACCGCCGGATTGTTGTCGGTACGGGCGGCGAGAATCAGTGCTGCTTTCACTTCACGATCGGGCTGCTTCAAATGTTCGGTTTGTGTTGAGAGGGCGTTGACGGAACGGAGCCGAATGCCCGGATTCTGATCATTGACCAAGGCGTGAGCGAGTACCTTCTGCACTCGTTCGTCGTTGATGCTTCCTTTGACATGAACGGGGGAGGTCGCATCGAATGTGAACTCGATCATTCCGTCCTGCGCATCAGAATCAAGAAACCGGATGTTGGAAATACGCGGCTCACCTTCGAGCGCAGACGAGAAATGCCGGTCTGTAACTTGCGGAGTTTCCTGCACGGAAGGAAGGAACATCCGCCCGACGAGAATACCTGCCGCAAGCATCGTCATTCCGCCCAGGGCTATCTTGTAGTCCGGCAAAACGTAGTCTGATGCAAAATCTGCCAGTCGATCCCACAGCGACGGGCGTGTTCGCTCAGCCCGTATCGCTGCACGCAGATTCTGCCGCGCCTCGTTCAACAGCGCATCATCAGGGGCGAACGAGCCGGCTCGGGCGAGAGAGGCGTGCAGCTTCTGCCATTCTTCCAACTCAATCTGGCATTCGCGGCATTGCTGAAGATGCATGTCGAGACGGGATTTCTCTTCAGAATTGAGTTCTTCGTACAGCGAAAGCAGAAGCCCTTCCCTGTATTGCTGATGGTTCATTGTTGTTCTCCTTCCATCGTCACGTTAATCATACACAACACGCAGTCTCTTGCGCAACTGTTGCGTTGCGAGAAACAAATACCGCTTCACCGTTCCTTCCGTACACTTCATCATGTCCGCAATCTCACGCAGTTTGTACCCGTCGAAATGTTTCAGCGTGAATACGAGTCGCTGTTTTGCCGAAAGTGATTCCAGCGCGTGCTGCACATGCCCTCTGATTTCCGAATCCACCGAGTGTTGATCTGTCGGCTCGTCGTTACTGTGCAGTTCCGCGCCATGTGTCTCCGATTCGCTGTCGTCGTCTCCGTCGATCGGCACGTGAACAAAATTCTTCTTGCGCGAGCGATGTGTCAGGCATACATTCACCGTTATTCTGTGCAGCCACGTGGGAAATTCACTCTTCATTTTGAAATGCTTCAAGCCGCGATATACTCTGATGAACACTTCCTGATAGATATCCTTTGCGTCTTCTGAACTTGTCACGTACCGGGCGGCAATGGCCAACACTTGCTTGTCGTGCTTGTGTACAAGCTGTTCGAATGCTGTTATGCTGCCTGATTTGGCTTGCAGAACAAGTTCCTCGTCTTCGGCATTGATCATGCGGGAATGCATTTCCGTGTACAGGTAATTAGACTTGTTGATGGCAAAATGGTTGTAGCGATTGAGTATTTAAGGGAGAGAACGGGGAATCTAACCTCTAAAACGCCCGAAAAAGGGGAAAGTTGCGTTTCGTCGGGTTTTCATGGCGGAGAACCTGAAATCCAGTACAGAAAGCAGAACACAGATAGACACAAATGCAACAGATCGTCGCAGATTGAGAGGTACGATCTCTGTGTGCCCTCGACTCACCTGCACTTGGTCATCACCATCCGGGTGAAATCGAAGTACAAACGATGGACTTTCACCCATATCCACCATTACGCTCTTCTTCTTTATGTCTGTGAGAATCTGTAGTTTCTGTGTCGTCCCTGCCTGCAGCAGGCAGGAGTGTTCTATCCCAATGTCGGAATTAAAGGAGGAGCCTCTTTTTGAAACTCACAATACGTTTGGTTAGATTGATGCGTCCGGCAATCGCTTCCAAACAAAACTCATCGCATGACGACAACCTATCCACCCAAACTGAAGAAAGGCGACCTCATCGGGATTATTTCCCCGTCAAGTCCTATCGCTGATCCGTCTCGAATTGAGAGGGGTGTCAGATACCTCGAATCGCTCGGCTATCGGGCTCTTGTGGGTGAGAATGTCGGGAAGACAAACGGCTATCTTGCCGGAACCGACGAGCAACGGGTAGCCGATTTGCATGCGATGTTCTACGATTCGCGGGTCAAAGCAATCATCTGTGTTCGGGGAGGGTACGGCACGCCGCGGCTTCTTTCTCTCTTCAACTACAGACTTGCAGCCCGTAATCCGAAGATTCTCGTTGGTTTCAGTGATGTGACTGCCCTGCAGCTTGCGCTCTGGAAGAAATGCCGTCTCATCACGTTTCACGGCCCGATGGCCGGCGTTGAGATGGCGAATCAAATCGATCCTTTCACTGAAGAACTCTTCTGGCGCGTTCTCACATCTTCAAAAAAAATCGGGGCGATTCCCTTCCCCTCCGAACCTGCACCGGAATCCCTCGTTCAGGGCAAAACAATCGGACGCTTGCTCGGAGGTAACCTCTCTCTCGTCGCTTCGCTGATGGGGACGAAATACCAACCCGATTTCACAAACTCGATTCTCTTTCTTGAGGAAATTGCCGAGGAGCCGTACCGGATCGACCGTATGTTGACACAATTGAGGAACGGATCTGTATTCAGCAAGGCGAGCGGAATGCTGTTTGGACAATTTACGGACTGCAAGCCGCTTGACGGGACGAAGCCATCTCTCTCCACGCCACAAGTTCTCGAGGAGGCTGCCCTGAAATTCGGCAAACCGGTTCTTGCCAACCTTCCGTTCGGACATGTGCCGAAGAAACTGACGCTGCCGTCGGGGTTGAGGGTGAAGATGAATGCAACAACGAATACCCTCCACTTCCTTGAAGCCGCAGTCCGCTGATAGTTAAAAAGGCTGAAAAATCCCCTATTTTGTTGGGCTTTTGTTGATTCTCGTTCAGAATAGCATTACCTTTTCGATGAATTTTGCATCGGGAGTCGTTGATTCGTCCACTGAACATTGCAGTTTTTGGATCGGGCCGGGGTTCAAACTTTCAGGCTGTACTTTCCGCAATTCAGCAGGGCAGAATTCCCAACGCGGATGTTCGCGTTGTCGTCAGCAATAATTCGTCTGCGGGAATTCTCGCGATAGCGCGTGCCAACGGTATTCCGGCCGAACATATCAGTGAAAAGAAATTTCCGACGCCGGAAGCATTCACAGAACATCTTCTCGCAACACTCCGTTTGTATGATGTGAACTTCATTCTGCTGGCCGGATACATGAAGCGGGTTCCGGTTCGCATCATCAGCGAATACAGGAATCGCATCATCAACATCCATCCGGCGTTGCTGCCGAAGTTCGGTGGACAAGGGATGTACGGGATGCGAGTACACGAAGCTGTCGTTGCTGCCCGTGAACACTTCTCCGGCGCAACAGTTCACATCGTTGATGAGGAGTACGATAGAGGGAAGATTATTGTGCAGAAGAAAGTCGCTGTTGCGCCCGATGACACCGCCGAATCACTTGCCGCAAAAGTGCTGGCGATTGAACATGAACTCTATCCCGAGGCCGTGAGAATGTTTGCCGTCGGGGGGGTTCTTCTTGACGAAGTTGTCGAATAGAAAACAAATGAGGAGAGGACTTGCCGCATATTCACCGCGCGCTCATCAGTGTTTCCGATAAACGCGGTCTCACCGAATTTGCCAAAGCGCTCAGCGCCATGAATGTCGAGATTATCTCGACAGGGGGAACCTCCAACGTCTTGAAAGCTGCCGGTATCCCTTTTCGTTCTGTGTCCGACGTTACCGGATTTCCCGAAATACTCGACGGACGAGTCAAGACGCTGCACCCGAAAATTCATGCCGGACTGCTCGCCGTTTCGGACAATGAGGAGCATATCCGGCAGTTGGAACAGCTCGGCATTGAGCCGATAGATCTTGTGGTTGTGAATTTGTATCCCTTCGAGCAGACCGTGTCGAAAGCGGGCGTGACATTGGAAGAGGCGATTGAACAGATTGACATCGGCGGGCCGACGATGTTGCGTGCAGCGGCGAAGAACTTCAAACACAAAGCCGTTGTCGTCAATCCCGACCGGTATGAAGCCCTGCTTGCCGAAATGAAAGCGCAGCATTGCGTGCTTTCCGAAACGACCTGCTTCGAGCTTGCGAAGGAAGTGTTTCGTCACACAACCGCGTATGACTCTGTTATATCGGAATATCTCGATGCGCAAGGCGGTAGTGAGAGTCTTTTTCCCGATGTTGTGCATTTTGCGATGCAGAAGGATCAGGATTTACGGTACGGCGAGAACCCTCATCAAAAGGCTGTGTTGTACGGTGGATTCAGCAGGATATTCGAGAAGCTGCACGGCAAGGAACTATCCTACAATAACATCGTTGATATTGCAGCAGCGGCACGGCTTGTTGCCGAGTTTGACGAACCGACTGTCGCCATCATTAAACATACTAATCCGTGCGGAGTTGGCTCAGCCTTAACGGTGGCGGAAGCGTATGCGCGGGCGTTTGCAACGGACACGAAATCCGCGTTCGGCGGCATAGTGGCAGTTAACACTCCGGTTGATAAGGCCGCGGCCGAGTTGATCAACGAAGTGTTCACAGAAGTAATTGTCGCACCGCAGTTTGAGACGGGCGTTGTAGAATTCTTGAAGAAGAAAAAAGACCGGCGTCTCATCAAGAACAACGGCGATGCTGGTTCCTTCGGAATGACGGACATAAAGAGTGTTCCGGGCGGATTGCTTCTCCAGAATGCCGACGCAAAGCAAGTACAGCAAGGCAGTCTCAAGATTGTCACAAAACGCAAACCGACACAGGAAGAACTTGCCGCTATGATGTTTGCCTGGCGCGTTGCGAAACATGTGAAGTCCAACGCGATCGTGTACGCCCTTGCCGACCGAACAATCGGAATCGGGGCGGGACAAATGTCGCGGGTGGATTCGGCACGGCTCGCGGCATGGAAGGCCGCCGAAATGGGGTTGAGCGTACGCGGCACGGCAGTAGCATCCGATGCCTTCTTTCCGTTTGCGGACGGGTTGCTCGAAGCCGTTCATGCCGGCTCGACTTGCGTGATTCAGCCCGGTGGTTCAGTTCGCGACAACGAAGTAATTGCTGCAGCCGACCAGCATGATATTGCAATGGCATTCACCGGCATCAGACATTTCAAGCATTGAGTAGATAAAGGGACAACAAACGCCTATGGGCTTACTTGCATTCTTTTCGGCAGACCTTGCCATTGACCTCGGCACTGCAAACACGCTGATCTATCAAAGAGGGAAGGGGGTCGTTCTCAACGAGCCTTCCATCGTTGCGTTCGATCGCAACACAAAGAAGATCGTTGCCATCGGCAAGGAGGCCCAAGAGATGCTGGGGCGAACGCACCGTGATATCCGCACAATTCGTCCGATGAAAGATGGCGTGATTGCCGATTTTGAGATTGCGGAAGGGATGCTTCGCGAGTTCATCAAAAAAATCAACGCCAACTGGATGCCGAGCCGCCGCATCGTGATCTGCGTGCCGAGCGGCGTGACGGAAGTGGAGAAACGCGCCGTGCGCGATTCGGCGGAACATGCCGGAGCAAAGGAAGTCCACCTCATCGCCGAGCCGATGGCCGCGGCAATCGGAGTCGGGCTGGATGTCGAAGCACCCGTTGGCAACATGATCGTTGATATTGGTGGCGGCACGACGGAGATTGCCGTCATCGCCCTCTCGGGGATTGTGAACGAAGAATCCATCCGCGTTGCGGGGGATGAGATGAATAATTCCATTGTCCAGTTTTTCAAGAAGAATCACAACATCCTTGTCGGCGAGCGGACCGCCGAGGCAATCAAATGTGAAGTCGGCTCGGCAATGCCGTTGCGGGAAGAGATTACGATTCGTGTCAAAGGCCGTGACCTTGTGAACGGCATCCCTAAAATTACCGAAGCAAGCTCGGTTGAAATTCGCGAGGCATTGGCGGAACCCGTACAGGCAATGGTGGATGCAATCAAAGGAACACTCGAACGCACGCCCCCCGAACTTGCGGCGGATATTCTCGACCGCGGCATTATGCTCAGCGGCGGCGGAGCGTTGCTGAAAGGCTTTGACGAGCGGCTGCGGCTGGAAACAAGTTTGCCTGTACATGTGTCTGAAGATCCGCTCAGCGCGGTTGTGCGCGGAACGGGCAAAGTTCTCGACAACCTGAGTCATTATTCCAAAGTGCTTATCAAGAGCAGGAGATATTGAGGCGGTTTCTTGACATACTTTCCCTCTTCAAGGAATATCTTGTTCTTGCCCTCTGTATTCTCATCTCCATTGCGCTGCTGTCGCTGAACGATACCCCGCAGATTCGAAACATCCGTGCCGTTGCCGTGGTTGCCGTGGGATTTGTGCAGGATGCGCTCGGCTTCATCCCCAACTACTTTTCTCTTCGAAACGAAAATGCGATTCTCCGTGAACGCAATGTGAGTCTCGCGTCGGAAGTGAGCTTGCTGCGTGACAGTAGATTGGAGAACATTCGCCTTCGCAAACTTCTCGAACTCAAGGAACGTTCGGAGCTTGCCTATGTTGCGGCAAACATCGTCGGCAAGAACCGGCAACCGATGCGTTCTTCCGTGACGATTGACGCCGGGGAGAACCAGGGAGTACGCTACAATATGCCTCTTGTAACGGACGCCGGACTTGCAGGCCGGATCGTTGCCACAGCGGGAGAGTATGCAATCGGCCAGTTGTTGCTGCACAAAGATTTTCGTGCGAGCGTTGTAATTGAACGCGAGCGGGTGGATTGTATCCTGGCCTGGGAGGGTGGCGACTACCTGTTACTCAAGAACGTGCCGCGTACCGCCGAAATCAGGATTGGAGATGTGATCGTTACATCGGGGCTGAGCACCATCTTTCCGCCGGGAATAAAGGTCGGAGTCATCGCCTCTGTCGAACTTCATCAGGGCGCATTGTTCAAGGATATTCGCGTTCTTCCGGCGGTCGATTTCTCCCGACTCGAGGAAGTCTTTGTTGTTCTCCATAAACCCGATTCAAACCGCATTGCCCTCGAACAGCGCGTGAAGTGATCACATGCGGCGTTATCTGTTTCTTTCCTTCATATCCTTTCTTCTGATTGTTTTCTCCACGACGGTCGTGAATTTCGTTGCGATCGGGAACGCTATTCCGGATCTGTTGCTGATGTGGATTGTGTACATTGCCATCACACAGGGGCAACTCACCGGCACGCTCTTCGGATTTTCCATCGGATTGTTTGTTGATGTGATAAGCGGGAACGACGGCATGTTGGGCCTTTCGGCGCTCTGTAAATCACTTGCAGGCTTTGTCGCCGGTTACTTCTACCATGAAAACAAAATCGAAATCACTCTCTCGTCTTCCAAGTTTCTCTTTGCCGTGGGGACGAGTGCCCTGCTGCATAATGCCCTCTATTTTGTTATCTTTCTACGCGGCAGCGATGTTGGTTGGTGGTCGGCGATCGTGGCGTACGGCATCCCATCCATGCTTTATACGACTGCGCTTGCAGTTGTTCCCATGTCATTGTTTCGAAGAAAATATCAATAAGCATCAATGCCTGTTCTGGAAGAAATACAGGTGTATCAGAAGCGGCGGGTGTTGTATGTCCTGTTCACGCTGCTGTTTGCCGTGCTTGTTGCGCGTCTCGTCCAGTTACAGTGGATTTATCGTGAAGAGTACGGGAAGCAAGCTTCGGAGAACAGCATCCGGTACATTCCGAAGGAGCCTATTCGCGGGTACATGTTCGACCGGCGGGGCCGCCTTGTTGTTGACAACAGGCCATCCTTTACCGTTACGGTGATGCCGTTCGAGTTTGATGCACGGAACATTCCCTCGCTTGCGCACATCCTCAACATGACGCCGGACGATCTGCGTGAGCGCATCAGGTCCGGCTCCAAGTATTCGCGCTTCGTTCCCGTGCGCGTAAAGCGCGACGTTGACAACAGAACTGTTGCTGCCCTCGAAGAGAATCGCGACCATCTGCCGGGCGTTGATTATCAAATCGAATCGATGAGAACGTACACGTCGAAGGCAAATGCTTCGCACATTCTCGGCTATACAAAGGAGGTGTCCGAGTCACAGCTCAAGACGCTCAAACCCGAACAATACGCGCAAGGGGATATTGTCGGTGCTTCGGGGTTGGAGGCCCGCTACGAATGGGCTATTCGCGGATTGAAAGGCGCCGACTACAGTATCGTGAATGCCCGCGGGCAGATTGTCGGCAAATTTGAAGATGGGCTCAAGGACAAGCCTGCGACCGACGGCAACGATCTACATCTTACCATTGATTTCGATTTGCAGGAACTCGCCGAATCGTTGTTCACCGACAAGCGTGGCGCGCTGGTTGCCATCGATCCCAACAACGGCGGTATTCTTGCATTTGTGAGCAAACCGGATTATGATCTCTCGCTCTTAAGCGGCGTTACGCCGAAGGAGTTCTGGCGCCAAATCAACAATGACCCGACCCGCCCGTTGTTCAACCGGGCAACGCTCACACGCTATCCTCCCGGATCCACGTTCAAAATGATTCTTGCAATTGCCGCTCTGGAAAAGGGGGTTATCGGTCCGGAAACGCGAATGCAATGCACCGGCGGATTTCAGTTCGGCAACAAGTTGTTCAAAGATCTTCACGTCCACGGCTCGGTCAATGTGATTGATGCAATCCATCAATCGTGCAATGTGTTCTTCTATAAACTGATGCTGCAAGTGGGGTTGGACGCGTGGTCGGAGTATGCAGCACAATTCGGGTTCGGCCAGCCGACGGCGTTGGACATTTCCGAGGAGAACGCGGGGTTGTTGCCAACAACCGCCTATATGAACAGACGCTACGGCGAAAAGGGATGGACGCGGGGATTCCTCGTCAGTCTCGGCATCGGACAAGGTGAGTTGGGAGTGACGCCCGCTCAAATGGCGTGCTATGCAATGGCGCTCGCAAACAAGGGGAAACTCTATCAACCGCATACAGTTACGCGCCTTTTTGACCGCGTGAATAATACAACACGAACATTGCAGGACACGCTCAAACGGACAATCAACCTCTCCGAAAACACATGGTATTTGATTCGCGAAGGAATGCGCCGCGTAGTTGAGGAGCCGCGAGGAACGGCGGCAAGCGCCCGCGTGAAAAATGTTGTTTCTGCAGGAAAGACCGGAACGGCACAGAACCCTCATGGACAGGATCATGCCTGGTATGTCGGGTTTGCGCCGTATGATGAACCGAAAATTGCGATCGCTGTGATGGTTGAGAACGCCGGCTACGGCGGCTCCATTGCCGCACCGATTGCAGGGAAGTGCATCGAACACTACATTTACGGAAGATTGATTCGTCACGACGTGGTGAAGACGGCTGTTGCATCTGCCGACACAACCCGCAAGCGTTCCGCGCAGACGGAGCAATCAACCATCGGGCAACACATTCACGACAATTAGGAATGGCCTCGTACCTTTTTGAACGGATAGATGTTCGGACGCTGGTTGCCACCGTCGGACTTGTGGTTATCGGACTCATCTCGATCTACAGCGCAACATACGATGCGAAGATGTCCGAATTGTACATGCGTCAGTTGGTTTCGGCCGGCATCGGCGTGGTGGCGCTTGTGGTTGCCGTTCTGATTCCCTCGCGTACGCTGCAACGTATTTCACTTCCGTCGTACTTTCTTTCGCTTCTCCTGCTCGTTACCGTGCTGCTGATAGGGAAACAGGTTTCCGGCTCGACAAGCTGGTTTCAGATCGGGCCGTTCAGCTTGCAGCCGTCAGAATTTGCAAAAGTCACAACGGTGCTGGCGCTTGCGGTGCATCTTTCGCGCAGCGACGTAAATCTTTCACGCACGAAGGATACCCTCATTCCCGGCCTTATTCTCATCGCCCCCGTCGTTCTCATCCTCCGCCAGCCCGATACGGGAACGGCAATGATCTTCTTCGGCATGTTTCTTCCGATACTGTTTTGGGGAGGATCGTCGATGTTCACGTTGCTTGCCCTTGTTTCGCCCGGCGTAGTTGCTATTGCCGCGTTGATTGGCCCGACGCCCTTCTTCATCAGCATACTGGGGTTGGGGGCATTGTTATGGATGACGAAGAAGAACACCATTTCCGCCTCGGTTGTGTTTTCGTTTCTTGTGCTGGTCGGAATCTCCGTTCAATCCATTCACGGCGGGCTGAAGCCGTATCAACAAAAACGAATTGAGACATTTCTCGATCCCGGTGCCGATCCGCTGGGGGCGGGCTATAATGTGTTGCAGTCAAAGATTGCCATCGGCTCGGGCGGATTGTTCGGAAAAGGATTCCTCGAAGGAACACAGACGCAACTTAATTTCATTCCGGCACAATGGACGGATTTCATTTTCTGCGTGCCGGGCGAGGAGTTCGGCTTCCTCGGCGCAGCTATCATCATTGTCATGTTTGCCCTGCTCTTGTTCGGCGGCGTTCGGATTGCCACCGTCGTGAAGAATCCCTTCGGAAGTTTTGTCGCGATCGGCGTAACCGGGATCTTTGCAACACATATCTTTATGAACATCGGTATGGCAATCGGGTTGGCGCCTGTGGTCGGAATTCCGTTGCCGTTCTTAAGCTACGGAGGATCCGCCCTCATCGCCGACATGATCATGATTGGGCTGTTGTTGAACGTGTACGCACATCGAAAAGAATACTGACAATCGGGAAGCCGCGCGACAGCTTAAACTGTAGTAATGCATCGGCTTCGTTATCCACGCCTTTTCCGGGGAATCTTCATGGCAAAGAACACTTCATCCAGATCAATGCGAAAAAGAATTTCACGACGGAATAACGGGCTTTCGTACAAACAACTCCGCTGGCACTGCACACCTGCCGACCTCGGTGTTTCCAGTATCGAAGATGCCGCGACGGTGCAGGAGGTTATCGGACAGGATCGCGCATTGCGTGCACTGCGTGTCGGTTTGGAGATGGCGCATTTCGGGTACAACATTTTTGTGACCGGCGTTTCCGGAACCGGACGAACAACAACCATCAAACGCCTGCTCCGTGAGTTTGAGCATCAACAGGCGCACTTGACGGACAAATGCTATGTTCACAATTTCCGTGATCCCGATGTTCCCCGCCTTATTGTTCTCCCGGCAGGACAAGGCGTCGCATTCAAGAAAGACATCAGCGGCTTTCTGACCGAACTCATCACACAGATTCCCGCCGCGTTTGAAAGCCGGCGGTACAACGAACAGCGGAAAGCAACGCTTGAACATTTCCAGGAACGGCAGCGAACAGTGTTGCGCGACCTTGAGCGTAAAGTAAAAGAACGCGGCTTCGAAGTCGTGCAAGTGCAAACCGGACCTGTCACCCGCCCGGAAATTGCGCCTGTGCTTGACGGCAGCCCCGTTACCATGGACCAGTTTCATGCAAAAGTTGAAGCCGGTGACCTGACAGAAGAAGCATTCGTGCGCATGCAGGCAGACCAGGCTGAACTTGAGCGGCAGTTGGATAGCGTTATGCGGGAAATGCGCAACATCGAGCGGAAAGCAAAGAAATCCGCCGAACAACTCAACTACAAAGTCGTCGTGCCCATTGTCGAAGAACTTGTGGATGAGTTGGAGTCGAAATATCCCGCAAGCGGTGTGCATGAATATCTTGTTGATATGAAGCAGCATGTGCTTGACAATCTTCATCGCTTCTATCAGCGCGAGGAACAGCAGCCTACTGTTCTCGGTATCACTATCCAGAAAGAAGATGATCGGTTCACGGAATTCCAAGTGAACGTCATTGTCGACAACAGCGCCGTGGAGGGCAGGCCGATAGTCATCGAAACAAACCCGAGATTCAAGAGCCTTTTCGGCACGATTGAACGGGTTGTCGACCGCAACGGTGTGTGGCGGGCTGATTTCACCCAGATCAAAGCAGGCTCGTTGCTGAAGGCGGATGGCGGATATCTCGTCGTGAATGCCATTGATGCGTTGATTGAACCCGGCGTCTGGACGACGTTGAAGCGCGTGTTGCGCAACAGTTTGCTCGAAATTCAGCCGCCCGATTACGGCAACTACGGCTCCACGTTTTCGGCGTTGAAACCCGAGCCGGTAAAGCTGAACGTAAAAGTCATCATGATCGGGGATGCGTACACCTACAGCTTGCTGTATGAATTGGA
>JAANMX010000707.1_pt1 | contig 42364 bp, 36 predicted proteins | sample 7279681 | NCBI WGS metagenome assembly JAANMX01 (sample SAMN14094542, study PRJNA606508) | bioreactor metagenome | isolation source: A lab-scale SPAN reactor treating ammonium-rich wastewater day 351 | place: Ireland: Galway | collected 2018-01-01
GCGTCGGGTGTTCCCCCACCCGACACTAGCATTGTACCGTCCCCAACCGGCATGTCAATATCGACTTGATATTTTTTGCTAGTACCATCCAGTTGACATTCAGCATGATGCTATCGTATAATGGCTTGCGTCCACGCGGACTCTTGCACGCCACGGCGCCGAGGGCTACAACGTGAGGACTATGGCGAAGAAGAAGCCGATGAGCCCGGAGGAGGTCCATCAGGTGCTTGTGCGCATGCCGCACAAGACCTGGCAGGCGCTCGAGGAGGATGCGCGCCGGTCGTTCCGCACGATCAACATGCACATCCTCTGGCTCATCGAGGAAAGGCTCAATTCGCTCCGCGACGACCGGGAGGGTGACTGACCATGCCCCCCGCCCCCGACCTGGACCTGCTCGACGCCCTGCTGTGCCGGGCCTACGACGCCTTCCTCCGCGCCCGCCTCGCCGCCGAGCTGCACGACCCGCCGGGGGTCGCCCGCAACCTGGCGGACCTTGCCGACGTTGTCGGGCAGCTCGCCGTGCTCCTCCCGCCGCCGCCCGGGAATCCGCTTGCGACCCAGCCGCCCGCCGGGTAGGCTATCCGTGGCGGGCCGGTCCTATCTTGTTCCGACGCCGACCCGCCCGCAGACGCAAGATGCCGGTGACTACCTCCGCCACGCCCCGGGTCGCGGCTCATCACCCCGCGACCCGGGGCTTTTCATTTCCGCCTGGTTCGCAGCGGCTTGCTCAGCAGCTCGTCTATCGCTGATTGGCGGATGCGGTACACCCACCCCCCGACGCGCGTCGCCTTCAGCTCGCGCCGCCGGATCAGCCGGTAGACCGTGTTGCGGTGGACGTCCAGGGCCTTCGCTGCCCCCCGGACGTCCAGCGCCGGGGTTGGTTGCGTCATCTCTGTTCCCTCCGATTCACTCCGCTAACCACGAGGCGTAGTATCGTCGCGCGGCGGTCCGGACACCATGCGGCGCTACTGCGTTGCTACTGCGGCCGTTCTGCGGGGGCGTACCCCGGCGGCCTGGCGCGGCGGTCGTTGGTCAGGGCGCCGTCCTCGACCATGTCGGCCAGGTAGCCGCTCACCGTCCGCTCGCCGTGGTGCCAGTCGCGGCGGTTCAGCTCGGCGAGGATCTGGGTCGTCGTCAGGCGCCGCCCGGCCTCGGCGAGCACGGCGATGATGTCGGCTCGGCAGTCGCGTTCGTCGTCGGGCCGGGCCTGGGGCGGGGAAGGTGGTGGGGGTGGGAGTACAGGGCGAGGGGGGAACACCACGATAGAGGCGAGCATCCCGCGCGACGTCTGCACGCTGACCGTGGCCGGCTCGGACAGGGTGCCGAGCAGGGCGTGGAGGGCAGCCAGGGCGGCCTCGCGGTCGCGGTCGGACGGTTGCGGGCGGTCCACGGGCGCGGACCTTTCCAGGGCGGCTGGTCGGACGGGGAGCTGCAAGCCTGGCTCACCGTTTCACGTTTGTGAAATGACCCCCTTGAGGCTGGGATTGTCACAGTGTACGGAGGTTCACGAAGGAAAGTCAACCGGATAGGCGTGGCTGTCCCGCGTGGCTATCCTTGGGAGTAGTTTACAGAAGTGAAGGGGTGTGAATTGGTGTTAATCCGAACAGGTCCGGCGAGGCTGGCGGCGCAACAAAAAGCCCCGCATTTCTGCGGGGCGCGTCGCCGCAAGTCGTTGTCCTGTCTGGAGCGGAGGGGGCGGGATTCGAACCCGCGAACGCCTTTCGGCGTTGTCGGTTTTCAAGACCGATGCAATCGGCCGCTCTGCCACCCCTCCGAGCGTCCTTGCCCCGTTCGGGGAAGAACTGGCGCAGGTCAGTAGTACTGTAGACGAGGGGGAAAAAGACCGCAAGAGGGGCCTTCTCGGTCCGAACCGGCACACGGGGCGGTGGGTCAAGGAGGGGCATCTTCCGTATACTGAGGACAGGGACCAGGGGTAAAGACGATGGCCGACCTGATTCAGCCGCGGACACTGAAGGGCTTCCGCGATTATCTCCCCCAGGTGATGATCCCCCGCGAACATCTGCTGGAGAAGACGCGACAGGTCTACCGCTCCTACGGGTTCGCGCCGATCGATACCCCCGCCCTCGAATATGCCGAGATCCTGCTCGGCAAGGGCGGGGCCGAGTCCGACCGCCTCATCTACCGCTTTCGCGACCACGGCGACCGGGACGTGGCCCTGCGCTTCGACCTGACCGTGCCGTTCGCTCGGTTCGCGGCCCAGTACATCGGCCAGCTCGGCACGCCGTTCAAGCGCTACCACCTGGGGCCGGTCTGGCGCGGCGAGAACACCGCGCACGGCCGCTTCCGCGAGTTCTGGCAGTGCGACTTCGACACGATCGGCACCACCTCGAACGCGGCCGACATCGAAACGGCGCTCGTCATTCACGACCTGATGCGCGCCCTCGGCTTCGAGCGCTTCACGGTTCGGCTCAACAATCGCCTGATCCTCAATGGCCTGCTGGAGGAGGTCGGTCTGGGCGGGCAGACGGCCCCGGTGCTGATCGCCCTGGACAAACTCCTCAAGATCGGCCGGGATGCGGTCGTGCAGGAGATGGTCGAGAAGGTCGGGGCGGACCGCGCCCAGGCCGATCGTCTGCTCGACCTGGCCCAGGTCGAGGGGGACAATGCCGAGATCCTGCGGCGGCTGGAGCAGAGCGTCGGGGGCAACGTCCGCGCCGCCGAGGGGATCCGCCGCCTGCGCGAGTTGCTCGACGTTGCCCGCACGGCCGGCCTCGCCGAGGAGCGCCTGCGCCTGGACGTGACGATCGCCCGCGGCCTCGACTACTACACCGGGATCATCTACGAAACGTTCCTGGAGGATCTGCCCGGTATCGGCAGCGTCTGCTCGGGCGGGCGCTATGACAACCTCGCTGGGCTGTACACGAAGCAGCAACTGCCGGGCGTCGGCGCGTCGCTCGGGCTGGACCGGCTGATTGCGGCGATGGAGGAGCTGAAGATGCTGCCGGCCGGCGCCACCCCGGCGCCGGTGCTGGTGGTCCAGTTCGACGCCGCCCGGCTGGGCGACTACCAGCGGCTGGCGCGGGCGCTGCGCGCCGAGGGGCTCGGCGTCGAGGTCTATCCGGACCCGAAAAAGATCGGCGCCCAGCTGTCCTACGCGGAGAAGCGCGGCTTCCGGGTGGCGCTGATCGCTGGCCCGGAGGAGTTCAGCCAGGGCGTGTGGAAAGTGAAAGACCTGGCCCGCCGCGAGGAGCAGACGGTCGCCGAACCTGAGGTGGCGACGGCGGTCCGCAAGGTGCTCACGGGCGTCTGAGCGAGGGGCGGTCGGATGGATCGCGCCAACCACTACGAGGCCGCCTTCGAGGGCTACCTGCAGCGCCATCGCCTCTGCTACGTCGCCGTGGACGAGACGCGCCGCGCGTACCTGGGCGAGTCGCGCGTCAAGAACCTGGACTTTATCGTTCACAGCCCCGGCGGGGCGTCGCTGCTGGTGGACGTCAAGGGCCGGCGCTTCCCGACCGGCCGCGCGGGGAAGCGTCGTCGCGTCTGGCAGTGCTGGTGCGACGCGGAGGACGTCACCGGGCTGCTGCGCTGGGCCGGGCTGTTCGGCCCGCATTACCAACCGCTGCTCGTCTTCACCTACCACATCCTGCCGCCCGTCGCCCTTCCCGAGGGGACATCGGATCTCTGGGTGTGGCGCGGCCGGCGCTACCTCTTTCGGGCAGTGCCGGTCGAGGCGTACCGCGACCACATGCGCGTGCGCAGTCCGCGCTGGGGTACGGTCGATGTGTCCGGGGCCGTCTTCCGCGAACTGGTCCGCCCGTTCCGGGAGTATACGTGCCCGGGGGCGGCTGCCGAGACGCGGGTTGAGGAGTGTCCCTTCTAGCGAGGGACGTCCGCACCTGCAATCGGCACACGCCGACGAACCAGCCCGGAGCGCCAGCGCCGGGCACCTGGGCCGGGTTCTCTCGACGCGGAAGAGCAGGCGCGGTACTCTGACGATTCGTTCGCTCCACCGCCCCGCTGACGAGAGCCGAGCCGTCCGATGACGTTTCTGCCACACTCCCCGCTCGCGACCCAGGATCGCCCCCAGCGCCAGCCCGCGCCGCGCCCGCCGCGCCCGTGGCGCCACAAGTTCGGCGACGCTTGCCGCGGGCTGAAGCTCGGCGTTCGCGGGCACTCCAGCTTCTTCGTCCACTTTTTCTTCGCCGCCCTGGTGGGCGTCGCCGCGGTCGTGCTCCGCTGCGACCTGGTGCAGTGGTGCATCCTGCTCGGGTGCATTGGCATGGTGCTGACCGCCGAGCTGTTCAACAGCGCCGTCGAGACGCTCTTCCGCAGCCTCGACGAGGAGACGAAGGGCCGGTCCTGGCAGTGCCTGGACATTGCCGCCGGTGCCGTCCTGCTGGCGAGCCTCACCGCGGTGGTCGTCGGCAGCCTGGTGTTCCTGCGTCAGCTGCAGCTCCTGTGAACAAACGCCCACTCGCCGGATCCGCGCGGGCTGTCCCGCCCGTCTGCGGCGCATACACTTTCCCCCGGTCACTCAATCTCAACGGGGGGATGCCTCATGCGGCAGGTTCTCGACTGGTTCAAGGCGAACGAGGAGAAGCAGGTCAAGGCGCTGGCCGACCTGGTGGCCATCCCGAGTATCAGCACGGACGGCGAGCACCAGAAGGAAATCGACCAGGCTGCGTCCCTCACCTGCGACCTGATGCGTGAAGCGGGACTGCAAAACGTCGAGATCCTGCGCAGCGGCGACTCCAACCCCTACGCCTACGGCGAGTGGCTCGGCGCGCCCGGCAAGCCGACCGTCTTCCTGTACGCCCATCACGACGTGCAGCCGGTCACCTCTCCCGAGCAGTGGAAGTCGGATCCGTGGCAGCTGACCGAGCGCGGGGGGCGCCTCTACGGGCGCGGGGCGGCCGACGACAAGGGGGCAATCCCGGCCCAGCTCGGCGCCGTCGCCGCCTACCTGAAGACGGCAGGCAACCTGCCGGTCAACGTCAAGGTGCTCGTCGAGGGCGAGGAGGAGGTCGGGTCGCGCAACCTCGACGCCTTCTTCAAGGTCCACCGAGACCGCCTGCTGTCGGATGCGATCGTCGTCTGCGACACGGAGAACATCGATACCGGCCTACCCAGCATCACCTACTCGCTGCGCGGCATCGTGGCGGCACTCGTCGAGGTCGAGAGCGCGACCAAGGAGGTCCACAGCGGGATGGCCGGCGGACTGCTGGCCGACGCGGCCCTCGCGCTGAACGTCATCCTGGCGCGCCTGTACCCAAAGGGTGGCAAGATTCCCGTGCCCGGCTTCTACGACAGGGTGCGCAAGCTGACCGGCAAGGAGCGCAGCACCCTCAAGAAACTCCCCGGCGACGAAGCCAAGCTGCGCGCCGACAACGGGGTGCTGGAAGGTGTGAGCTTCGCGACGAAGAAGGGAACGCACCCGTTCGAGGCGACGTGGCGGCTACCGTCCGCGACGATCATCGCCCAGGAGGCGAGTTCGCTCAAGCGGGCGTCGAACCAGGTGCTGCCGAAGGCGGCCGCCATCGTCAGCTGCCGGATCGTTCCGGACATGAACCCAGACGAAACGTTCGAGCAGTTGAAGGCATTCCTGACCCAGGATCCGCCGTGGGGCGTCAAGGTGACAGTAAAGCCGCAAGGAGCCGTGAGCTGGTGGATGACGGACCCGCACGGGCCGGCGTTCGACGCGACGCTGAAGGCGCTGAAGGCCGGCTACGACCAGGCGGCGGTGGCAATCGGCTGCGGCGGGAGCATCGGGTTCGTCGGCCCGCTGGCGGAGCTGTTCGGCGGTGCGCCGGCCCTCTTGCTGGGTATCGAGGATCCGCAAACGAACGCCCACGCGGCGAACGAGAGCCTGGACGCGGGGGACTTCCGCAAGCTGACCGCATCGCTGGCCCACCTGTTCGCGAACCTGGGCAAACTTACCCCGGAGGAGGCGCGGGCGCGAAAATCGGAAACCCCGAAAGCGCAGCCGATGAAGGCCGCCCCGGCACCGGCGGAGAGGGTGGCGGACGAACCGGCCCAGGTCAGTCCGCCGTCACCCGAGCCGGCCGCGGAGTCCGTCGAGAGCGCCCCGACGTCCGCCAACCCGGCCCAGGAAGGGGCCGCGCGCAGTTAAGCGGCGCGCCAGACACCAGCCCGGAGCGCCCACGCCGGGCACTGCCAGCGCCCGGCGCGGGCACTCCGGGCTGGTTACAGCGAGTTGTTTCGGCAATTCGTCGTTCCTGGAATGTTCTACCGAATCGTCTTGCACTTTATGCGTACCGCTGGCGGCCTGCGAGCGCTCGCTCGCCAGGCCGTCGTCTCACAATTCTCAGGAGGGGGCTCCGGCCCCCAAGCCACCTTGATAATCGGGGGCCGAAGCCCTCTTCCGCGAGTTGTGAAACGATTTCGTGGCGCGTGGTCGCTCACCAGGCCGCCAGCGGCAGGAAGAACCGTCACGACGATTCGGTAGAACTGCTTGCATTGGCCGGCGTGGCGCGGCAGAATAAGCAAGGTTTGAGGAGCCCGTCTGAAACAGGGATAGCTCATGAGCAGCACGCTCGCGAAGAAGTCCGCTCCGAAAGCTGCCGACGATGGCAAGAGTGTCTCCCTCGGCAGCACGACCGACCACGGCGGTAGGATTGTGCTGGGCTGTCTTAGGGTGCTAATCAGCTGACGGGTGGGGAACCCCCTCTTCCCCCATCCGGCAAGCCGTTGTCCCGTTCCTTCGTTCGACCGAGTAGGACAATCTCCCCCTGCGGGTGCGTCCCTGGATCGGTGTGAGCCGACACCAGGAGATCCTGTCGGGGTGGATTGGACCTCGACCGAGTTTTGGTGCCGTGAGCCACGAGGGTGCCAATGCCGTCTCCTGCGGTACTCGACCTTGAAACCCTGCTCCAACCCATCCCGGGGGACAACCCCGCCGGGGTGGATCTGCGCACCGACCCCGCCGGCAACGCGCTCTACTACCAGGTGAAGGACGCCCGGAACGCGGCCCGGTCCGCCGAGCGGCAGCTGATCATGGACGGAGAGGAGTCCGGCGGCCAGGTCGATTGGCGCCCGGTGGTCCAGCACGGGACGAAGGCGCTGACGGAGTACGCGAAGGATCTCGAGGTCGCCGCCTACCTGGTTGAGGCGCTGGTGCGCCTGCACGGGTTCGCCGGCCTGCGAGACGGGTTCCAGCTGGCGCGCGAGCTGGTCGAGCGGTTCTGGGACCACCTCTACCCGCTCCCGGATGAGGACGGTCTGGAGACGCGCGTCGCCCCCCTGGCGGGGCTGAACGGGCAGGACGCCGAGGGAACTCTCATCAATCCGATCGGCCAGGTTCCCCTCACCCAGGGCAGCAACGCCGGCCCTTACGCCTACTTCCACTACCAGCAGGCCGGGGCGATCAGCCAGATCGGAGACGAGGCGACGCGCGAGAAGCGCATCCAGCAGGGCGGCGTCTCACTGCAGCTGTTCGAGCGGGCGGTGGCCGAAACGCCCGCCTCGTTCTTCGTGACCCTGACGGAAGACCTGACGGCGTGCCAGGACGAGTTCGCCAAGCTCGGCCTGGCTCTCGACGAGCGCTGCGGGTCGTACTCCCCGCCGACGTCGAACATCCGGTCGGCGCTGGCCGCCTGCCTCGACACCGTCACGGCCGTCGCGCGCGACAAGCTCGCCCTGGCCGCGGCGGCGACGGAGTCCGAGGGGGCGCAGGCCGAGGAGGCGGAGGCTGGGGTGCCATCTCCCGAGGTCAACGGCGGCGTGGTCGTCCCGGCCGGCGCCATCCGGAGCCGGGAGGACGCCTTCCGCCGACTGCTGGAACTGGCCGACTACTTCCGCCGGGCCGAGCCGCACAACCCCGTCTCGTATGCCCTGGAGCAGGCCGTCCGGTGGGGCCGGATGTCGCTGCCCGAGTTGCTCACGGAGCTGATCGCCGACGAGGCTCCGCGCTTGCAGCTGTTCAAGCAGGTCGGTATCCGGGCGCCGGAGCCGCCGCTGAGTTAGCGGCAGGCGCTTTCCCTCTCCCCTCGTGGGGGGACGGGAAAAAGGAGACAAAGGGGCTCAATGGTACTCCTGTCGCCCGCACCCAGATCATCCCGCCTCCCCTGCGACGGGGGGCGGCCGGGGGAAGGCGTTCTGCCCCGCCGGTCCGATTCGCTGTTCTCGAAACCCGACCACATAGGGAGGTAAGCTCGCCATGTCGTCCGCCAGTATCCACGACAAGTTGGACCGGGTGCGCAAGCCCCGCGTCCACATCACGTACCAGGTCGAGACGGAGGGGGCTCAGGTCGAGAAGGAGCTGCCGTTCGTCGTCGGCGTGCTCGGGGACTTCTCCGGCAACCCGACCCAGCCGCTCAAGCCGCTCAAGGACCGCAAGTTCGTCCAGATCGACCGGGACAACTTCAACGACGTCATGGCTCGCATGACGCCCGGCGTCAACCTCAAGGTCGAGAACACGCTGAGCCAGGAGGGCGGGGAGTTCGCCGTCCAGCTCAAGTTCAACTCGATGGACGATTTCGAGCCGGGCAAAATCGTTCAGCAGGTCGAGCCGCTGCGCAAGCTGCTGGAGACGCGCGACAAGCTGCGCGACCTGATGTCCAAGGTCGATCGGTCCGAGGATCTCGAAGTGCTGCTGGAGCGCGTGCTCCAGAACAGCAAGGATCTCGAACGCCTGTCGGGTGAGCTGGGCATCCAGGCTCCCGACGCCACCGGAGGGGAGGCCAAGTAATGAGCAGCGCTGAATCCACCAGGGCCGCGGCCCAGGCGACCACCACCGAGGCTGCCGAGGGCAGCCTCCTCGACCGGGTCATCTCCGCCACCAAGCAGACCGAGCGCTCGCGCGCCGAGGATCTGATCCGCACGCTGACCGAGGAGGCTCTCAAGGGCACGGTCACGTGGAACCGCAACCTGTCGCAGACGATCAAGCAGGGCATGGAGGCGATCGACAAAGCGCTGTCGAAGCAGCTCGCCGCCATCCTGCGCCACCCCGACCTGCAGAAGCTTGAAGGGTCGTGGCGCGGGCTGCACCACCTGGTCATGAACAGCGAGACCAGCGCCAAGTTGAAGATCAAGGTTCTCAACGTCGGCAAGCGCGAGCTGTTCAAGGATCTCGACAAGGCCGTCGAGTTCGACCAGAGCCAGATGTTCAAGAAGCTGTACGAGAACGAGTTCGGCACCCCCGGCGGCGAGCCTTACGGGACGCTGATCGGCGACTACGAGTTCGCCAACCACCCCGACGACATCGAGATGCTCAGCAAGATCTCGAACGTGGCGGCGGCGGCGTTCTGCCCGTTCATCTCGGCCGCGTCGCCGAAGCTGTTCGGCTTCGACGGGTGGACCGAGCTATCCAAACCGCGTGACCTGGAGAAGATTTTCGACACGGTCGAGTACGCCAAGTGGAAGTCGTTCCGCGACTCGGAAGATTCCCGCTTCACCACCCTGGTGATGCCGCGCGTGCTGGCCCGGCTGCCCTACGGCTCGCAGACCAAGCCGATCGTCGAGTTCAACTTCGAGGAAGTTGAACTCGACGCTGCGGGGCGCGCCAGGCCCGTCGAGCACGATCACTACACGTGGATGAACGCGGCCTGGGCGCTGGGCGTGCGCATGACCGACGCCTTCGCGAAGTACGGTTTCTGCGTCGCGATTCGCGGGGCGGAAGGCGGCGGCAAGGTCGAGGGCCTGCCGGCGCACATCTTCACCAGCGACGACGGCGACCCCGACCTGAAGTGCCCCGCCGAGATCGGCATCACCGACCGCCGCGAGGCAGAGTTGAGCAAGCTCGGGTTCCTGCCGCTGTGCCACTACAAGAACACCGATTACGCGGTGTTCTTCGGTGCGCAGACGTGTCAGAAGCCGAAGAAGTACGACCGTCCCGAGGCGACCGCCAACGCGGCGATTTCGGCGCGGCTGCCCTACATGATGGCGACCTCGCGGTTCGCGCATTACCTCAAGGTGATGGCGCGCGACAAGATCGGCTCGTTCATGGAGGCGACCGATTGCGAGGAGTGGCTCAACCGCTGGATCATGAAGTATGTCAACGCCGACACCAAGGCGAGCGCGGAGGTGAAGGCCATGTACCCGCTGGCGGACGCCAAGGTGCAGGTCAAGGAGATCCCCGGCAAGCCCGGCTCGTACAACGCGGTGGCGTGGCTGCGGCCGTGGCTGCAGATGGAGGAGCTGACCACGTCGCTGCGCATGGTCGCGCGCATCCCGCAGCTCGGGTAAGGGAAAACCCGCCCCGGAGGGAGGAGGGGAGGAGGGGTGAGGAGGGAAAGCCCACGGGACGCCGCCCGTGGACTTTAGCTCCTCCCTCCTCTCCTCCTCTTCCACGAACGTCGCCAAACAGCAGGCCCGTGGCGCTCGCTCGGCGCCGCGGCGGCCTGCAGGATATGTGGTCCAGATCCCGTGACAGAACCGTGTCATCTCGATAGTCCCGAGATCGAGGCAGAACTTGTTGGGCCTGCGCCCGCGAGCCCCCTGGAGAGCGTCTGCGCCGACGCACTTGCCGCCGAGCGTTCGGCCGGCACCACCCTCGACGACTTCCTCGCCGAATCCTGCCCGGAGCGAGCGCTCGCCTTCTGGCTCCGCCACGCCTCCTTCCGCGGGCGGCCGACCCGCCAGCAGGTCGCGCGCCTCATCGCCCGCGACGTCGCGCGCATCGACCATCTCCTCACCCGCCAGATCAACGCCATCCTGCACCACCCGCGGCTGCAACGACTGGAGGCGTCGTGGCGCGGGCTGCGCTACCTCGTCGAGCAGGTGCCGGAGGGGGGCAATATCAAGGTGCGCGTCCTCAGCGTCTCGTGGAAGGAACTGGCGCGCGACCTGGACAAGGCGCTCGAGTTCGACCAGAGCCAGCTGTTCCAGAAGGTGTACGAGGAGGAGTTCGGCACTCCGGGCGGGGAGCCGTTCAGCGTCCTGCTCGGCGACTACGAGGTGCGCCACCGGCCCGGTCCGGGTTACCCGACCGACGACATCCAGGCGCTGATGAGTATCTCCGCGGTGGCGGCGGCGGCGTTCGCCCCGTTCATCGCCGGCGCCGACCCGGCCCTCCTCACGCTGGACAGCTTCACCGAGCTGGAACGGCCGCTGAACCTGCCGCGCACCTTCGAGCAGACCGACTACCTGCGCTGGCGCGTTTTCCGCCAGGCGCCGGACGCCCGGTTCGTCGGCCTGACGATACCGCGCATCCTGTGGCGGTTGCCGTACCCGGTCGGGGCCGCGCGCTCGGACGGGTTCCTGTTCCACGAGGACGCCGGGGCGCCGGACCGCAGCCAGCACCTGTGGGGCACCGCCGTCTACGCCTTCGGCGCCGTCCTGGTCCGGGCGTTCGCCGACTGCGGCTGGCTAGCGGTCATCCGCGGGGTGCCTCAGGACGGCCCGGGGGGGGGCGTCGTCACCGGGCTGCCGGTGCAGTCGTTCCGCACCGACCGAGCGGGGGTCGCGCCGAAGTGCTCGACCGACGTGATGATCACCGACCTGCAGGAGAAAGAGCTGGGCGATCTGGGGTTCATCCCGCTGTGCCACTGCCCGGACACAGAACTGGTGGTGTTCTACGGCAACCACTCGGTCCAGCGGCCGCACACCTACGACGAGGCGGCCGCGACGGCGAACGCCCGGCTGTCGGCGATGCTGCAGTACATGCTGTGCGTGTCGCGCTTCGCCCACTACCTGAAGGTAATCGCGCGCGACAAGATCGGCGCGTTCGCTGGCCCGGCCGACTGCGAGGAGTACCTGCACCGCTGGCTGCTCGACTACACGCTGGCGGACGACAAGGCCGACCCGGAGACGAAGGCGCGCTATCCGCTGCGCGAGTTCCGGGTGCAGATCCGCGAGCACCCGGGCAAGCCCGGAACGTACCTGGGGGTGTTCCAGCTGCGGCCGCAGTTCCAGCTCGACCAGGTGAGTTCGGCGGTCCGGCTGGTGACCGAACTGGCGCCGCCCGGGGCCGCGCGCTGAGCCCCCCCTAACCAGCCCGGTTGTTTCAGCCAGAGTTGGTGACAGGGAGTCGCAATGTTCCAGAGGGAGCCGAAAGGGATCCTCAAGTCGATTCGACGGAAGTCACCGTATATCCCGGTTCCGAGTCTTCATCCCCCGAGGGCCGAGCGACGATGAACGCGCGCCAACACTACCAGGCAGGCCAGCTGAAAGAGGCCCTCACGGCCCTCATCGCGGAGGTGAAGCAGAACCCGGCCGACACCGGGCGCCGCGGTCTGTTCTGCGAGCTGCTCTGCTTCAGCGGCGACCTGGAGCGGGCCGACAAGCAGCTCGACACCATCGGCGCCCAGGCTCCCGACGCGCTGCTCGGCGTCAGTCTGTTCCGCCACCTGATCCGTGCCGAGGAGGCGCGGCGGCAGTTCCATGCCGACGGTCGCGTGCCCGAGTTCCTCGATCTTCCGTCCCCGGTGCTGCGCCTGCACCTGGAGGCGTCGATCCGGCTGCGCGAGGGCCAGCCGCAGGAGGCGGTGGCCCTGCTGCGGCAGGCCGAGGAGCAGCGCGTCAAGGTTTCCGGCACCTGCAACGGCACGCCGTTCGCCGACCTGCGCGACCTCGACGACCTGAGCGCGCCGTTCTTCGAGGTGCTCACCAGCACCGGCAAGTACTACTGGATCCCGGTCGAGCGCGTCGAGCTGATCGAATTCCGCGCCCCCGAGCGGCCGCGCGACCTGCTGTGGCGGCGGGCACACATGGTTGTGCGCGGCGGCCCCGACGGCGAGGTCTACATGCCGGCCCTCTACAGCGGCTCGCACGCCGAGGCCGACGACGCGCTGCGCCTCGGCCGCGCCACCGACTGGCGCGGCGCCGGCGGCGAGCCGGTCCGCGGCGTCGGCCAGCGCATCTTCCTCGTCGGCGAGGAGACGCTGCCCATCATGGAGCTGAACGAGATCACCTTCGCGGAGCCCCCCTCCGCCCAGGAGCCGTCGTCCGCCGATTTCCGGTCACGCCGCTGACCGGGAAGGCCGCCCGTTGTGCATACGCTGGGGAGAGCCCCTCACTCCCCGAGCCGATCCGCGCCGCCAACCCGCAAGTACGGGAGGGTTTCATGGCCAAGGTCGCTGCCGACCAGCTGCTGGTTCCATCGGTCCTCGACCGCCTGCTGGACGAGGATCCGGAACTCACCCGCGAGCCGGCCAAGTCACGCCACCAGGTGCTGCGCGAGCTGAAGCTGTCCGTCCGCCGCGATCTGGAGCACCTGCTCAACACGCGCCGGCGCTGCGTCCCCCCGCCGCCGGCCCTGACCGAGCTGGACGAGTCGCTCGTCAACTACGGCCTGCCCGACTTCACCGGACTGAGCATGACGTCTGCCGAGGAGCGCGACGAGTTTCGCCGGGCCGTGGAGAAGGTCATCAGCACCTGTGAGCCGCGGTTCAAGACCGTGTCGGTCCAGCTGGTCGATGCCGACGAGCCGCTCGACCGCACCCTCCGGTTCCGGATCGACGCGCTGCTCTACGCCCACCCTGCCCCGGAGGCGGTCGTGTTCGACTCAGCCGTCGAGCCGATCACCGGGAACGTCGAGATCAAGGGGGTGAGTTGATGACGGACGTCCTGCTGCCGTACTACAACCGCGAACTCTCGTTCCTGCGCCGGCTCGGTGGAGAGTTCGCCGAGGCGTACCCGAAGATCGCCGGTCGCCTCCGCCTCGGGGCCGAGGGGAGCGAGGATCCGCACGTCGAGCGCATGATCCAGGCGGTCGCATACCTCAACGCCCGCCTGCGCTTCAAGCTCGACGACGACTTTCCAGAGATCACCGACGGCCTGCTCGGCATCCTCTACCCGCACTACACGGCCCCGATCCCGTCGATGGCGATTGTCCAGTTCGAGCTGGACCCGGGGCAGGTGGAGCTAACCGAGGGATACACGATTGCTCGCGACACCGAGATCGACACCGAGCCGGTCCAGGGTGAGCCGTGCCGGTTCCGCACCTGCTACCCGACGACCCTGTGGCCGATCGACGTGCAGGCCGCGGTCCTGAGCCGGCCGCCGTTCGCCGCGCCCGCGACCCCGCTGCCGCCGCCGCCCGCGCTGCTGCGTCTGACGATCGCCGGCCGGCCCGGGGCGCCGGACTTCGCGACCCTGGCGCCGGGGTCGCTGCGGTTCTTCCTGAAGGGACAGGCGCAGCACGTTTACCCGCTCTACCAGCTGCTGTTCAACCACGTCGTCGAGGTGGCCGTCGCAACCAGGCCGGACGACCCCGGCGCCGTCCTGCTCGGCCCCGAGTGCGTCCGCCAGGTCGGCTTCGGGCGCGACGAGGGCATGCTGCCGTATCCGGCCCGGTCGTTCGTCGGCTACCGTCTGCTGTCGGAGTTCTTCGCGTTCCCGGAGAAGTTCCTCTTCTTCGATCTGACGGGGCTGGACCGCCGGACGCTGAGCGGCATCGGCAACCGCCTGGAAGTCTTCTTCTACCTGAACCGGGCGATGCCCGAACTGGAGCGCGACGTCTCGGAGGACACGTTCCGGCCAGGGTGCGCGCCGGTCGTGAACCTGTACGCGCAGCGGGCCGAGCCGCTCCAGTTCACCCACACCGAAACCGAGTACCGCGTGGTGCCGGACGCGCGCCGCCCGCTGGCGCACGAGGTGTACTCGATCGACCGGGTGACCGGCATCCCGCCGGAGGGCGAAGGGGTCGCGTTCCTGCCGTTCTTCTCCGTCAAGCACGGCGGAGAGGATCGGGCACGGGCGCGGTTCTGGCACGCGGCGCGTCGCCCGGCCGGTGGGGCGGAGGGCGACGGCGGGACCGAGGTGTTCCTGTCGCTGGTCGATCTGGAGTTCCACCCGGCGGCGCCGGCCGACTGGACGCTCGACATCGAGACGACGTGCCTGAACCGGGATCTGCCGCATCGTTTGCCGTTCGGCGGAGGCCAGCCGGTGCTGCAGTTCCGCGAGGGCGGCGCGCTGGTGTCGCGCCTCACCTGCCTGACGGCGCCGACGCCGACGCTGCGTCCGGCCCTGCAGCGCGGCGCGCTGTGGAAGCTCGTCTCCCACCTGGCCCTCAACCACCTGTCGCTGGTGGACGGGGACGACGGCGCGGAAGGGCTGCGCGAGATCCTGAAGATCTACGACTTCGCGGACTCGGAGGAGACGCGCTCGATGATCGAGGGCGTGCGGAGCGTGCAGAGTCGGCGGGTCGCCGGCCGAGCCCACGGCGGGGTGTGCCGCGGGCTGGAGGTGACAATCCACTTCGACGAGAAGCGATTCGCTGGCAGCGGGCTGTTCCTGTTCGCGTCGGTGCTGGAGCGGTTCCTCGCCCTGTACTGCTCCCTGAACACGTTCACCAAACTGGTCGCGACGGTCGAGGGACGGAAGAAGGAGCTGCGCCGATGGCCCCCCCGAATGGGCGAGAGCATCCTGGCCTGAGCGCGGACCTGCTCCGCGCGCCGTATCGGTTCGACTTCTTCCAGGCGGTCCGCCTGCTGGAGCGGTTGGCCCGCGAGGCGGCGCGCGCCGACCCGCGCCGGCCGGCGGCCCCGGTCGGGGAGGACGAGGCGCCGCACCGAGAGGCGGTCCGGTTCCGGGCTCTGCCGTCGCTGAGCTTCCCGCCCGCCCCGGTCAGCAAGATCGACTGGCCGGCCGCGGACGGCGCGCGGACCAACGGGACTGTTCCGCCAGCGGCGATGGTTGTCGCCTTCCTCGGCATGATCGGGCCGCAGGGGGTGCTGCCGCCGCACTACACCGCCCTGCTGCTGCGGCGGGTGCGTGGCAAGGATTTCTCGCTGCGGGACTTCCTGGATCTGTTCCACCACCGCGCGGTGTCGCTGTTCTACCGGGCGTGGGAGAAGTACCGGCTGCCGTTCACTTACGAGCGCGCCCGGTTGGACGCCGCCGGCGGCGAGGAGGATCTGACCGCCTGGTGCGTGTACTGCCTGGTCGGCGTGGGGACCGGCGGCCTGCGCGGCCGGCTCGCCATCGACGACGAGGCGTTCCTGTACTACGCCGGGCACTTCGCCCACTACCCGCGCTCGGCGGCCGCGCTGGAAGGGATCTTGCAGGACTACTTCGAGCTGCCGATCCAGATCCAGCAGGCGCAGGGGCAGTGGCTGGTGCTGGACGACGTCGATCAGTCGTCGTTGCCGACCCCGGCCCATCGGAACGGGCGGAACTGCCAGATGGGGGTGAACGCGATCGTCGGCGAGCGTATCTGGGACGTGCAGGGGAAGTTCCGGGTGCGCGTCGGGCCGCTGACGTACGACCAGTTCCGCCGCTTCATGCCGGACGGCGACGGCCTCCGCGCCCTGTGCCAGCTGGCCCGCGCATACGTTGGCCCGGAGTTCGACTTCGACGTGCATCTCATCTTGCGGCGGGACGCCGTCCCCCCGTGCCAGGTCACCACCGCGGCGCCGGAGCTGCCGCGGCTGGGGTGGAACACGTGGGCGGGCGGGCGGCGGCGCCGCCGCGATGTGGACGATGTGGTCTTTTCCTGCGACCTCGCAGAAAGGGGGACAGCACCGGCAGACCCGCCGCCAGGATGAATCACGCTCCGGTTGCGTCGTAACCACGGTCCGTTTGTCTCGTCTCAAGGGAGTCTCACATGCCGTTGTACATGAAGTGGGGCAAGGCCCCCGACATCAAGGGAGAAGTGACGGAGGCCAGTCACAAGGACTGGATCGCCATCGACTCGGTGTCGTTCAGCACCGCCCGGTCGCTGAACGTGCAGGTCGGCTCCGGCCAGGAGAAGCGGCACCGCGACCTGCCGACCATGTCCGACCTGCAGGTGTCGCGGACGATGGACAAGGCCTCGCCGCTGGTCTTTAACCAGGCCGTCGCCGGCAAGCCGACCAACGTGTGGATCGACTTCGTCGAGCCCCCCAAGGGGCAGAACAAGGCGCCTAACACGGTCGCCCAGCTGGCCCTGCGCAACTGTGTCATCACGTCGTACTCGCTCGGCGGCGGCGGCGGCGGCGCGTCCGAATCGCTGTCACTGAACTTCACCGCCATCAACTTCGACTACACCCCGTTCGACGAGAAGGATGTCCAGGGTACGCCGGTCCACGGGTTCTTCGATCTGATCACGGCCAAATGCACCGCGTGGAAGTGAGTGACGGTCGAGAGTTAATCCGCCTTCTTTACACCAAGGGAGTCCTCCATGCCAATGTACATGAAGTGGGGCGCTGGCCCCGATATCAAGGGCGAGGTCACGGAATCGTCGCACGTCGGGTGGCTCGCCATCGACTCGGTCTCGTTCGGCGCGTCGCGCGCTAGCGGCGTCGAGGTCGGGTCCGGCCAGGAGAAGCGGCACCGCAATCCGCCGACCATCTCCGACATCCAGATCTCGCGCGGGTACGACGCGGCCTCCCCGTTGCTGTTCAACGCATCCGTTGCCGGCGAGCCGACGAACGTGTGGATCGTTTTCCTCGAGCCGGCCGGCGCCCAGGACAAACCGCCGAACCTGTACCTGCAGCTGTCGCTGCGTGCGTGCGTCCTCACGTCGTACTCGACGGCAGGCGGCGGCGAGAAGCCGGGCGAGTCGCTGTCGCTCAGCTACACGGCCATCAACATCGACTACACCCCCTACGACGAGACCGACAAGGCCGGCAAGACCACGCGCGGCTTTTTCGACCTCATCACCGGGAAGTGTACCGCCTGGAAGTAGTGAGGCCGGTCGGGTGGCGTCCGTCAACGCGGGCGCCGCCCGGCGCCGGCCGCCCAGCCGTATCTCACCCGCACACGGTCCGTTCACGATTCGCCCCCCCCCCCGTGCCGACTCCCGGACGGGCGAATGGGCGCGACGTGCTCTTCGTCTTGTACCACGTTTTCATCCCTTATCTGGAGCTGGAAGCCATGTCGCGACTAAAAGACAACCTCGAGCTATGTCTGGACGCCGTTGCCTATGCGAAGGGGAAGGCCCCGCGGTCGGCGAACCAGACGTACTTCAAGCGCACCCGGTCGAAGAAGCACAAGAAGCGGGCGCTCTTCCTGCTCGGCATGACCCGCAGCTCGGAGTACGCCGACATGTATACGGACGACACCGAAACCACGACCAAGATCGGCGTCAGCCCCCGGAGGCAAGAACGGCGTGAGACCATCGAGAAGTTGCTGCGCTCCGGCATGAGCAAGGACGAAGTCGGGAAGAAACTCGACAAATATATCAAGGAGTGGGGGGAGGATTATTTCTGGGAGGGGAGGAGGTATTCCCAGGTCAAACAGTACAAACTGGCCGTGAAAGATCTCTCCGCGGACCACTGGTGGGTGCGCAAGATCCTGGAGGTGGGCGGCTACACGCTTAATGAACTCAAGAACATGGACAAGGACCAGTTCAGCATGGCAGAAGCCATCACCGATATGAGGCAATCGGCGGCCAATGCGGCCCAGTCGGGAATCGGCAACTGCGATGAAAAGGCCCAGCTTGCGGCCGAGTGGATCTACCTCCACACCCCTGGAGGCCGCAACCTCGCCATGTGCTATCTCGATCCGGAGTATGGCGGAGTGTTTGGCCGCGTCGAGTACGACGACGACGGCAACCCTTCCGGCGGCGGCGATCACGTCTTTGCCGTGTACGACTGCAACCCCACCCCCGGAGTGGATTACGATACCTACCTCGGCAAGATCAAGGACATGGGACCGAACGCCATCATCGTGGACGGCTGGATGAATGATGCATACCCCGCTCAGCATCATTCTCTGTCGATCCTTGGCAAGAACTATCGCCGCAACTACAATGACGAAATCATCAATGTGAAGCAATCTGTCGTCCGCGATATGAACTGCATTTCCTACCGAAACCATATCCGCTACCGATGGAACTTCACGCTCGCGCAAGGGGCCAATCACGGCGACCCCAAACCCGACCGGAAGGCGCTCAGCCGCGGCACCGACCAGTACAAGTCCCTGGTCAAATAACGTCACCCACCTCGTTGGAGGTCGGGATCCCGGCCGCGTCGGCCCGGGGCACGGGGAAGACATTTGCCGCGGTCGCCGCTTGCGGCCTGGCGGCGCGCCCTCTGCGCTCCTCGCAAAGCCGCAAGCGGAAACCTCGGGCACAACATTGGACAGCTTTGGCTCTCCAGCCGGTGGTGGCGTTACGCCTCCGGGTGGACCCACGGCTTGCGGTACGGCCGCCGCAGCAGCTTGTTGGCCTCCTCGTCTCCCACAACGCGCTGGGCCTTCGCGTCCCACGTCAGCGTCCGGTTTAGCCGCAGCGCCAGGTTCGCCAGGATGCAGCTCGCCGTCGAGATGTGGCCCTCCTCGATGTCGGCGACCGGCCGGCCGCGCGTCCGGATTGCCGTCAGGAAGTCCTGCATGTGGCGGCGGATGGCCGGCGCGACGTGCCGCTCCAGGTCGCGCTCGTTCCGATCCTCGGGGTACTTCTCCAACTCGTACACCACGTCGCCGTGGATCGGCTTGCCCTTCCCCTTGCCCGCGGGCGTGTAGTCGTAGCGCATCACGCTCAGTTTCAGCGTGCCGCGGTCGCCGTAGATGGTCGCGCCCCACGGATAGTCCGGGTCGGGCGCCTGGCCCCAGGTGCGGTGCGTCCAGACGACGTTCAGATCCGGGAACTCGAACGTCGCCGTCTGCGTATCGGTGATGTTGGCCCGGCTCTTGCGGTCCACCAGGATTCCGCCCGACGAGCTGATGCGCCGCGGCCACCCCAGGCCGAGTATCCACCTTGTCATGTCTAACATGTGGATACACATGTCGCCGACGATGCCGTTGCCGTACTCCATGAATGCTCGCCAGCGGCGCGGGTGGACGAGGGCGTTGTACGGCCGCAGCGGCGCCGGGCCGGTCCACATCTCGTAGTCCAGTTCCTGTGGCGGCTTCGCGTCCGGCGGGTTGTCGCGCGCCCGCATGTGGTAGTAGCAGTAGATCTCGACGTGGGCGATGCGGCCGAGCAGCCCCTCCCGGATGATCCGGTCGCGAGCTTCGATCAGGTGGGGAGTGCTGCGCCGCTGCGTCCCGACCTGGACGACGCGCCTGTTCCGGCGCGCTGCCGCGACCATCGCCTGCCCCTCGACGACGTCCACGCTGATCGGCTTCTGCACCCACACGTCGGCGCCGGCCTCGAGCGCGGCGATCGTCGGCAGGGCGTGCCAGTGGTCGGGGGTGACGACGAGAACGATGTCGTGATCCTTCTGGCGCAGCATCTCGCGGTAGTCGCTGTAGATGCGTGGCCGGCGTTTGGACCGCTGGCGGGCGGCGATCATTTCGGCGGCCTCGGCCAGCATCTTCCGATCGACGTCGCACAGGGAGACGACCTCGACCGAGGCGACCTGGATGAGACGGAACAGGTCGCACTTGCCGTACCAGCCGCAGCCGATCAGGCCGACGCGCGGCGGCTTCGGCTCGCCAGCGGCGTGGACGCCCGCGGCGGCGGACAGCGCCAGCCCGGCGGCCCCGGTTTGCAGGAAATCACGGCGGTTCATGTGGCACCTCCCCGGAGTTGCGTTCGGACGGTGCGCCTAATCTAAATCGGAACTGCGGCACCGGCGAGGGGCAGACGGCCACAGGCAGTCAGCAGTGGGCAAGCGGCAGTACTCAGTACGGTGCGGGCGGGTTGCGGTCGCCGCCTCCACCGGCCCATAGAATACCGCCATGTCTCAAGGCCAGACCGACTTTCTGCGGTTCCACCAGTCCCCCGCCCTCGACCAGGCCACGCTGGTGCTCGCCTTCACCGGCTGGATGGACGGCGGCGACGTGTCCACCGGGACCGTCCAGCGGCTCGTCGATCTGCTCGACGCGAAGCCCATCGCCGAGATCGATCCGGAGCCGTTTTACCTCTTCAGCTTCCCCGGCTCGATGGAGCTGACCGCCCTCTTCCGTCCCGAGCTCCGGATCGAGAACGGCCTGGTTGCGAGCCTGGAAATGCCGGCCAACACGTTTTACTGCCACGAACCGGCCAACCTCGTCCTCTTCCTCGGCAAGGAGCCGAACCTCAACTGGCGGGCGTTTGGCGACTGCGTCCTCGCCCTGGCGCACCGGATCGGGGTGCGCCGCCTGCTGTTCGTCGGATCGTTCGGCGGGTCGGTCCCGCACACGCGCGAGCCGCGGTTATTCGTGACCTGCTCGGAGGAGCGGCTGCTGCCGGAGATGGAGCAGTACAGCCTGCGCCGCACCGGCTACGAGGGGCCTGGGTCGTTCTCCAGCTACCTGCTGACACGGGCACCGGCCGCCGGTCTGGAGATGGTGTCGCTGGTCGCCGAGATCCCCGGCTATCTACAAGGCCGTAACCCGCTCAGCATCGAGGCCGTCACGCGCCGCCTCGCGAAGATCTTTCAGCTGCCGCTGGATCTGGAATCTCTCCGGGCAGAGAGCACCAAGTGGGAACTGGAGGTGTCGCGCGCCGTCGCCCGGGACAAGGCGCTGGCGAAGACGGTGCGCCAACTCGAGGAGGCGTACGATAACGAGTTGCTGACACTCGAAGGCGGGGACGGTTGACCGTACCTCGGCGGAGGCCGTGACGATGAACTCATAATCGGCTGCGCTGGATGGGTTGCCCCACATCTTCGCAGGAGCCGGCTCCGTCCGGCGATGCCTTCCTCTCGGAGGCCGGAGCCCCCTCCTACGAAGGTAGGAGGGCGGAGCCCTCTCCTACGAAGACTCCGCCCAGAGGGGCGCGTCGTTAGAAGCGCAGCTCCAGCATGAACCGTACCCCGTGAACCCAGAAGTCGTCCTGGCCGGTGAGTACGGTCGGCTGACCGGGGCCGGACGGCGAACCGAAACTCAGGCTGCTCGGCACCAGGTTCGGGTTGACGACGTTGTTCACCTGGCTACCGGGCCGCACCACGCTGTTGACGTACAGGAAGTTGTACCCCACCGCGAGCCGCAGGTTGCGCGTCACGTCCACGCCGATATCGATGCCGACCTCCGGGACGATGACGAACCAGTTGGTCGTGTGCCGGCCGAAGTTGCCGCCGGGCAGGGCGGTGGTCCTGGGGACGGCCAGCAGGCCGCCGGGGGTGGTCGTGACCGTCTGGTCCGGCGTCACGACGGTGGTGCTGCCGAGGATGCGCGACCGCTGGTGGTTCGGGCCGAGCCCCACCTTGCCCTGCAGGCTAACGTAGAACGGCCCGCGCCCCCACTCGATCTGGCCGCCGACCTGGCCGAGGTAGAGCTGGTTACGAGTCGTGAACCGATCGGCGATGCTGATGCTCGTTCCTGTTGGAAACCGGGTCGGGGCGTTGGGGGTCAGCTGCGGCGGCACGTCCGCCAGGAGCGTGGAGTTGGTGAGAACTTGCAGGTTATCCGTCAGGTCGAGGTAGCGGAACCCGGCCAGCACGCGCACGTCGAAGTAGGAGGTGTGGGCCAGGTTCCGCAGCAGGTTTGCCTCCCCGCCGGCAAAGCGGGTGTCGGTGGTCACGGCGATGGCTCCCGAGGCCACCCCGGGGGCGGCGATCGTCAGGCTGGACGGGAGGTTCGTGATCGCGTTCTGGAACGGCCGGGCCAGCAGCGGGGCTCCCGCAGCGTCGGACACAAACGCGGCCCCGAGGCCCTGCCGCTCGAGGATGAACCCGCCGAGCCCCACGCCCCACTGGCGACACTCGCCGAGCCAGATCCCGCCGTCCACCCAGATGCCCGGGTGCATCCCGAAGTTGAACGGAGATTCGCCGTACAGCGCCTGCGTGCCGGGCTGACCGAGGACGCCGCCGGCACCCACCGGCCCGGTCGTGACCAGCGCCCCCGACGCGGGGGCGTCTTGCATCCACCACATCAGGTAGCCGCCGCGTACAAAGATCCGCTCGCACGGGCCGCGGTGAGTCCGCCCCAACTCCAGGCGCGCCTGCTCCTCGGGGCTGAGCTGCGGAGGCGGCTGCTGGTTCGTCTGGCAGTCCTGTTGCTGGCCGGTCTTCTGACCGTCGGCCGCGGCCGGCTGTTTCCCGGCTCCGTCGGTCCTGTCAGCCTTCTCGGTCGTGTCCGCCTTGGCGGTCCCGTCGCCCTCGGTGCGCTGGTCGGTCGCGCCGGACCCGTCCGGTGCGGCGGGTGCTCCGGGCGTGTCCCCCAGCGCGGTCGCGTCAGGAAGTAATGCAGGCGGCGCGGACTGAGCGAACGCCAGGCCTTCTCCCACACCGAGAAGTACCAGCAGACCGAGACATCCCCTCAGCATGGTGGACTCCATTCCGCTCGCGTACAGGAAAGCAGCACTCCGCGGTCCGACTTCCCCATTCATCAGGGCAGGTCGCACCACCGAAGACCCCGCACAGGACTTCCGAAGCCCGGCAAGACGGGCTGGTAGTAGCTGTATCGACCGCACCGAGGATGCCCCTTGAGACGACGGAAGGAAAAGAAGCAGGAGAAGCGCTGGGGTGGAAGGAAGCGGAGAAGCGGATTGCGCCTGGGCGGTCTGGGGACGGGAGGGGAGGTAGAGCCCCGAAGCGGCGGCGACAGATGCTTGCAGGCGCCCGGCGCTGGCGCTCCGAACTGGTAGGCTGAGGGGGCGCTCCGGGCTCACGACGGGAGCACGATTGTCGGCGCGGCCGAGCTGGGCCGGTAGAGGACGAGGGAGCGGCCGACGACCTGAACGAGGTGAGCGCCTTCCACGCGCTCGGCGAGCGCGGCGGCGATCTCGGCGGCGGTCTGCGGCGATGCCTCCAGCACCTTGACCTTGACCAGCTCGCGCGTCGCCAGTGCGTCCCGGATGACGCGCTCGGCGGACTCGGTCAGGCCGTGCTTGCCGATCCGGACGAACGGGTCGAGAGGGTGGGCCAGGGACCGCAGGTGAGAGAGCTGTTTCGGTGTCAGCACGTCGTGGGCCGCTCCTCGAAGCGCTCCGCCGTGCCCCACAGCCCCAGCGCGGGGTTGGAGATGTAGAACACCTCCTCGCCGTCCGGGAGCGTGTTCCATCCGTCGCGCAGCCGCGCGGGGTCGTAGCGGGCGCTCATCGTGTCCAGGTCCGCGTAGCCGAAGCCGACGCCCTCAACCTCGGCGCGCGTCAGGTGGCCGGGGCAGTAGGTGACGGTGAAGCGGCCCTCGGACGAGCCGTGGATCAGGTGGGCGGCCGCCGACAGGTTCGCGCTCAGTTCCGGCCGCGTGCGGACCGCCTCCAGCGTCGCGGGCGTGCCGCGGTAGCCGTAGCGGCGCACCAGCCGGTCGATGGTCGGATCCTCGCCGAACGTGCGCACGCCCGGCGCCAGTACCACCAGTTCGCCGCCGTCCGCGATCGCCATCCGCGTTCGGTAGACTGCCTTGTTGCCGAGCCAGGTCGATTTGTACTCCAGCGGGTCGAGGTAGACGACGACCTTGCGCGGCGCCCGGTCCAGCAGATCCAGGTTCACCCGCCGGCACAACTCGGCCCCGCGGCGGAAGCAAGCCGCGTCGTCCCCGGCGAACAGCCCGCGCGTCACCAGCCGGCCGTCGTCGCCGCGGGCGCGCACCGTCAGCAGGTAGACGAGGGACAGGTGCTTCGCCAGGCGCTCGGAGGCGTAGTCGAGCAGCCGCCGCACCGGCGTCGAGGCGCGGCCCATGACACGTTCGATTCCGTGGACCGCCCCGAGCCAGTGCGACTTGTTGATCAGGTCGCTCCCGCCGACGCCGACAAACACATTCTTGTTGTGGTTGGCGATACCGATGACCTCGTGCGGCACCAGCTGGCCGACGGACAGGATCGCGTCCCACCCGCCCTCGACGAGCAGCCGATCGACCTCGACGCGGACGGAGAAGTCGAGCCTGCCTGCCGACACGTCCTGGACGAAGGCGGCTGGCACCTCGCCGAGCGGCACGACGCCGTCGCGCCAGTCGTGGGCGTGGAACAAGGCGTGCGGGATGCCGGGGAACATGTGGTCGAGTTCGTCGCCGGTCATCGCGACGTGAGTGCCGGTCGCCGGCAGGATCGCGACGTCGGCCACACCGCGGAGCCGTTCGTGGAGGACGCAGGTCAGGAACCCGGCCCAGGAGTGCAGGCGGGTAACGTCGGGGGGCAGGATCAGCACGCGGCGCAGGGGGCCGCGCTGTCTCAGCTGCGCCAGCAAGGAATCGACCAGCTCCCGCCCGCGCGTCTCGTCGATCACGGCGTCGGGTGAGCCCTCGTGAAGAAACTCCATGATGATGCTCCTGTGGTACACACCATGCTGCCTGTCCCCTCAGTAATATAGCCGCCTTCGCGGAGGAGGAAGGCACGCGGATTGGCGGATAGAGACAGTTATTTGGAAAGCCCACGGGGCGCCACCCGTGGACCTTGAACGGCGACTCTCTGATCCCTGCCCTCGCAGTCGCGCGGGGGCGCTGGTTCGGCAAACTCGTCTGGATTCTTTCGCCCGCATTGACGACACTCGGGCCTCGCTCCAGGGTCCGCCCGTGGATCGGGGTTGTCGCTTTCCGGCGTTCGCGTTTGCAGTGATGGCGAAACACAGTTTCCTGGGACACGCCGCCGTCTACGCCCTGGGCGAGTTCCTCCTCCTGGCCGGCGGATTCGTGCTGCTGCCGCTGTACACGCGCCGCCTCGACGGCAGCGCGTTCGGCGCGCTGGAGGTGCTGGAGCGCTTCAGCGATGTCCTGGCCATCGGTCTGCTGACGCGCGGTATCCCCCTCGCCACCCTGGTCTTCTACAAACAGGCGCGCGACGACGCCGAGCGCCGCGAGGTCGTGTGGGCCGCCTGGCTGCTGGCCCTCGCCGGGGTCGGGTTCGGGTGCGCCGTCGTTCTGCCGCTCGCCGGCCCGCTGGGCGACCTGCTCGGCCTGGACCGGGCGGCCCTGCTGCAGGTGGCCGTCGTCGCTAACCTGCTCGACAGCGCGGCCGTCGTCGCGATGGCGGTGCTGCAGGCTCGCGTCGAGTCCGGCCGGTACGTCGCGGTGGCGGGAGTGCAACTGCTGCTGAAGGTTGCCCTCGGCGTGTACTTCGTGGTCGGGCTGGGCTGGGGCATCTGGGGGATCGTGGTGGCCTCGCTGCTGCGGGCCGGGGTGGTGGCCGGCTGCCTCGTGGTCCGCGAGTTGCGCCGCGGGTTTCGCCTTCCCCGGGCGGCGCTCGTGTACGACATGCTCCGGTTCGTGCTCCCGTTCGTCCCGGTCGGGCTGTGTGCCTTCGTCCTCAACAGCGGCGACCGCTTCTTCCTGCTGGGCCACGGCGGGCCGGCGGCCGTCGGCGTGTACGGGCTGGGGTATCGGCTGGCAATCCTCGCCGGGCTGTTCTCGCTCACGCCCCTGTACCGGGTGTGGAGCGTCCGCCTCCACGACGCCGCCGCTGCTCCGGACGCGCCCGCCGTCTTCGGCCGGACGGCGACGCAGTTGCTGGCCGCGTACACCTTCCTGGGGCTCGGCCTGTGCCTGTTCGCGGACGAAGCGGTGTGGTTCCTCGCCGGCACCGGGTACGCGGCCGCCGTCCCGGTCGTCGCTCCGACCGTGTTCGCCTACTGGTTCAGCGGAGCGGCCGTCCTCGCCGACGCACCGTTCTACCTGCGCCGCCGCGGCGGGCTGAAACTCGCGGTCACACTCGCCTCGACCGCGGTCATGCTCGCCCTGTACACCCTGCTCATCCCCGCTCACGGCTGCCTCGGAGCGTCCCTGGCGACGGTTGGCGGCTTCGTCTGTCAGGCGGTCCTCACCTGGGCGGTCGCGCAGCACGTCTTTCCCGTTCGATACGAGTTCGTCCGCCTGGGCGCTCTGCTCCTCACCGCTGCCGTGTGCTGGGGCGTGTCCCTCCTCCTGCCGGCGTCCGCCTGGGCCATCCCGGTCAAGGCGGCCCTGTGGGTCGCGTGGCCCGCCCTGCTCTGGGCGACCGGCCTCGTCTCTCCCGCAGAGAAGCAAGCGGCCCGGGCGGTCGTTGGTGATGCCGTGGCTGGCCTGGGCCGCCTGACGTTGCGGGCGCGTCGCGTCCCGCTCCCCCGCCAGTGCGATGACCGAGCCAGGTACAAGCCCCCCCGCTGAGGAGAAGCCATGCCCCCTGCCGTCTCCGTCCTGATCCCCGCGTACAATGGCGCCCCCTGGCTGCGCGCGTGCCTGGAGAGCGTGCGCGGCCAGACGTACCCGGTTCACGAAATCATCGTGGTGGACGACGGCAGTACCGACGACACGCGGGCGGTACTGCACCCGTTCGCGCCCCACATCACCCTGCTCGCACAGCAGCGGGGCGGCATCGGCGCGGCCCGCAACCGGGCGGTGGCGCACGCCTCGGGTGAGCTGCTCGCTTTCCTCGACCAGGACGACCTGTGGCGCCCGGACAAGCTGGAGAAGCAGGTCCGGTACGCGGTCGGGCGCCAGGACGTCGCCGTCATCTATACCGACGCCGAGGAGTTCGACGACGGCGGCACGGTCCACCCGTCCTTCTTCGATCTGTTCCCCGGGCTGCGCACGTCCGGCGACCTGTTCGGCCCGCTCATCGACCGCTGCATCCCGCTGATGAGCACGACGCTAATTCGGGCCGCATTCCTGCGTGCTTACGGGCTGTCGTTCTTCGAGCCAGCATCCGGGGTGGACGACGTGGGCCTGTTCCTGGAAGTGTGTGTGCGGGGCGGCAAGTTCGGACGACTCGACGAACCGCTGACCCGGCGCCGGCTCCACCCGAATAACACCAGCAAGAACCATTACAACCGATTCGCGCGGCGCATCGTGCTGTATGAGGAACTGCTGCGCCGGCTGCCGGAGGCGTCCGCCACGCATCGGCGCGAGCTGCGGCGCGGGCTGCGCGACGCCCATTTTCGGGTCGGCGAGTGCGCCTGGGGCGACCTGGATCTGACGCAGGCGCGGCAGCACTTCCGCCGCGCCCTCGGCCCGGAGGTACACGGGGCCAGAGCCCTGCTCTGCCTGGCGCTCAGCTACCTGCCGCGGCGCGCGCTCCGGGGTCTGCGGGCCGTGAAGCAGCGCATCGCGCCCGCCCTGACGACCTCGCGGTAGTGCAGAGGCAGGAGCAACTTCTTTAAAGCCCACGGGGCGCCGCCCGTGGGCTTTCCACAGCAACTCCCTTACCTCCACATGAAAGCCCACGGGGCGTGCCCGGTGGCGAGTTCTCTTCATAATTTGCTTCCATCTCACCGCGAAGTAGATAATCTGAAAGGAATGGAACGGGTTCCGCCCATCGCTGCCCGCCGCTCGTCACTCACGCCGTCGAAGGTTTCGCCATGCTGACACCCGCTTGCGGACGTCGCGCCCGTTGGCTCCTGCTCGGGGCACTGCCCCTGGCGATCCTTGTTCTCAACCAGGTTGGCGCCCCCCCGGCTGCCCAGGCCGACGCCCCTGTGCCGTCGGTCGTCGATTTCAACCTGCATGTCCGGCCGATCCTGTCGGAGCAGTGCTTCGCTTGCCACGGCCCCGACGACAAGAGCCGCAAGGCGCGGCTCCGCCTCGACACGAAGGAAGGCGCCTTCGGCAAGCTCCGCAGCGGTGGCTTTGCCGTCGTCCCCAGTAAGCCCGCCGAGAGCGAGTTGATCGCCCGCATCACCTCTCACGAGCCCACCGAGGTGATGCCGCCGCCGCGGAGCAACAAGAAGCTTACCGTCCGCCAAATCGACATCCTGAAGCGCTGGGTCGCGCAGGGAGCCCCGTGGTCCGTCCACTGGGCGTTCGTGCCGCCGAAGAAGGTCGCCCCACCGAAGGTCCAGCGCGCCGACTGGCCGCGCAACCCCATCGACCACTTCATCCTTGCCCGGCTGCAGTCCGAGGATCTGGCCCCGTCTCCCGAGGCCGACCGCCGCACGCTCCTCCGTCGCGTCGCCCTCGACCTGACCGGCCTGCCGCCAACGCCCGCGGAGGTTGATGCGTTCCTCGGGGACACGGCGCCCGACGCCTACGAGCGCGTGGTCGATCGGCTGCTGAAGTCGAGCCGGTACGGCGAGCACATGGCGCGCTTCTGGCTCGACGCCGCGCGTTACGGCGACACGCACGGACTTCACCTCGATAACTACCGCGAAATGTGGCCGTACCGCGACTGGGTCATCCGGGCGTTCAACGCGAACATGCCGTACGATCGGTTCGTGACCGAGCAGCTGGCCGGCGACCTGCTGCCGAATCCGACGCTCGATCAGCAGGTCGCGACCGGGTTCCTCCGTTGCCACGTCACCACCAGTGAGGGCGGATCCATCGAGGACGAGGTCTACGTCCGCAACACGGTCGATCGCGTGGATACCAACGGCGTCGTGCTCATGGGGCTGACGGTCGGCTGCGCCCGCTGCCACGACCACCGCTTCGACCCGCTGACGATGAAGGACTACTACCGGCTGTTCGCGTTCTTCAACAGCATCGACGGCGGCGCGCTCGACGGGAACAAGGCCCAGCATCCGCCGGTCGTCCGCATCCCGACGTCGGAACAGGCCGCGGCCCTCGCGAAACTGGAGGAACGAGCGGCCCTGCTCCGCAAGCAACTCGCCGACGCCACCGCGCGGGTGAAGTACGACGACTCGGCCGACGCTGACCTGCCGGAGGAACTGCTGCGGAAGGAATACGTGTGGGTCGAGGGCGCGCTGCCGGCGGGCGCGAAGCCGGTCGCGGGCGGTGGGATCAACGCCCCGTGGAAGTTCGTCGATGACGCCGCGCGGCGCCCGGCGAGCGGACGGAAGACGGCGCGGCTCCAGGCGGAAGGCGTGCAGCAGCTTGTCTTCACCGAGGCGCAGCCCGCGCTCCGGGTCGGCGACGGCGACCGGCTCTTCGCCCACGTCTACCTCGACCCGAAGGATCCGCCGAAGGCGATCATGGTGCAGTGGCACAGCGGTGGGTGGAAGCACCGCGCGTACCTCGGCGAGAACCTGATCGCGTTCGGCCGCGACAACAGCCCGGAGCGGCTGCGCCTCGGGCCGCTGCCGCAGACGGGCGCCTGGGTCAAGCTGGAGATCGAGGCGGCTCGGGTCGGCCTGAAGCCGGGCGCGGAGATCAACGGTCTCGCCTTCACCCAGCACGGCGGCACTGCCTGGTGGACCCACGCCGGCCTTGTCACACGCGCCCCGCAGGGCAAGTTGACCTTCGACACCCTGACCTCCTGGCTCCGGCTCCAGCGCGCCACCGGCGGGGCCGGCCTGCCGAAGCCGATCCAGGACATCGTCAAGCTCGCCCGGGACAGGCGCACCGACGCCCAGCAAAAGCAACTGCGCGATTACTTCGTCGCCAACGCCTGGGCGAAGGCGAGCCCGGACGCGGCAGCCTTCAACCGCGAGCTGGCCGCTCTCGCGAAGGAGCGGGAGCAGGTGGAGAAGCAGGTGCCGACGAGCCTGGTGTTCAGGGAAATGGCGAACCCGCGGACCGCCTACGTCCTGAAGCGCGGCGAGTACGACCAGCGCGGCGAGTCCGTGGGCCGCGACACGCCCGCGTTCCTGGGGCCGCTGTCCGCTCACCTGCCGCGGAATCGCCTCGGCCTGGCGAAGTGGCTCACCGACCCGAATCACCCGCTGACGGCGCGCGTGGCGGTCAACCGGCTCTGGCAGCAGTGCTTCGGCACCGGCCTGGTGAAAACGGCGGAGGATTTCGGGTCGCAGGGCGAACCGCCCAGCCACCCCGAACTGCTCGACTGGCTGGCGGTCCGGTTCGTCGAGGACGGGTGGGACGTCAAGAAGACGATGCGGCGCCTCGTCACCTCCGCCACCTACCGCCAGTCGGCCCGGGTGACGAAGGACCGGCTGGCCCGCGACCCGGCGAACCGGCTGCTGGCGCGCGGGCCGCGCTTCCGACTCGACGCCGAGACGCTGCGCGACCAGGCGCTGGCGGTGAGCGGACTGCTGGCCGAGAAGCTCGGCGGTCCGGGCGTCAAGCCGCCGCAGCCGGGCGGGCTGTGGGAGGCGGTCGCGTATGTCGGCAGCAACACCGGCAAGTTCGTCGCCGACAGCGGCCACGAGAAGGTACACCGGCGCAGCCTGTACATCTTCTGGAAGCGGACCGCCCCGCCGCCACAGATGGGCACCTTCGACGCCCCGTCGCGCGAAAGCTGCACGGTGCGCCGTGAGCGCACCAACACGCCGATGCAGGCCCTGCTGCTGCTCAACGAGAAGCTCTACTTTGAATGCGGGCGGGCCCTGGGCGCGCGCGCCCTGCACCACGCCGGCACTTTCGAAGCGAAGCTGGCGCACGTGTTCCAGTTGGCGACGGCGCGTCCGCCCGACGCGCGCGAGCTGGCCGAGCTGGCGGGGGCATACCGCGACCACCTGGCCGAGTTCACGCGCGACGAGAAGGCGGCCCGGCAGCTGATCGGCGTCGGCGAGACGCGCCCCGACCCGGCCCTCGATCCGCGCGAGCTGGCGGCGTGGACCATGATCGGCAACCTGCTCCTGAACCTCGACGAGGTCATCAACCGCGGCTGAGCGCTGGCCCCCGCTTGTGGCTTGGCGACTTGATCGCCAGGCCGCAAGCGGGGGTAGATTGATGGAGGTATTCTCATGGACCCGGTCCGCGAACATCTGGCGGCGATGACCCGGCGCCACTTCTTCCGGCGCGGCGCGCTCGGCCTCGGCACCGCCGCCCTCGCCTCGTTGCTGCCGGCGAAGCCCGTGAGGGCCGACAACCCGTTCCGCTCTCCCACGACCATCGGCGGCCTGCCCGAGCTGCCGCACTTCGCGCCGAAGGCGAAGCGCGCCATCTATCTGTTCATGTCCGGTGCTCCGTCGCAGCTGGACATGTGGGACTACAAGCCAACGATGGCCGACTGGTTCGACCGCGACCTGCCGGGGTCGGTGCGCATGGGGCAGCGCCTCACCACCATGACCAGCGGCCAGGGCCGGTTCCCCATCGCCCCGTCGAGGTATCGGTTCCACCGCCGCGGCAAGGCCGGCACCTGGGTGAGCGAGCTGCTGCCGTGGACCGGCCGCATCGTGGACGATCTCGCCGTCATCAGGAGCGTTCACACCGAGGCGATCAACCACGACCCGGCCATCACCTACATCTGCACCGGCAGTCAGCTACCCGGCCGCGCCAGCCTGGGAGCGTGGCTCAGCTACGGCCTGGGCACCGAAAACCAGGATCTGCCCGCGTTCGTCGTCATGACCGCCAGCTGGACCGGCCGCCGCGACGCGCAGGCGCTCTACAACCGCCTCTGGGGTGCGGGCTTCCTGCCGAGTCGCCATCAGGGCGTCGCCCTGCGCTCGAGCGGCGACCCGGTGCTGTTCCTGTCGAACCCGCCCGGCGTCAGTCCGCAGGCCCGCCGCCGCATGCTCGACGCCCTCGCACGCCTCAACCAGCGCCAGTTGGAGGAGGTCGGCGACCCCGAGACGCAGGCCCGTATCGCCCAGTACGAGATGGCCTTCCGCATGCAGACGAGCGTACCCCAGCTGATGGACCTGGCGGGCGAGCCGCGGCGTGTCCTCGATCTGTACGGCCCGGACGTCCAGCGTCCCGGCACGTTCGCGGCGAGTTGCCTGCTGGCCCGACGTCTGGCCGAGCGCGGGGTGCGCTTCGTGCAGATCTTCCACCGCGGGTGGGACCAGCACTTCAACGTCGCGGGCGACCTGCCCAACCAGTGCCGCGACATCGACCAGGCGGCCTACGGGCTGATCACCGACCTGAAGCAGCGCGGCCTGCTCGACGAAACGCTCGTCGTCTGGGGCGGGGAGTTCGGTCGGACGATCTACTGCCAGGGCCGGCTGACGCGCGAGAACTACGGCCGCGACCACCACCCGCGCTGCTTTAGCGTGTGGCTGGCCGGCGGCGGCATCAAACCGGGCATCGTTTACGGCGAGACGGACGACTTCTGTTACAACATCGTCCGCGATCCGGTTCACATCCACGACCTGAACGCCACCATCCTGCACTGCCTGGGCATCAACCACCGGCGCCTGACGTACCGGGTGCAGGGGCTCGACATGCGCCTGACGGGCGTGGAGGACAACGGCCCGGTGATGGGCCTGCTCGGCTGAAAGAAGGCCCAAAGCCCACGGGCGGCGGCCCGTGGGCTTTGGGGCAGGTGGGTCGTGCGGCCTGCGGAAACTTTTCATTATCCGCCCCTCCACCCCACGTCTATAGTGAGAGTACCCCGCGCCGCTCTCCCGGGCGCGCGGCCAGGATCGCTCGTTCCCTCCGGAGGCTTTCGGAATGCAGTCGTTCGTTCGCGCAGGCATGCGCTCTCTTCGCCCGTCCGTCCTCTCGCTGCTGGCTTTCACCCTGACCGCTTACGTCGCTCGTGCCGATGATTGGCCGCAGTGGCTCGGCCCGCAGCGCGACGGCGTGTGGCGCGAGCAGGGGCTGATCGAGAAGTTCCCGGCCGGCGGTCCGAAGATCCGCTGGCGCACGCCGGTCGGTCAGGGTTATTCCGGACCGGCGGTTGCCAACGGCCGCGTCTACCTCACCGACTGGGTCGTGCCGCCAAACGTCAAGCAGCCCAAAAGCGGGTTCGGCGCCGCGAACATCCCGGGCCTGGAGCGCGTGCTGTGCCTCGACGAGGCGACCGGCCAGCTTCTGTGGAAGCATGAATACCCCTGCCGGTACACGGTCAGTTACGCCGCCGGCCCGCGCACCACGCCCGTCGTCGCGGGCGGCAAGGTGTACACGCTCGGAACGATGGGCGACCTCGTCTGCCTCGACGCGGCGAAGGGTACGCTCCTTTGGACGCGGAACTTCCCGAAGGAGTACAGGGCCGCGCCCCCGCTGTGGGGCTTCTCTGCCTCGCCGCTGCTCGACGGCGACCGGCTCATCACCCTCGTTGGCGGCAAGGGCAGCGTGGTCGTCGCGTTCCACAAGGACACCGGCAAGGAATTGTGGCGGGCGCTGTCGGCCACCGAGATCGGCTACGCCCCGCCGATGCTGTACGAGCAGGCCGGCACCCGGCAGCTGATCGTCTGGCACCCGGAGGCGGTCAACTCGCTCGATCCGGCGACCGGCAAGGTTTACTGGTCGGTGCCGTTCGGGTCGCAGAAGCGGCTGGGCGGGCGCCCGATGCTCAAGGCGGGACTGGCGGTCCCGAGCCCGCGCCTGGACGGCGATCGGCTGTTCGTGACGGCGTTCTACGACGGCCCACTGATGCTGCAACTCGACCGCGACAGGCCCGGGGCGAAGGTTCTCTGGCAGGGCAAGAGCCGCAGCGAACAGCCCGAGCGCACCGACGGCCTGCACAGCATCATGCCGACGCCGACCATCAAGGACGGGTACATCTACGGCGTGTGCAGCTACGGCGAGCTGCGTTGCCTCAAGGCCGACACGGGCGAGCGCGTCTGGATGACGTACCAGGCGACCACGGGCGAATCGGTCCGCTGGGGCAACGCCTTTCTGGTGCCGCAGGGGGATCGGTTCATTCTGTTCAACGAGAAGGGCGACCTGATCATCGCGAAGCTGACGCCGAAGGGGTACGCGGAGATCAGCCGCGCTCACATCCTGGAGCCGCTCAACCGACTGGCGGGGCGGCCGGTGATCTGGTCGCACCCGGCGTTCGCGAACCGTAACATCTACGCGCGCAACGACCGCGAGATCGTTTGCGTGTCGCTGGCCGCCAACGGGAAGTGAATCGGAGCCTCCGCACCCCCCTGCCCCCCTCTCCCACCAGGGGAGAGGGGGGCAGGGGGGTGCGGGGGTTCACTGCTTCCTGACGGCAAACCAGGGGTATTCGCCGATGGCCCAGCAACCAATCACCGACAACCTGCTCTTCTCCTCGATCCGCGCCCTCGGCACGCTGATCCGCGAGCGCAAGCTGTCGCCGGTGGCGCTCACCGAGGCGTACCTCGATCGGCTGGAGAAACTCGGCCCGAAGCTCGGCGCCGTCATCACGGTGATGCGCGATCTCGCCCTGAAGGAGGCCCGCGCCGCCGAGACGGAGATCCGCGGCGGGCGCTACCGCGGGCCGCTGCACGGCATTCCCTACGGGGCCAAGGATCTGCTCGCGACGCGCGGCATCCCGACCACCTGGGGCGCCGAGCCGTACCGCAAACAGGTCTTCGATGCCGATGCGACCGTTGTTCGCCGGCTGCACGAGGCCGGCGCGATCCTCGTCGCCAAGCTCGCGATGGTCGAGTTGGCCGGCGGGTTCGGGTACAACAACGCCGACGCCTCGTTCACCGGGCCGGGCCGGTGTCCGTGGAACACGGAGTTCTGGTCCGGCGGCTCCTCGACCGGACCTGGGGCCGCGACGGCGGCGGGACTCGTTGCCTTCTCGATCGGCTCGGAGACGTCCGGGTCGATCATCACCCCGGCGGCGTTTTGCGGCGTGTCCGGCCTGCGGCCCACCTACGGGCGGGTCAGCCGGCACGGGGCGATGGCTCTGAGCTGGACGCTCGACAAGCTGGGGCCGATGTGCCGCAGCGCCGATGATTGCGGCCTGGTCCTTGCCGCCATCGCCGGCCGCGACCCGCTCGACGCAACCACCGTCAACAAGTCCTTCACCTACCCGGAAGACCCGAAACGCCCCGGCAAGGACAGCAAGCGCTTCCGCATCGGGGTGATCAAGGGGACGACCGACGGGATCCAGCCCGAGGTGCGGCGCAACTTCGAGAACGCGGTCGAGGTGCTGCGCAAAATCGGCACCGTGGTCGAGGGGGTCGAGTTCCCTGTCCTGCCGTATGGGCCGGCGGTCAGCGCGATCATCGGGGCCGAGGCGGCGAGCGCCTTTCGCGACCTGCTCGACAGCGGCCGGACCCGCGAGCTGCGCGCCGCCAACGACCGCTGGGGCGGCTACGCCTCGTCGATGATCCTCGCGGCCGACTACCTCGACGCGATGCGGGCGCGTGTGGCGATGCGGAAGGCCCAGGACGCCCTGTGTGCCCGCCTTGACGCCCTGGTGTGCCCGTCGCGCGCGACGGTGGCGTACCCGGTCGGGCCGGACTTCGACCGCGCGTACCCCAGGTTCCGCGGCGGGCCGCCGGTCATCCCCGCGGGGAACCTCGCGGGGCAACCCGCCCTCTCCGTGCCCAGCGGCTTCGGTCCGAACAACCTCCCGACCGGCATTCAGTTCATCGGCCGCGCCTGGAGCGAGTCCCGTCTGCTCGCCCTCGCCCACGCCTACCAGCAGGCGACGGACTGGCACCGGCGGCATCCGCCCGCACCGTAAGCAGTGGATTCCTGGAAAGCCCACGGATGGCATCCTGTGGGCCACGTCCCCAGCACTTCGCTCACGGGACGCCGCCCGTGGGCTTTACTCACCCGATGGCACTCCGGATCCTTTGCCCCTGCACCACGACCCTGATCGCCGCTGCCCGCCGTGCTGGTGCTCCCGCCGTTCCTCTGGTACAATGCACATTCGTTTCTGATGTCCTCTGGTCCGAACCGAGCCACAGGGAAACCACCGCCCGCGCGAGGCCGCGCCGCGAGAGTGCCCATGAGCGAGGTAGCGCTGACCGTCGCCCAGATCGTCCCCAGCACGGAGGCCGAGGGGCCGGGAAAACGGTTCGCCCTCTGGTTCCAGGGATGTTCGCTGCGCTGCCCCGGCTGCTGCAACCCGGAGATGCTCTCCTTCGCGGGCGGCACCCGGATACCTCTGGACGAGGTGCTCGCGCAGGTAGAGGCCGCGGCGGCCGCGGGCGTCGAGGGCGTCACGCTGCTGGGCGGCGAACCGCTGGCCCACGCTGCGGCGGCCGCCGCCCTCGCCCGGCGAGTACACCGGCTGGGTTTGACGGTCATGGTCTTCAGCGGCTACACCCTGGAAGAGGCGCAGGCTCTGCCCGACCCGGCCGTGCGCGAACTGCTCGACCAGACCGACATCCTGGTGGACGGGCCGTATGTCCGCGAACTGCCCGAGGCCGGTCGGCGGTGGGTCGGTTCGAGCAACCAGCGCGTCCACTTCCTGACCGGCCGGTACAGCGCGGCCGACCGGCGCTGGGTCCAGCCGAACACGCTGGAGATTCGCCTGAGCGGAGGCACACTGACCGTCAACGGGTTCCCCGCGCGCGAAGCCGTGGATTTGTGGAAGCGGCCGGGCGGCCGGCGGCCGGCACGGACCGAGGAACCGACGTGAGCGAGCCCGAGCCTGGCCTGCCGCTGGCGGTCTGCCGGTTTGAGGCGAACCTGCTGGAGATCCTCCGCTTCTTCCTGCGGCGGCTGTCCGTCGAGCGCGCCCAGCGCCGCATCCTGGAGGCGTGCGAGCAGCCGACGTGCCTCAGCCGCAGCGCCGTCAACCTCGTCCAGGACACGCTCGCCAAGGGCTGCACCTCGCTGCTGGCGCGGGCGGGCGGCTGGCGGCGCGCGCGCCACCTCCGCGCCGGCAAGGCGGTCGAGGGGCGGCTGTGGGAGCGCACGGATCCGGAAGATCTCGGCCTGACGTTCTCGCGCCACACTCTCGACTTCCTGACCTGGGTGACGGCGGAGAAGCTCGACGCCAAGCCCGACAAGGTCCGCTGGTGGACGCCGACGGGGCGCGCGTTGACGGTGGGAGATCAGGTGCTGGTGTATTATGCTTACGGAGCGTTGCGGGAGACCACGCTCGCGCCGCAGGCGGCCGTCAGGCTCGCGTTTACTGGCCACCCGCTGTGTCGGCTGGCCTACCCTGAGGACTTCGACAAGGCGCCGGTTGACGTCGCCGTCTCGTTCGCCTCGTGGGTGGACGGCGTCGGGGCGTGTGTCCTGGAGGCGCTACAGGACGAACTGGCCGAGCGGTGGACGGAGGCCGAGCGGCTCAAGCGCGACATCACCAGCTGGCAGGTGATGCAGGCGCGCGGCCAGTCGCAGGAGCGCGTCCTCGACGCCTTCCTCGGCGCTCTGGAAGGGGCGGGGCGGCGCGACCTGGCGCGGTTCCTGCTCGTCGCCCTGGACCAGCTGGTGCCGGAGGGGGGCGGCTCGGAGTGGTGGCTGGCGGGGCTGCGCGAGCGCGGCCCGACCATCGCCGAACGAACCCGGACCGGCCGCGCCGCCCTGGTTCTGCTGCGCCAGTTCCAGCGCCTGCGGCGCTGGGTCCGGGAGGCCCGCGGCGTCGCCTTCTTCGAGGAGACGTATTCCGCCAGCCAGCTGTGGAAGACCGACTGGGAGCACTATCACGGGGACGCGCTCGCCGCCCGCGTGGATGCCATCGTGCGGGAGATCGAACCGCTTTGACCTGACCCGTACCCCCGGGTCGCGGCCCGGACCGTTGCCCGAACCCAAAGGAGGCGACCGATGAGTCGAGCCTATCGCATCTGCGTCCGCGAGGCCCTCAACCGGGTCATCAGGGCCGAGGACCACGTGAGCACGCAGCTGGAGGTGCTGGAGATCCTGCCGTGCGAACAGATGGCCGAACTGCTCGCCGCCGAACTGGAGGCGCGCGGATTCGAGCGCAAGGGGATGGAGCTAGTGCGCGAGGAGAGCGGCGCGGTCATCACCGTGGACGCGACGACCGCGACGGTGACGGTCCGGGCCGAGTCGGCCGAGCAGATCGAGATCGAATCCGAGCACATTGGCTGGGCCGCCGACCAGCAGGGCGAGGACTCGCGGCGCGTGCGCGAGCAGGTGCGCGAGGAGCTGAAGAAGGATCTCGAAGGCAAGGTGGGCAAGGAGAAGGCCAAGCTGCAGAGCCAGGTGACGGACCGGCTCGAGGCACAGCTGGGCGACATCAAGAAGGAGCTGAACCAGGCGGTCAACCGCGTGACCGCCGAGGCGCTGAAGCGCAAGGCGGCGCAGCTCGGCCAGATCAAGGAGATGACCGAGGATCCCGCCAGTGGATCGATGACGATCGTGCTGGAAGTTTGATGCCTCCTCGGCCGCTCGCGGCAGAGACGGAACCCCTCATGAGCACCGTCCTGATCTCCGAGAAGGAACTGCCCAAAAATCTCACCCTCGACCAGGCAGTCGAGGTGGCCTACGCGAGCGAGCTGGCCGAGGCGGCGGCGCGCCTGCAGCGCGGGCTCGCCACGCTGATCGAGTGCGACAAGGAACTCGCCCCGCATCTGTTCGTCAACCTGCGCAACCGCCTGCGGACTGCCGGCTACCGCTGCCTCTACCTGGACGGGCGGCAGGAACGACAGGAGGGCGGCATGCCGATGGGGCTGATCGGCACCATGATCGGCCAGATCCGTGACGCGGTGCGCGGCGCCGTCGAGTTCGAGAAGCTCGTCGTCGTGCTGCCGCACCTCGACCTGCTGACGACGAGCCAGAGCGGGCTGACCGCCGAGGCGCGCGAGGTGATTCCGCTCATGTACGAGAATCCCTCGCTGGTGTGGCTGGGGTTCAAGGATCCGTCGTTCCCGGTGCCGGAGGTGATCGAGGGGCTGTTCCCGTACCGCATCAGCATCCTCGGCATCGTCCGCGAGCGGCTGCGCCAGCTGATCGCGCAGAAGGAGGCACGCAAGTTCGGGCGCGACTTCAACCCGTGGCAGCTGTACAAGTTCGTGTCCGGTGTCAACGCGGTGCGGCTGCGCAAGCTGCTCTCGACGCTGGAGGGCGAGGACTACCCGGCAAACCCGCGCGGTGCCTACCAGCAACTCCGCCAGGCGACGCTCGGCGGCACCCTCGAGGTGCCGGACATCAACCTCGCGGCTGACATCGGCGGCTACGCCAGGGTCAAGAAGCGGCTCCAGTCCGAGGTACTCGACGTCCTCGCCCACAAGGATCGCGTGACCGATCCGGCGGAGATCGCGTGGCTGGAGGAGCTGATTCCCAAGGGCATGATCTTCTGGGGGCCGCCGGGGACGGGCAAGACGATGTTCGCCAAGGCGATGGCGTCGGCCATCGGGGCGGCGATCACGGTCGTATCCGGCCCGGAACTCAAGAGCAAGTGGGTCGGCGAGAGCGAGGAGCGCATCCGCCAGATCTTCCACCGCGCCCGCCAGTCGGCGCCGGCCATCATCGTCTTCGACGAGCTGGACTCGTTCGCGTCGGCCCGCGGCACCTACACCGGCTCGGGCGTCGAGCACTCGATGGTGAACCAGCTGCTCACCGAGATGGACGGGTTCCACAAGGAGGAGATGGTGTTCGTCGTCGGCACGACGAACTTCGCGGAGATCCTCGACCCGGCGCTGCTGCGTCCCGGGCGTTTCGAGTTCCACCTGCACATCCCCTATCCCGACGCCGACGACCGCCGCGACATCCTGAAGATCTACGACCGGAAAATGCGGCTGCAGCTGGACGAGGAGGCGCTCGAATACGCGGTCAAGCGCACCGGCGAGCATGTGCCCGGCGCCTCGATGGGGACGAAGTTCAGCGGCGACCACCTGAACGCGCTGTGCCGGGCGCTGGCGCGTATCCGACTGCGCGACAGGCGCGACGGTGAATCGACGCGCGACGAGGTCGAGCGTGCCCTGACGGAGTGGATCGAGCGGCCAAACATGACGCCAGCGGAGGAGTGGGTACTGGCGACGCACGAGGCGGGTCATGCGGTGGTGGCGTTGTTCTGTCCGCACCATCCGCCGATCGACCGCATCTCGATCGCGAGCGACACCCCGTGGGCGTTCGGCTACGTGCGCTACGCCGACCCGGCGCACCGCTACATTCAGACGAAGAACTTCTACCTCGACCTGATTTGCGTGGCGCTGGGAGCGCGCGAGGCGGAAGCGCTCTTGCTGGACGATCTGTCCCTTGGAGCGGTCGCGGACCTGCAGGCGGCGACGGCGATCGCGCGTGACCTGGTCGAGATACACGGCCTGGGCGGCGAGGCGGTAGGCGTGGCCCGCTACCGCGCCGACGGCGAGGAGGGCGGCCGGCATCCGCAGCTGTCGCAGGCGATGCTGGAGGCGCTCGACAGGCAGGTGGGCACGATCCTGGAGGAGGCGCGGCAGCGCGCGGCGCAGATCGTGCGCGAGAATCGCGGCATGCTGGAGACCCTGCGCAACCTGCTGATCGAGAAGAAGGTGATCGACGCGAAGACGCTGACAGAGATGAACGCGAACAAGTACGCTGATCAGTTGAAGTAAACCCGCACCAGGGAGGTTTCGCAAGCGACGGACCAGCAGGGCGCCTGACATGGAGAAGATCACATGGCCGAGATGACCATTCGCCTACGCTGCGACCCGGAGACGGGTAAGAAGGACATCATCATCAGCCTGCGCTCCGACGCCGACGCGCTGCCGCACGAACACGAGCAGCAGCACCGCGCCCTCGTCGAGAAGCTCCTCGAACAGGGCATCATCAAGGAAACCGAACTGGGCCGCATCGTCGTCGAGCGTGAGCAAAAGGAGAAGGAACCGCCCACCCCCGCCGCCACCAGGCCCCAGGCCGGCAAGCGCGCCGTCGCCGAGGGCGGCTGATTCTTCCAAAGCCCACGGGTGGCGCCCCGTGGGTGAAGTCGCCAACGCTCTGCCCACGGGGCGCCACCCGTGGGCTTTACTAGCTCACCCTGACCCCTGACCCCTCGATGACCGTCCTCTGCTTCGCCGACCTCAACAGCCTGCAACTGACCCTCACCAGCGGCGTCGTGCCGGCAGCGGTCAGCGTGGCGCCCGTTGTCGCCGGGTTCGACGACGATGGGCACGTCTGGGTCAAGCCGTCCGCCGCCCTGCCGCGCGCCGCCGAGAAGGAGTTGCGCAGGCTCGGCGTGCAGATCGTCAAGAGCATCGACGGCCGTCCCACCGCGGAGTTCTCCTGCTGGCCGCAACTCCTGCCGCTGCAGCGCGAGGCCAACGCGACCGTCCCGGGTGGCTCGACGCCGGTGCTGTTCGAGCTGCCGCGGCCGGCCGACCTGCCGGCCATCACCGGCGAGATCCTCCGCCTGGGCAACGATCGCCAGGCCTTCCGCTGGGTTCGCGATGACCATGACAGCTCCGTCCTGCTGCGCGTCATCGGCCCGCCGTACTATTCCCTCCTCCGGGCTCTCGACCGCGACGGGCAGGCGGGGGCGCCGCGCGCCTACGTCGAGCGCGCCCCGGGCGTGTGGATCGAAATCGGCCACACGCACCCGCTGCTCGGTCAGCTCAAGGCGCCTGCCGGCAAGCTGATCCTGCTCCGGCCGTCGCGCGACTGGGTCTACCTCGACGAGGTGCCGTACCGAGACATTTATGAGATCCTCGAATTCGCCCTACCTGACGCTGAGGTGCGCTGGCGGGACGCGACTTTGCAGCAGGCCATGAAGGTGCCGCTGCGGCTGGCGCCATCGGGCAGCCAGGATCCGGCCGAGTTGTGGGTGCTGCGCGAGAGGCCGGTCGCGGCGCTCGACGCCTTCGTTCGGTCCGCCGACGATCACTTGCTCGGGCGGCTGTCGTTCGCGGTCGGGGAAGGGGTGGGCGGGGCGAAGATCGTCGTGTTGCGCGTGCGCCCGTCGCGGTTGCCGCCGCCGGTGCTGCCGCTGCAGGCGACCGAATTCCGCCCGTACCTGAAGCTGCCGAACCTGTTCATGCCGCAGGGCTGGCGCCTGCACCCACCGCTGCGGCGCGACGCGGTGCGGAAGCTGTTTGCCGAGGATCCGGACCAGGTGACGTGGCTGTTCCCGCACGAGGACGGCACCTTCACCCCCGAGGGGCTGCCCGACAGCGTCTTCCGCCCGCTGGCAGACTGGATCGACTACGTCCTCGATCACGACCGCGCCGCCCTGCAGGGGTGGATGCAATCGATGCAGTTCGAGTTCGAGCCGTTCGTCTGCAGGGACGACCAGGATCCCCGTCCCACGCGCGACCGGGAGAAGAAGGACCGGGGCCGCGAGGTGCGCGCCCGCAAGGAGCATGAGGCGGCTGAAACGGCCGAGGCCTCGCTTGCCGCCGTCCAGCCGGGCAAGGGACCGAAGCAGAATGCCGAGGCAGCCGAACCGCTGCCCGAACTGTCCCGCGCCACACCG
>JAANMX010000709.1_pt1 | contig 42154 bp, 33 predicted proteins | sample 7279681 | NCBI WGS metagenome assembly JAANMX01 (sample SAMN14094542, study PRJNA606508) | bioreactor metagenome | isolation source: A lab-scale SPAN reactor treating ammonium-rich wastewater day 351 | place: Ireland: Galway | collected 2018-01-01
GGCGCGGTGACGACGCGACATCGCTCAGCCCCTCCTCACTTCGGCCGCTTGGCGCCGTAGAGCGAGCGCCGCTGGCGGCGCTTGGCGATGCCCTGGGTGTCGAGCACGCCGCGCAGGATGTGGTAGCGCACGCCCGGCAGGTCCTTCACGCGGCCGCCGCGGATCATCACCACCGAGTGCTCCTGCAGATTGTGACCCTCGCCCGGGATGTAGCCGATGACCTCGAAGCCGTTGGTCAGACGCACCTTGGCGACCTTGCGCAGCGCCGAGTTCGGCTTCTTGGGCGTGGTCGTGTAGACGCGCGTGCACACGCCGCGCTTCTGCGGCGAGGCCTGCAAAGCCGGCACCGTTTCACTAATTTTGCGAAAATGATGACCGTAAATTGCAAGAGTAACAGAGAGCGATAACAATTCCCGGCGATGAAAAGACGTCCATAATAAGAGTTTCCAAAATTGGGTACGCTCATTGCCCATGATACCAATGTGGTAGATAACACGAAATAATGCTAATATATGACTAAATTCAAATTGGGCTTTAACCTTTGGCATTTTATATTCGCGAAAAAAGGTCTTTATGCGCTGATAATAGTTTTCAGGGGAATAAATATATCTCAATATATTTTTATATCCTTCCTGAAATGTATCCATGTCCATGGTAGGAATAATGTTCGTTGTGCCGTCTACATTATCCCCCGACATCTGTCCAAGTAAACGCCCCTCTTGCTTTAGACGTTCGTATAGTTTTGTTCCTGCAGGGGCCTGAAGCAGCCCAATCATTGCTGACACAATCCCGCTTTTCTGTATAAAATCAATTTGCCGCTGAAAGATGGATGGAGTATCACTATCAAAACCTACGATAAAGCCTGCTTGTACCTGCAGTCCGGCTCGCTGAATACGCCGCACGTCTTCAATTAAATTACGGTTTTTGTTCTGTTTTTTGTTACATTCTGCCAGGCCATCCGTATCCGGCGTCTCAATCCCAATAAAAACCGCATCAAAGCCTGCTTCAGACATCATTCGCATCAAGTCATCATCATCAGCCAGGTTGATAGAGGCTTCCGTGTTAAACGGTATCGGTACATGTTCTTTTTGCCATGTAATTAAAGCAGGAAGCAATTCTTCCTTGAGGTTTTTTTTGCTCCCGATGAGGTTATCATCTACGAAGAATACGGGTCCGCGCCACCCCATACGGTAGAAACTATCCAGCTCGGCAATGATTTGTTCAGCGGTTTTGGTACGTGGGCGTCTTCCAAATAATGATGTCACATTGCAGAACTCGCAGTGATATGGACAACCCCGGGAGTACTGTATACTCATCGAGGCATATTGCCTCAGATCGGCTAATTCCCAAAGAGGTGTCGGGGTCTCCTGAATATCAGCAAACTGAGATGTGGTGTATATCCGCCTGGCACAATTATTATTCAGATCTTCTAAAAAAGGCGGCAAGGTTAGCTCTGCTTCGTTAAGAACAAAATGGTCGACATGCTCAAATTGCTCATGCTCGCTCGTGAATAAAGGCCCTCCGGCAACTACCTTAAGGTTGGCTTCCTTGCAGCGTCTGATGATCTGCTGAGCCGACGTTCTTTGTATAACCATACTGCTGATAAATGCATAATCCGCCCATAACAGATCTTCATCCTTGAGTCTTGTTACATTGACATCAACTAAACGTTTTGACCACTCAGGTGGGAGCATTGCAGCAACTGTCAGTAATCCTAGCGGCGGAAAGGAGGCCTTTTTGCGTATGAACTTAAGTGCATGTTTGAAACTCCAGAATGTATCTGGGAACTCGGGGTATATCAACAGTATATTCATTATGTTTGTCAGAATAACCTCAATAAATATTAAAAATACTCCTACACAGCTAATTATAATCTTTACCTTTTATAACATAAATAAACATGATGTCAAATGCAAAAGGAAGGGAAAGGAAATTCGATGAGAATTTTCCAGTAATATCAAGAGGTTAAAGGAGAGAGATGCTTCAAAAGGAGAACGGAGAAACCTTTGAGCTTATGCTGATGTTCAAGTCACTACAGGCTTACAGAAATGTGAGATAAAAGATATCGGGTAAAGGCGCAACCTTTGACCTCTGCATTCTCAAGTTCATAATAGTAATCTTTTGAGAAGGAGTTATTCTGCCGCAGGGTTTTATTTAAGTTTTTATTATAATAAAAACTTAAATTTTTCGGCAGCTTTCAGGATGATGTCTATACCCCTATCCAATTGATATCTGGTATGTTCAGAGGTAATAAATATACGAATACGTGCTTCATTTTTTGGTACTGATGGAAATTGCAGGATACTTCCATCAAAACCTTCTCTCTGGAGAAAGTCGTTGAGTTTTAAGGTATTTCGTTCTGAGCCAAAAATCACCGGAACAATCCAACTTTTACTATTTCTCATATCAACTTTTCCTGCAAGTTTTTTTCTAAAATACGCCGCATTTTCCCGTAGTAATCTGCGCCTCTTCTCGCCCTCAGGCCCTGACGCCAGTTCGAGCACCTTAATCATACCACCGGTTACTGCAGGATCTAAAGCGCAGGAAAACATGCGGCATTTTGCATACCAATTAACGTAACGGACTACCTCTTTTTTTGCGAGTAATGCGCCACCAACCCCACTAAATGCCTTACTAAAAGTAATGACATAAAGATCGATGTCTTCTAAGACGCCAGACTCTTCACTGACTCCTCTGCCATTTTCACCGGCAATCAGAGTTGAATGAGCCTCATCAACAAGAATGCTTGCCTGATAATTTTTAACCACCCGTACTATATCACTAAGGTCACCATAATCACCATCTGCACCATATAGACTTTCGACGCAAACAAGAACACGTGATTTTCCATGGGAAACTTCTTGTAAAACTTGTTCGAGATGTTCAATATCATTATGTCGAAAATAGGAGCAGTTTGCCCCGGATATCTTCGCCCCTTCAAGAATTGATGTATGAACCGATTGATCCATTACGATATGATTTCCCGGCTTCATGTAAGCCTGTATAACACCTACGTTCGCGCTATAGCCAGAGGGAAATAATGATATTGACCGGTCGTCTAATCCAAAAAAATGCGTGAGATCCTCTTCCAGCTTTTTATGAATACCATACGTACCACTGATCACGGGTGAACTAGCCGCACCAAGACCATAGGTATCGAGAGCATCTTTTGCCGCTGCAATTACATCAGGATGATAGCCAAATCCCAGATAGTTATAGCTGGAAAAATTCAATAGTCTCATTCTATCACCCGTTTCACGCTGGATTTCAATTTCGGTTTTTTGCGCCCCAAGTCTTGGCGATTCAAATGTGTATAAACCATCCCTCGTTGCACTCTCTACCCATTCGTTAAAATGCTTTATTTCTGTCAGTTCAGATCCGGGATTGCCGATAAACATATCATAGGTATAGTTCTGATAATTTTGAGATTTATCATCAGACTCTGCCTGGAATTTAACTTTACGATTCTCCAGAATTTTACGGGTAAGCTCACGTTTTTCTTCTGACGATATACTTTTTGCATTAACAGAACTCATGAAAACCTCCCTTTTCTATGAAAATACCTATTACTGCTCAATATCAGATAAGATTTGTAGAATCCTACTTTCTACGAAGAATTACGTAGTAATAATACAACAGAAACACAAGATTAATCCTCCCTTCCCTTGATGGGAGAGGGCTATGGTAAGGGTGCACAATGAGATTGTTTTCTTTCCCTTATTCCCGTCCCACCACGGGGGAGGAGGTACTGAATTTTCTCGTATATATACCGTAATTACACAAAATCAAGCTGAGAGCTTCCCTTGATTTCTCCCTTGCAGAGGAGAGAAAAGGGGTTATAAATTTCAAGTTCAGATAAAACAAAAAAACCTTACTTCGAGAATATTAAGTCAAATATTCTCAGAGTAAGGTTCTCTGATTTATTTCGAATATATTTATCATGTTCGGTAGTAGGGCTATCTTTCATTCATAGGAGAGACGCATCATGATGCGCCTCTGCCAGTGTAATTAAAGATCCTTTACTTTGCGTCCCCTGATCACTCAGGGTTTGCCTTTATCGCTCTGTCTTAATTTTTAAACGCTACCTATATAACAAGTATGTTGTCTTATGTCAAATAAAATAATATTTTTATTTAAAAGCTATAAAAGAAGTGACGAAAAACTAACCTGATTTCTTGGATCGTTTTAGTTTCTTTCCCAGCCTGAGTATCGATAGGAAGCGAGGTACAAACTGATCAAATAGGTGAAAAGAATTATTTCTCCTTACCATTTTACTTTGATTCTTAAGATTATCTTTCTTTCTTGGATCAAAACGGTCTATAGGATCATCAACAAGCTCTCTGGTGTCTTTATCTCGTTCATCAAGGATAAAAGACGGGACAGATTCTGTTATCCTCGTCCTCCGATTCAGCCTCATATTCGAATTGTCACCTAACTTTGCGATAATCTTGAAGTCAAAAGCCCTGATCATTTCTGGTGTAGCTCCAAAAGCAAAATTTACACAGCCATAGTCTGAAGATACAATTACATGGGCTAGTTCTTTTAAACCATTTTTATCAAACGGAATATAGACCGGTTCACCTATGGATAGTTCATCAAATCTCTCAAGGGTGAATTTTGATGTTTTAATTAATTCTGCAAGCGATTTATCCAACAAGTCGAGTTTGAAAAAACAATCCTCCGATGCACGACGCACGATGTCATCAGCAGCAGGAAAATCTACTTTTCTCCACGTATTTAACAAATTCTCACCATCGTAATTAGCCAATATCCAGGGAAGGATAAACCAAAAATGCCTTCTGTACTCAGGGGGAATGCTAATGCCCTGTAAATGGTAAATGTTTCGGCCATCTTTATCTTTATGGTTTGATAAACCGCAACTCACAAGAAACGTAGTTTGTAAATGGTTTAAGCAGTAAAGAGGCAAAACCGGCGATTTGCAGAAAGCATTTTTGTACTTATCATACAGATTGTAAAGCTGATTTAATAGCTTAAGACTATCTGAAGAAATTTTCGGTGGAACAATCATCCATCGATAATCTTTCGATAAAGAACGGGAATATAAAAGTTCCTGGTATTTCATTTGATCTGCCTTACCCTCTCCATTGCTTTGCCCAAGAGCGGTTCTATATGTGTCTCAAATTGGCTTAAAATTTCGTAATCCTTATTTTTTTCTTCTAAAATAGCTCTGGCGATACTCTCGGCATCAGGCTTACGCATGATGAGAGACCAGATTTTATTTACCAGCCCCGCTTTTTTCAGGATTTCTGAAAGTTCTTTTTCCCTTTGCCTTATACTCTTGCTGGCTTCCTCTCTCATCTGCTTTAAAGTTTGCCCTAAACAATAAAACAAAACATGTTCTGCATTCACCGGTTGTGGAAATCCCACAATCTTATCTTCGGACCTAAAAGGATGTTTAACATCCTCTGTAGGAGTAACAGACCGATGAACATTACCCTCTCCTACTGCAGAGACAGGAACAATACACCCCTCCCAGGAGGGATTTTGCTTCTGTAAAGATACCATCTGATTAAATACTTCCAGGCCCCGTTCAATCAACGGCGCATAATTGTCAGTTTTCCACCTGGCATCAACCGTATCTGCCTTTGTTAACATGATTACAAATATTAAATTCCTATTCGGATAAATCCTGCTATAGGTTGTGAATATCTCATGGATCCTGCGTGCTCCTGACCGATGTCGTGCTTCTTTAATATTCGGATAATACGTCAGGACAAAGGCATCTGCAACCAGGATAACAGCATTACTGAGTTCAATATGAGAAGCCAGGTCAGTAATTTCAGATCTGACCATATCCGGGGATTCCTGAGTATCCGTTGTATCCGTAATTTCTGTTAAAATACCTCCGCGATAATCTATCCAATCAAAATAGGTTACCGGCCTTGAATTATGATACACAGTAAAAGGCCATACCGTTGTCTGCTGTGTACCGTCAGGCCATTTTAACTTATCGGCAAGTGAAAACCTGCTAAAATCGCCAACACTCAATATGGCTTTATCAAATTGCTGTACAGAACGCGGGGCAATGTAAAAACCTGCCTCATTTTGCCCTGCATCTCCAAGCGTTTCATAAAGTGCTGACATATATGCCGTTTTGCCAGAACCTGATATACCTACCATAGTTACTTTCATATCTCATTTACCTCTCATAAATCATTTCATAATTACTGTGGGAAGTTTTGGAATACATGCTATCTCATGATAAAACCATACCCATACTATGCCTTCGTTTTCTGCCTCATCATTTCAAAAACTATACCAAAAATACCTCCCATGAATGGCGCTATAATCGCTAGTTTTGAAAAACCTGCAATAATCCAAATTACTACAAAAAGAGAAAACCCTACCATTGCACCCAGGAAAAATGCCTGTATGAGTTGCGCAGGCGCTCTTTGAATTTGCCCAGATGCTCGTTGCTCCGGGAGTTTCTGCTCGTTCGGCATTAAAACCCTCTTACTGAGGTCCTTATGTCTTTCAATATTGTCTGACATTTGTTTACCTTCAAATAAAATGAAAAATCTTGCGTATATTACTTAAGCTATTATATTACTAAAATAGGTACTTTTTTAGCAACCTTTTTGTCAATTAAGCGCATATAAAAAACGTGCTGCAAATTTATTTAAAAAAACATTTGACATTATATTCCTATTTGCTATTGTTGCAAAAAATATAAAAAATTCTAAAACAGATATCTATGAGAATAAAGATAACGCTTTCAGCAGATAGGCCAGCCATTATCGACTTCAACTATCAACATCAGATACAGGCGTTAATCTATGGATTTCTCTTCACATCAAACCCAGACTATTCCCGATGGCTTCATGAACAAGGCTTTGTTTACAAAAAGGACAAACGGTTCAAGTTCTTTGTCTTCTCGGGGATACTATTCCATGGTCCAATCAAGATTATCCGTTCAGGCCACACAAATCATGGAAATAATAAAACGAATCAATCACCAAACAATTTCAGCAGCTCACATGGTGGTTTTTCATTCAAAGCCTCTCAATCCAGTCATTTCACCTTTTCCTTTCAAATAGCATCACCCGTCGATCTGTTTATCCAACATCTGGTAGATGGTATATTTACTGAAGGGCAGGCGGTGAGGCTTGGCAGACAAACGTTCAACGTCTGTCAGGTAGAAACATTGCCGGATCCTCTAAACTACTTAAACGGCTTAAACGATTTAAACGGGTTAAATAATTTAACCCTGCGTCCTTTAGAATCCCCTATTTTCATCAAAAAACCCATGCCGCAAGGCCAGCAGGATGTCTTTCTGTATCCTGGCGATGAAGGTTACGAGGAATTTTTGAGACAAAACCTCATGCACAAATACGAAACGCTTTATGATAAACCCTTTGGCGGCGACAGCAAGCGCCTAAAGTTTACCTTCTATCCCATTGCTGGAAAATCAATAAAACAGTTTACTGTTTTTAGTACCGGATTAGACAGCAGTGTGAGACCCATCAATATAAAAGGCACCTTACAGCCCTTTATTGTTACCGGTCATAAAGAATTAATCAAGATAGGCCTGGAATGTGGCTTTGGGCAAAATAATAGTATGGGATGTGGGTATGTGGAAGTCATACAAACAGTTCAAACCGTTTAAACGGTTTGAACTATTCTTATATTACTTCTTTAAAACCTCTAACAGGAGATTCCCTATGCACTTCGAAGACCTTGAGATCTGGAAGGCAGCGAGGGTATTAACAAATAAAATTTATGGAATTACCAAAGAGGGCGCTTTTGTAAAAGATCGCAGCCTCAGAGACCAAATCAGGCGAGCATCCGTTTCCATCATGTCGAACATAGCCGAAGGGTATGAAAGAGGGGGCAATCAGGAATTAATCCAATTTCTATCAATAGCCAAGGGGTCATGTGGTGAGGTGCGATGCCAACTATATATAGCAGGTGATCAGAGGTATATTCCTCTAAAAGATTTAAATCCCATTCTTGAACAATGTAAACGTATTTCAATAATGATTAACAATTTTATGGAACACTTGAAGGACAGCCGATATAAAGGGTCAAAATATAAATTACCAAGGCAAAAAAGCATAAAAGAAATAGTAGATGAAATTGCAAACAGAGTTAAAGCAAATCCCGATCAGACAACCGAACCGTCTTGAACGGCTTATTAAACGGCTTAAACGGTTTGAACAGTTTAAACCGCTTAAAAACTACTTATTAAACCGTTTGAACGGCTTAAATTGTATTTAATTCCCTTTCTGAAAATGGGGACATTATTTTCTCAACAAAAGAGATAAAAGTCTTTAGGTTGTTTAAGAATTGCAATTGCCTCTTTTTACCCCAGGATGATATTGTAGGTGCAATTAATTTTCTTAGTTTGATTGCCCGGAATGGATTACTGAAGCTATAAAATTAACATGATTTTTATATAGTGGAGGCAACATGAAAGAAAAAGATAAAGAGATTATGCTGGAATTCAAGAGATGATTGACAGAGGATATTCGGGTTCAGATAGAAAAAGTAATAGCATTTGGTTCAAGGGCGAGGGATGAAGCGACGGAAGACTCTGACCTGGATGTTATTGTTCTCGTAAGAGAAAAAACTCCTGAAATCGGGAAAAGGCTGAAGGATGTCGCCTATCGTGTACTGTGGGATTATGACTTTAAACCAATAATCTCTCTTAAGGTTTTCAGCAAATTACAGTTTGAAGAAGCAACTGCCAGGGGTTTTTCTTTTTATAAACACATTCAAAACGAAGGTATTTCTGTATGAGCGAGGAAGTCAAAAGGCTTATAGCAGCCAGAAAATAAGAGAGACAGCAGACTATGATATTCAGGAAGAGGTTATTGAACCTGTTGCATCGCTTAAGATTGAAGAAGGAAAGGATTTCTTAACAGCAATCAAAAATCTCCTCGGAGTTTTATAAGGAAATTCAAACTAGGAACATTATGCCATTATTCATTTTCATCTGCTTGAAGAGTCTGGTTAATTTAAACGGCTTCACTTGCTTGAGCAGCTTGTACGGCTTAAACTGTTTGAATACTTTTATAAGGAGTTAATCATGTCATTATTCAATTGGACAGGAAATTCGTGAAGATGAATGATATGAAAGCGTTTAATATAAAGGAATCTTTAAATAAGTTAGGAATCATATTAGATGATATCCAGATCGTATCAGATGGGATACAAGGATATATTGTGATATTGACATCTAATTTGGTAGATGATGATAAGCATAAAATAGTAGATTTGGGTTTCAAACAAATTAATGAAGAGTTATGGTATAAACCAGGCGATGTTTCTGATGAAATTACACGGGATCAACTCTTTTCAATACTTGAGCGAAAAAAGGATCAAGATTTTTATAAAAATAAAGCAGAGTTTGTTAAGGTTGTATCGGTTATATGGGAGAGAATTGTTAATAATTTTAAGTGTGCATGTGAATCATTTAGGGAAAAACTTCAACCAACATATAGACAGGTAGCCATAGCATGTAAATTTAAGGATTTTGTATGTACAAACGAAGATGAGTTTAAGATATTTATAAGCTATCTAAAGCAGTTCAGCTCTGAAAGTTTTAAAGACCTTAAAGAAGAAGAATTTGGGAAGAAACTCAAGAAAAATTTTTCAAGTCATGAATTTTATAAAAAATTAGACTTGCGAAACTACTTTGACCACGATCCAGGTAAAGACCAAAATCCAGAGATCAAACAGGAAGAAATAAGAAATTTGTACATTGATTTGCTAGGTAAGCCAATAGCACGTAAACCTGTGGATTTTTATAATATGCAGAAAAGATTACTTGAATTATGTGATGAATGGTTTGAAGAAATTATTAAGTACTGTGAGGGCAATTATAGATAAAGGAGTACTTCATGATTAAATTTGTTATATCAACCTTCAACGATTTCTGGATGGACAATGCTGCTGAAAATTTTTATCGAATTGTTAAAGAGATTGCAGAGGTAGAACCAGAAGTTGTTGAATCTGACTTATCTGAAAATAATATCGAAATTAGAATTACCAATAAAGAAAAATTTGCTTCCTTTCTTAAAGATAAAATTATAAGCCGAAGAGATAAATATATTTTTTTTGAGAAGGAAGACACTAAAACTAAACTGATAAATAATGTAAAAAAAGACTTCGTGATTATGCAATATGGCACAAAAATAAAAGGTAAAAATGTGTTAAAGGAGCAGGTTTATTCCGATGGTGATCTAGCTTCTTTATTAGAAGAACTTATAAAGGATTTAGAATCAGAAAAGAAGAAGAAAACCTGTGTCCTCTGTAATCGTAGCTTTGCAAAATCAATTGGAAATTTAAAGCAATCGATTTATCCATTTTCCACAAAAATAAAAAGCCTATCAGGGATTAGAACAGAGTTAGATTCCGACCATAATATCCAACAAATGAAAGACTACTTTGATAATGTTTGTCCTGTTTGTTATGTGGTGGGTGCTTTAGAATGGTCAGATGGTGGTATTATTTATAGATGTTATCTGAATAGCGGAAAATCTATATTTTTACTTCCTTCTTATGGAGATTTAAAAAAACTCCATCAATTAAAATCAAAATATATAAGTAGACTACCCATTGGAGAATCAAGGTCAAATGTAATTTTTAAGTTTAAGAAGGCTACCGGTGAAGAAGGTTCTACTGTTCCTGTTGGAAACAATACCTTAATGCTCGGCTTTTTAGAGAAAGCAATTGATGAGTGTTTGGTAGAAAATGAAAATAGAATTAGTTTTTGGGAGGTGAGGAAAAAATATGGACTGGATAGCTGGGTTCTGGTTGAAGTACCTTCCGGGACAGTAAAAAACATTAGACAACACCACTTAAAAATTAAGGATAATGCATTAAATTTAATTGGATTGATGTTGGAAAACAAATTCAAGACATATGAGCAAATTATATACAAATGTAATATGAGATACATGGAAGACAACTCTATCTTCTGGGAAGAAACAGAAGTTTTAAAGGAAGATATGGCAAGATGTATTATAAATGATGCCTATGATGGATTTGCATCTGCAATGCTTCCAAGAAAAAAGGCTTATTTTGACATCTTTCTTGATAAAGAAGAAAGAGAGAATTTTCCCAATAAATTTATCTATGAATGGAGGTGGAAAAAGATGGGATTAACAAAAGAAGAACTTGAGAGGCTAAGCAAAGCAGCCGAGGTTGTTGCTAAGGTTGCTAATGAACACATTGGAGATTTGTATAAGTTAGATAAGGCAAGAAATTTGACAGAATTACTTGAAGGTTTGCAACAGATTAGTAAAAGAACAATTGGAGTTACAGAAAGAAAAGAGATGGAAAAGGATCAAAACATACAATACCTATCTTTTAAGTCATTGGAAGACTTCAGCGAGCTTTTACATCTGAAAGGTTCAATGGGTGGTAATGATTTTAAAAATCTTAAAAGTACATTGATGATTTTTGCTTGTATGAAACTGGCAAATGAGAAAAGAAATCGAAATAAAAAGGAGGAAAAATAAATGGCAAATTTACAAAATATTAAAGGAATCAATATTACATGGTTAGCCACAACTGACCTTACCAACTTAAATTCTGGTGAGGGAGGTAGTAATTATGTTGATGTTAAGAAATATAAATTTCAGGACAAGGAATATCCATATGTCAGCGGCCAGGCAATGAGGTATTACCTGAAAGAGGGAATCAGGAGACTAAGAACAACAAATGATTGTTGTGTGCCTGATGATAAGGGAGAAGCTTGTGGAAATGTAACTACTTGTCCACTTTGCGACCTATTTGGTTTTATGGCAACGATAAAAGGAGAAGGAGCAAAGGTTAGGGTATCTCCTGTCAAGGTTTCTCCAGCAATAGGACTTTTACCATTCGATGCCAATTCGACAATTGATTTTTTGACAAGAAAAAAACATAAACCTGAAGGTGAAAAGGCAAGTGGTGATATTGTTAATGTTGAACTGGGTATGAATTTGTATAAAGGTGGTATATCAATTGATGTTGCAAAGGTTGGTTTTGAAGAGGAGTATGATGAGACTAACAAGAAGATGAAGTTTAAAGATATGAGAGGCGGAGACGATAACGAGAAAGGAAACGAGACAAGGAATAGGATTGCACAGGTATTAGAATCCCTTTCTTTTCTTTCTGATTATTCTAAACAGGCAAGACTCTTGACCGATTTCACCCCTGATTTTATCATTATCTCCTTTCAAAACAATTACTCTCACCGATTGCAAAAGGCATTGGAATTGAAATCAGATGAAGAGATAAATCTGAATACAGATAGGTTAAAGGAAATACTTGCCGACATTAGTGAGTATTCAAATTCAATTTATGTTGGGATGATTACAGGGATATTGGATAATGAGGCTGATGTAAAAAAGATTTTGAGTGAAAAAAGTATCGCAATCAAGACTCCAAATGAGGCTGTTAAAGAAGCGATAAAGTCTATACGAGGTAACTGATATGAAAGGGATAACCTTTATACTTGAATGTCCATATTTTTGTTGTTTCAGAAGACCCACTTCAACAAGTACTATGATAACATATCCAGTTATCCCCTTAACGACATTACGAGGATTTGTTGCCAATGCTATGGGATTACAAAGAAACGATTTTGTCTTGCAGGATAAGATGCGTATTGGAATAGCCCCGCTCTCTTCTCCTTTTGTCTTTACAGAACTTGCGAAGATATTAAAATTAAAAGAAGGGGAGAAGCGGGATAGACCTCAAATCTATCCGTCCTCCCCAATGTATAAGGAATTGTTAATCAATGTTAGTATGAAGATATATCTTGGCATAGAAGACGGTAATTATTTTGATTTTATTATTAATGCGTTAAATAATCCTGCAAGACCTCTTTACATAGGACAATCTGATGATATGGTGGTAATTTCGGATATTAAAGGCTTTGATATGGTTAAAAAAGATACCGCTTTATCTTTAATGGGTATTGCATTAGGTATTCACAATGATTGTGAACTCGTAAAACTTCCGTACAGATTTAAAGACCTTTCAACATTAGAATATACATCGGTTTTATCTATTCCCAAACCAAATAACCCGATAACCTTAAAAAACCCAGCCGAGTGTTATTATTTTGGAGATGAAGGAGTTCAACTTTTGTGAAGCTTATTGGAAAATATTACAAAGAGAAAAAACTATATCAATCCTTATATGGTCATGCATATGATTCCCTTGCCTTTTTAAAAGATTATCTCCACAAAGAGTTCTGTGTTATTAAAACATTTTGCAAGAGGTGGCAGATAAAAGAGGATGATTTGATTAAATCTCTATTTTTGACAATCCTTCTGCATGATATGGGTAAACTAACCAAAACATTTCAAAAAAATATTTTAGCAGGTAAACATACGTTCTATATGCCCCATCCTTTGGCTAGTTTGCCGATTTTAATTGCATTTCAAAACCACTTTCCTAAACTCCTTGAAGATGTTGACCCTTCATATTTAGAAATTACTGCTATTTTAAGTCATCACACACAGGCATATTCTGGACTTTATTCAACAACTGATTGTAAACCGGATTTCGAGACAGAATCTGTCAATAATTTTATAAAAGCGGCTATTTGTATTTATGATAAGTTAGAGTTTGGAAATTACTTTAAAAGAGAATTTACTGAAATAAAAATAAATTGTCTAAACAGAAAATCGGATGAATTGAAGAATGGCGTTGATTGCCTAAAAGAAATAAATGGTAACAAAACTGCCATTAAAGCCATTTTTTCTTTTATCTTCAGCCTTCTTAAAATGTCTGACATCCTTGCAAGTATTAATTTTGTTGAAAAAGTAAAAAATGAAAATGTTAAGGAAGGCTTTATTTTTGATGAGTTATATGATCCAAATAATCAAATTGTATTTTCGGGAATCACAAATAAGATGGGGACATGGCATCGAAAATCAAAGAGATCATTTCAAGAAAACATATATAATAATCCGAAACCATTTACAATGCTCTTTGCCCCTTGTGGACGAGGAAAAACAGACGCCGCTCTATATTGGGCAACTGAATTAATAGAGAAAAGTGAGGCAAATCGTATCATCTTTGCCTTGCCAACTCAGGTTACATGTAATGCAATGTTTAATACGCTTTCCAATAATGATTATTTTGGTGAAAAGAAGGTTGGTCTCTATCATAGCAGGAGTGCATTAGAGCTTTCTGAAAGGAAAAAAGAAGAACACGAAGAAGTAGAAGACCATCTATCTTTTGTAAAAGATGAAACTTTTAAAGGTGAGGTATTTTTTTATCCTGTAACTGTAACAACTGTTGACCATCTCCTTTATGCCTTTATACATGGCTATTCAAAGGCTGATTTTTCCCTTGGCAATATTCAAACTTCTGTCATTATCTTTGATGAGATTCATTATTATGATGATATGATGTTAAGTAATTTGAAGCAATTATTCGGAATTCTTAGGGAGATGAGAATTCCTCATTTTTTAATGAGTGGAACATTTCCTGAGTTTTTGCAATCAGAAATTAATAAGGCAAAAGAATATCATTTGGAAGAAGATAACGAAGGGCTTGGCTTCAAGCCGTTTGAAATTATTAAAAAAGAAGAAAAATCAATAATCACTAATGATGTATTAGATAAAGAGGTAGGGGATAAATTAATTGCCGGTTATAAAAAGGGACTAAAACAATTTATCATTTTAAATACAATTCAATCGGCACAATTGACCTATATACAACTAAAGGAGCATTTCAAAGAGGTCGGTATTAATAAGCCAAATATGATACTGCTACACTCACGTTTTATTTATAGCGATAGAAGAGATATTGAGAAAAAAATTTTAAGACAGGCAAAGGCCGAAAAAGAAATACAGGAAAATAATATTCCCTTTATCCTTGTAGCTACACAGGTCATTGAAGTAAGCTTAGACATTAGTTCCCACCGCCTTTTTACAGAATGTGCACCAGTTGATGCTGTTGGTCAAAGAGGTGGTAGACTCAATAGGGGTGGTCAAAATGCAGGAGAAAACAGGATGATACTTTTTAAAACATCTAATGCAAAACCCTATGATGAGAGACTTTTGGAAAACAGTTGGACAGCAATCCCAAAAGGTATTGTAAGTTATTTAGATTTCAAAAAGGCGTGCGATGATGTCTACAATGGTAGATGTATTAGTCTGTCTGATTTTGATGTGTTTTTCAAAGAGTGTACTTTATTTGGCAGAAGCCCTAAAGAAATTCGTTGGAATGAGGATGAAGGCAAAGGCTTTAAGACACGGAAAAAAGATTATCAAACAATTGATGTATATCCTATCCATTTTTTTTATTCTTATGGAGATGAGCTATTTAAAATGAATAATGAAGTAATTAAGGTACCAGCATGGTGGTATTGGTATGACAAGAAGGAAAAAAAAGATTTATTTTGCGAGCATGTCTTTGATGACAAAACATATTTATTATGTAAATTGCCATATAACAATGAAGTGGGATTATCAACTTTAAATACTGCATATGTAAATATTGAACAAAACTATCCACAAATTTTGTAATTGATACTTGAAGATTTGATACAGGGATTTCGGATTTTCGATTCCTTAAGAATTTCAAGGATGAAGAATTTTCTCAAAAAATAAAAGGTAACAATTTGGCTTTTTAAAAGATATCTTTAAACTGCTTGCTTACAAATAACAAATCGTGCCTGAACAGGCTTTTTGGCTATGATTACTGGAATTTTAGAACTCATGGAGATAATCCAATGGAGATTTCTTTCACATGCATTAACCTTTCTGCCTGCGGGATCTCTTTGGACTGTTTCAAGAGGGATTCTAAATGAAGTTCGATTGCCTCCCGAATATTTTTACGCGTGGTTTCGATTGTCGGCCCGTTGGAATAACATCAGGAAGGGTGGGAGAATATGCATAGTAGTCTAGTCTTCGCCATCATCCTCCTTTTCGATTATAGTTTCACTGGAGATTTTTAGTTCTTCATGTACTTCGGGCTTTTTGTGGTAAAATATGGAGAATCTAAATGAACAGGGATAGGACGAACGGGATAAGAATGATGTACTCAAAATTATAGCATCCAAGAGATGAAATCGAACAGAATAGGGAAAAAGTTGAGTCTTTGGCTGTATGAGAGTGTATGAAATGTATGGGATTCTTAACATGTCATTGCGAGGAGTGAAGCGGTTGCGAGGCGAAGCCGAAGCAAACTCGGAGATCCCTTGCTGATACGCTCGGAACAGGCTCCGCAATCTCTGCCTTTGGGATTGCTTCGGAAAAGACCCTCGCAATGACCGGCAGGATAGTCTTTCCTCAGTCCAAGATATGTTCGGTTTTCATCCTTTGGCTTACTATAAGTTGAAAATCATTACGTATATCCATTCGTGCCTATTCGTGTTCATTCGTGGCTAATCTCAAATATTGTATGCATTAAGAAGGGGTTGCTATGGTGGATTACCAAACATTGGATGACGAGTCGCTCGTAAAACTTCTTTTCACTGAAGCAGATCGGCTGCCACGAGCGGCGGTGGATGAATTTGTTAGACGTGGTGAACGGATGATAAAGCCACTCGATGAGATCGTATCAAAAGAGTCCTGCTGGAGAAGCAGCATACCAGAATGGTGGGCCGTGATACATGCCGTATTTATTCTCGGTGCAATCGATACAAAGGAGGCTGTTTTACCCCTGATGCGTGCTTTACGATTGGCAGAAACGCATGATGTTGATTGGATTACTACGGTACTCCCATCGATATTTGGTAAATTAGGAATGCCAGCAATAGATGAACTGAAAAAGATTGTAAAGGATAAGATGAATGATTGGAGGGTTAAGGATTCAGCAGTAATGGGATTGGCAGCTATTACTATTAACCATCCAGAGATTGAAGATGATATTTTTCCTCTTATCCATTCCGTGTTAACCGATACGGAAGAGGATATCGATGTGAGAGGATGCGCAGGAAATGTACTCCTCGATTTTGTACGCAGCGAATACAAGGAGTCACTTCTTGCTTTTTGTGAGGAAGAGGAAAAAGCAGAAAAGGATGAATTTGAAATTGTTGCATTCAGCGTGGAAGATGTCAAAGAAGTTTTTTCCAAAAATGAAAAAAATATCGACTATTACACAAAAGATTGGTTGTCTTTTTATGATGAAGACGAGATAAAGAAACGGCAAGAACGGTGGAGAAGAGAAGAAGAGGAAGAATTAGAATACCTTGAAGAGGATGAGGAGTTTTTAGAGCCTTTTACCCCTGAAAAGCGAAAAATCGGTCGTAATGAACCCTGCCCATGCGGCAGCGGAAAGAAATATAAGAAATGTTGTATGAATAAAGAAAAATGATTGAAGGCAGAATATAGAAGTCAGAATTCAGGAGCCAGAATCCAGAATTCAAAATAAAGACGTTTTTATTTTTTCCATTCTGACTCCTGACTTCTGGCTCCTGAATTCTTACTCCTGAATTCTGTATTCAGAAAAAAATTGTAACAGGTGCAAAGTTATGAATAGCTCTCTGCATAATATCCGCTTCACCGGTACCCAAATTAACTATTTCTTCCTTTGCAAGAAAAAGCTCTGGTACTTTTCCCATGATATCCAGATGGAACAGAACAGCGATGCCGTCTACCTCGGAAAGTTGATTCATGAGACATCGTATGAACGGGAGAAGAAGGAGATTGATATTGATGATACCATTAAGATCGATTTCATTGGGAACGACAGGGTTATTCATGAGGTAAAGAAATCTGATAAGGTGGAAGAACCGCATATCTGGCAGTTGAAGTATTATATCTGGTATCTGAAGCAGAAGGGTGCTGATGGTATTACCGGTAAAATAAATTATCCCAAACTGAGAAAGACCCTGGATGTATTCTTGGAACCGGAGGATGAAGAGAAGATTCAATCGATTTTAAAGGAAATACAAGGGATTATAAACACTGAACTACCACCAGCAGTAGAGCGGATGAAGATGTGTAGAAATTGTAGTTATGGGGATATTTGCTGGGTGTGATGAGGCAGAATTCAGAATCCAGGAGACAGAATTCAGGAGCCAAAATATAGAGGTGAAGAGAAAGGAGTGTGGTATGGAAAGGTTGCCGGCAAAAAGTTTTCAGGACTTGATTGTTTGGCAAAAGGCGCATCAATTTGTATTAGCTGTTTACGGTTTCAGCAACGACTTCCCTAAAAAAGAGTTGTATGGGTTGACATCTCAAATAAGGAGAGCTGCGATTTCTATTGCAGCAAATATTGCTGAAGGGTTTAAGAAAAAGACCAGGGCTGATAAAGTACGGTTTATGAACATTTCCCAGGGTTCCCTGGAAGAGTGTAGATACTATTTAATCTTAACAGAGGATCTCAAATATGGTAATGGTTTAAAGTTAATGTCACAGCTTGAAGAAGTCAGCAAATTATTAGAATCATACTCTACTTCTATTCTAAAATCTTATTTATAATTAGATGTTATCTAAGTTTTATTATCTTCTGACTCCTGACTCCAGACTCCTGGCTTCTGTCTTCTGTCTTCTGTCTTCTGGATTCTACAATCACTTATGAAACAAAACTACTACATCTTTAACAACGGCCGCCTGAAACGGCAGGAGAATACGATCTTCTTTGAAAAGGAAGATGGCTCGAAGTCCGTTATCCCTATCGAGAATACAGAAGCCCTTTACGCCTTTGGGGAAATTGACTTCAATACGAAGCTCTTTAATTACCTGGCACAGAAGGGCATACCGGTACATGTCTTTAACTATTATGGATTTTATTCGGGTAGCTATTATCCGCGAGAATATTTAAACTCGGGACAACTCCTGGTAAAACAGGTGAGCCATTACACGAGCCGTCAAAAGAGGATTGCGATTGCAAGGGCGTTTGTGGATGCAGCCAGTTTTAATATCCTGAAGAATCTGAGATATTACAGTAACAGGGGCAAGGGATTAGACGAATATATTAATACGATTGAAGGATTCAAGGCGCAGGTCGATAAAGTAGAATCAGTTGAAGAGTTGATGGGACTTGAGGGGAATATCCGAAATACCTATTATAAGGCATGGCCTATGATTATTGACCAGGAGATAAAATTTGAACGCAGGGTGAAACAGCCGCCCGATAATATGATCAATGCCCTTATTTCATATCTGAACTCAATGGTCTATACAACATGTCTTGATGAAATATACCATACCCAGTTGAGCCCGCTTATCTCTTATCTCCATGAGCCGGGAGACCGCAGATTTTCGTTAAGTTTAGACCTGGCTGAAATATTTAAACCCATTTTTAGTGATAGAACGATATTTACCCTACTGAACAGACAGCAAATTACCGAGACGGACTTTATGACGGAAGTAAATCTCTGTTATCTTAATGAGAAGGGAAGAAAGGTTGTAATTAAGGAATATGATGAAAGGCTGAAAACCGTAATAACCCATAAGAGACTTGAAAGGCAGGTTTCTTATCGGTACTTAATAAGACTGGAATGTTATAAGCTGGTTAAGCATATTATTGGTGAGCAGGAGTATGAGGGGTTTAAAATTTGGTGGTGAGTTTTTAGCCACAAATGGACACAAATTTACACGAATGGGTTTGCAGAGGCAGATTTAAAATCTTCCTCTTAAAGTAACAGGGGCAGGTAAGATGGGTAAGATAGGAAATGACTGTTTATCCAGCTCATATAAAAAATGGAAATCCTTATCAAACCAATATCGGTTCCTATAGTATTCGATTCGTGTTTATTCGTGACCAACTAATAAAGTGGCTAAAAGGAGAGGGGAAAGAATGTATGTAATCGCCGTTTACGATGTAGATCAAAAGAGGTGTGGAAAGATGTTGAAGCTGTGCAGGAGTTATCTTCACCATATCCAAAATTCTGTATTTGAAGGAGAGATTACCGAAGGCAAGTTGGAAGAGTTGAAGGTAAGTGCCAAAAAGATAATGAATGAAGACGATGAGGATTCGCTCATTTTATTTAAGTCAAGAAATGAAAAATGGCTGGATAAGGAGATCGTTGGTTCTGAAAAAAGATCTGTGGACAATATACTTTAGTCTTCAGAACAGAGTAATATTTTAGCCACGAATGAGCACGAATAAAAAGGGAGCGAATATTTTTATCATATGTGGAAATTTTTGTCTATGTATGGTTAAATACGGAAGTAAAGTCTGTCAACCACAGGGAAAATAGTTACAAAAACATCTTGGATGATCTGTCTCGGAAGTTAAAAAGAAGACTATAGTGTTATCAGAAGGTGACTTAAATATATCCTGTCAACCTATGAGTATTTTTACATAACTGGAGGTCGACGAAAAAAATGATAATTTCTCACATCCAAACGAGCCGAAAACCCTCATATTTCCTGTACCCATAAAGCGGCTTTCATTGAACCTATAAGGAATTGAAACAAAAAATCTAGCATACAGAAGAACAAGGACTATAAACTTTCATTGAACCTATAAGGAATTGAAACGTAGGAACAGTCCATGTTACTTTATCCTGCATCGCCTTTCATTGAACCTATAAGGAATTGAAACCGGCTCAATTCCTTTAATATCGCCGCATCCGTAACCTTTCATTGAACCTATAAGGAATTGAAACTAGATCAACCGCCCTGTCATATTCCCCTCTTTCCTCTTTCATTGAACCTATAAGGAATTGAAACATCTTATGTGATTGTAATTATCATCAGGTATTACCCCTTTCATTGAACCTATAAGGAATTGAAACACATGAAGCCCTTTAAATATTGCCAGCTCAGCTCCACTTTCATTGAACCTATAAGGAATTGAAACGAGGAAATTTGGGATGAAATGTCTTTGCCCGACATGCTTTCATTGAACCTATAAGGAATTGAAACAGGAATTACAGAATCAGGCAGAGACAGTGTTTCGGACTTTCATTGAACCTATAAGGAATTGAAACTCCTTGAAATTGATTGAAGTGGGGCGGTCTGATGCCTTTCATTGAACCTATAAGGAATTGAAACGGAGTTGTGTCCGACTTTTATTCATCGACAATTAACTTTCATTGAACCTATAAGGAATTGAAACGGATATCTTTGAGAGGGTCTACCCAATCCCATCCCCCTTTCATTGAACCTATAAGGAATTGAAACAAGACTTCTCATCGGCCAACTGTTCAAGGATTTCTCTTTCATTGAACCTATAAGGAATTGAAACATGTAAGCTGCTCAAGATATTCATCATCGATCCAGCTTTCATTGAACCTATAAGGAATTGAAACCAACATCTTCCCGAAGATCATCCGTGTGTTTTTCTGCTTTCATTGAACCTATAAGGAATTGAAACTAATATTTAGGCTGTACCAAGTATCCATTATCAATTAGCTTTCATTGAACCTATAAGGAATTGAAACGGGGTTCTTTAATATTGCCCTGTGCGTCTACGGGCTTTCATTGAACCTATAAGAAATTGAAACAATCATACAAAGAAAGAATTGTTCCGCTTCACAAGTCTTTCATTCAACATAATTTACAATAAGAGGCTCCAGAGTATTTGTCATTGCGAGGGGTTTTTTCCCGAAGCAATCTTTTCTCAACTATTCAAGAGATTGCTTCGGACAATACCCTCGCAATGACAAGTTAAACACTACACGGACAAACCATGTCCCCGTACGCCTTGAACGGGGGCATGTCCCTGTAAGCATCGTTTGTGTGTGCCACCCTGAAAACCGCTTACATACAATGAAAATTCCTCTACAATGAACCTATAAGGAATTGAAATAACTGTTCGAAAAATATATTTTGTAAGAAACTTATGTAGGATGAACCTTTCGGTTTGCTTCTCTATAATAACAAGGCTAAAACCTCGCCATACATTTTTCCTCCGATGTGAATACAAGAGATTAAAACCCTATGGATAAAGAATAAAAAGAAATCAAAAAGACCTGATATCGTTTCCGCAAGACTTTAATTCATAGTATCGTACCTTTCCGTTTTTCGACTTGTATGAGTTTGATTTTCATGTAAATAACAGTACCCATCAGGATTCTTCGTCTTATTCTTACATCTCTTACCAGACTTGGTTATGCTTTTGCATTGCATCACCGCCATACTTGATTTCCCTACAATATCTGGTGTATCGAATCTCCAATTCTTGAGATTTAACGTTGATTCGATAAGCTCTTCCTGCTCATCAGGAAGAAGATGAAAAAAATCAATTCCTGTTAACTTTTCAATGTTATCAATCGTTAAAGCATATTTTTGTAATGATTCATTTGATCTCATATTCGGAATAACAAAACCGATACCCTTAATATCAGGCTCTCTATAATCTAAAATTATCTTATAAAAATATTTCGGCACAGAAACTTTATTTTTACCAATGGTAGGTAAACCTTTTTTTAAAACAGGACCGGTGACAATATATATTGACCGATTATCCCTTGCCCATTGCCTGACCAACTCTTCTAATTTTTTCCAAATCCCCCTGTTAAAACCAGGCTCTTGCGGACTAATATTACTATAATAAAATGATTCCTGCATTGCTACTGAAGACCATGCCATATCACCAGCAGGCGCTAAATGACCTTTATCATAACCAAATCCCTTGTAATCCTTACCATCTGCCGTTTGCCCTTTAACCCTAAGATCGGGAATAAACTTATCAGACCTCTCATACATGGCATAGGTCTCTTCTCTCGTTAATTCATAAGCAACCCAACTTGCCTGTTCATGCTCTTCGTTATAAGAAAGGACAAATGCTGAATAGGTAAGTATTTCATCATTTTGAGTGCATTTTGGGATTTCTAAATGTTGGATAGTCCGTGGTTTTAGATTGCAAAGAGGCTCCTTTATCAGACAAGTGTGAGCCTTATTCTCGCGAGCAAGAGTTTCTTCTTGCACAGGAGGATTACTCATAATAAATAAAATCAAGATACCTAAGAGGGTAATGGTTTTTATCGTTTTTGTTGAATAGGTTCTCATTGTTCTTCCCAAATAACGTTAGTGTTCTAAGTTTTTAATATTCCTGGTACTCACAGTAATATATGAATAATCCAAAGAAGTTGATTACTTCGGGATTACCCTATTATGCGGGAACTGTCTTTTACCTTTTGGCTGATTATGGTTCTCTTAATTTTCCTTTATCAGCAGTAGGCAGAATTTTTTTAAAAAATCAGAGGGAAAGAGGAGGATATCCACCCTGTAAGATAGAAAGCTTATCGGACAGCAATTTTCTAACAGGGTAAAGGGAATATCTTCTACCGATTTTGGATAATTACGGAATAACTACCTTTTATAGAAAAGTTGGCTCGCAAAGGAGCATCGAAAAATATGTGAGATGGTTGAGACATTGAACTGCGATAGGATGAGGATTTGAACTGGCAGGTATTGATTGTTGCACAACGAAAAATACTGGGATGCAAGCACACACATGGTGAGAAACAAAAAAAATAAGACTGCCTGCATACCGGATTCGATGAGATGATGAGGATGAGATTCGGATTGATTATACATATTGATAATCAAAACAGGCCTGTGCTGAGCAGGATATGCTTTAACAAAATGATTCTTTGTACTATAACACAGAGCTGCCGTTATCAAATGTTTACATCTCTCATTGCAAGAGTTTCTTTAGCTTTTCAGGCATGGCGGTAGGCTTACGGCTGGCATTGAGGCAGGCTAGCTTTGTAAAACCTTCGGCGATAAGTTTATTATCGCCTTCGCGGATAATTTTATGTTTAAATTCTACGGTGGCATGTTTTAGTTCTGAAACGAAGGTCTGAATGATCAGGATATCATCGTAATGAGCAGGCACACGAAACCGGCAATGAGCCTCAGTAACGGGAAAGTAGATATGCTCCCGCTCCAATTCTGAATATGGCAATCCAAGATTTCTCAAAAATTCTGTTCTTCCCATTTCAAAATAAACAAGAAAATTGGCATAATAGACAATACCCATCTGGTCAGTTTCCTGATAACGAACGCGTGTTTTGATTTCGTGAATTTTCATAAAAAAAGGCACGGTTTTAACGTGCCTTATATAAAGAGCCGAAATAGTAAGTTACAGAAGAAAGATAATTGCAGAAAAAAATGTGCCGTGTAAGCCTGAATTCTCTCCATGTTAATCCAATTTATTTTCTACATGCCGTAAGATAGGAATCACTGTAAACGTGCTGATTCATAATAATCTCTGCTGTTATTGCAGCATCCATTAAATCCTTATCAAGCACATCCATGACAGCAGCATCCAGTCCATATGAGATTCCCATGGTTAAAAATATACGGGCTAAAAGTCTTTTTTCCTTTGTTCCCTGAGAGAAATTACTGAGCCCTACATTTCGGTGTGGCGGCGGATCAGAGATCATTTTGATCTGGTTGAAGATGTCAAACATGAGCGCAGGCTGTTTCTGATCGACATTAATAGGGAAAAGTACGGGGTCTATGTATACCTTTGACAGTTCATACTCATGCTCTACCGCCTTTTCCACAATCTTCATGGCAATCTCCATACGCCGTTCAACATCCTGGGGAATACCACATTTATCCATCGTAAGACATATCAGCGATGCGTTGTATTCCTTAGCCAAAGGCATGTATTTATCTAATTCTTCAGGGTCACCCTTTGAGGAATTGATTAAGACCTCATTTTTAATCACCGATAAACCGGCCTTTACGATATCAAATTTTTGACTGTCAATCGCAATGGGCGTCTTTACTGTATCCTGAATAACCTCAATTAACCATTTCATCGCTCCGGCAGGATCAGCCGTAGCAGTGCCCACATTCACGTCCAGAAAACTAGCCCCGGCCTCTGTCTGTTTTATCGCAAGTTCTTGCACAGCCTTTGGGTCCTTATTTTTTATAGCTTCACGTACATCTTTAAACATACCGTTGATACGTTCCCCTATAGAAATCATCGTATGTTTACCCTTTCTCTTTCATAAATTGTCACACCTTAACTTCACCGCAAAGTCTTCTATTACGAGAATTTCATATTTCGTGTTTCTTATTTCCCGTTACACGAGAAACACGAAACGCAAAACATCTTTGCGCTGAACTATTACGCTTTTTTTAGTATAAACGATCAATACATTTTTTTACTGCTGCAACAGCTCTGGGATGATTCATACGAATAATATCAACACCAGATTGCAAAAGGCTGGTGGCAGTAATGGTTTCCCACATCGGACCTCTTTCTTCCCGAGGGCCCCACTGGGGAACATCGTTATCGTTAGATTTAGCCTCTTTTGACCGCCATGCCTCATGACCAACATCGCAGATTACCGGCATGGACATCATTTTATCGCCCGTAAGAGCGGCCAATCGTTCACGTTCCTGAATAGAATAGGTATACTCCAAACCATAGCCCAGGGCGCCGGTTGATTGGAACATTACTATTCGGTTGAGCGGAAAATCCATCTCAGACACGAGAATATTAATCTGTTTTCCAATGTTAATATCTACAGGCGCCATGGTAATAATGCTGTGTCCATCTGCCAGACATGTAGCGGTAAGTGTCTTATAGTTATCCTGTGATACAATGCCTAACAGACAATTTTCTCCCCTGGCAGCCTGGCTCACTTTAGGCATTACCTCGTTATCTTTCTCATCATGCTCACACCCCCAGATAATGAGAGGAACACCTACTGCTGCGAGGATAGATTTTACCGTTTTTACCGCATCTTCTGCACTTTTGTTACCTTTGTCAGGATGGATTCCATCAAGCTTAAGACAGATCAGATCAGCCCCATATTGCTCTACACATTTTTTTGCCCATTGTGCCGGATCGTTGATGACGTCGGCAAAAGGCTCGGTTAAGGTCTCAGTCCAGTCATCAGGCGGTGTATCATACACATCCATAGCAATTACCGGCTTATGGCCTGGATTTCCCTCAAAATCCATAAAAGGAATACATTTTGAGCCACCAACGGTGATCGTCTTTTGTCGGCTACCTCCTTTATCCTTTGTAGCACCAATAGTAATCTCATTGACACCACTTGTCCACTTGTCCGCTACATTTGGTATTTCCATCATTTATCTCCTACTATCTATCAAAAACGTAACCACAGAGTACACAGAGGAAAAACTTTAATAACCTTTGAAATCCAATCCTCAGTAAAATTTTGAAATTTAAGCATGGAACACTATTAAACAATATTATATGAGATCAGGCGCCGTCTTCTGAAGCATACTCGCCGGCAGGTGTTTTTGTAAAAACTCACCCAGTTTTCGGTATAATTCATTTTCACGGAAAATCTCAAATATGGGTGCCCCACACGCTGCAGTATCATACACCTCCTGATCGAACGGGAATATCGCAGATATCTCAATCCCCAAACTATCTAACTTCTGCTGAAGATTCTCATGAATGCCATTTTTCGGTACCCGGTTCAATACACAGAACTTTTGCCTAATCGTAATTGGAAGCGAATCGGCTAATTTAAGGATCCGTTGCATGGTCAATGCGCCAACAATCGTTGGCTCACTTACAATCATCAGGAAATCTACATTATTCGTAGTCCTGCGGGAGAGATGCTCCATACCAGCTTCATTATCTGTTACAATAAAAGGATAGGTTGTTCCTACTTTATCAAGATATTTCCGCAGAAGATTGTTCACATAACAATAGCACTTCGGACCTTCGGGCCTACCCATAGTCAGGAGATCGAATTTGTCCTTTTCAACAATAGATTCCTCAATAGCATACTCAATGTATCTATCCTTGGACATTCCCGAAAAATCAACCTTCTTTTCTACAATATCCTCACGGAGATCAGCAACGGTACTCTGTACATGCAATCCGAGCAACGAACCTAGCGAGGCGTTAGGATCGGCATCGACAGCAGATACAGGCTTACCAATCTCCTCGGTAATATATCGAATAATAAGAGCAGAAAGGGTTGACTTTCCCGTTCCGCCTTTTCCGGCGACTGCAATATTAAACGCCATATAAAAACCTCATAATTATTATCTAAAATCTACTATTACCGCAGAGGACGCAAAGGACGCAGAGAATTAAGTTAAAAGAAAAAAGCCCCATCTTTTATTTAACGCTTTATCATAGTAAAACAGTCGTCTTGCCTGTTCTAACCACTAGTTTATTAAGTCTTTCATCTTCACCCACCTCCGCGCTCTCTGCGCCCTCTGTGGTGAATATTTTTATGAAACCTTCAATTCCTCTACTACTGATGGAAATTTTTCGATATCGGTATGAGGTAAAAAGTTTGCCGATATATATTCTTCCATATATTTATTGTTATTCATAAGATCGAAATACGTCATCTTTGATGCAATCGCCCTTGATACTTCATAAGCATCTTTGGAGAAGAGAGACATTTTAGCACCGATTACAGAGGTATTTCCAACAAACTGAACTTTCGAGATAGAGATATCAGGCAGCATTCCAATGGTGATTGCGCTTCGCACATCCAAATAGTTACCAAACCCCCCGGCAAGGTAGAGCTGCTCGATATTATTTATATCCATGCCCATAGATTCAATTAATGTAGAAATTGCCGAATAGATAGCAGCCTTAGATCGTATAAGATTTTGAATATCGGCTTGCGTAATGACTATATCCTTTTTTGTGGCAGTTTCGCTTTTATCTGCCAGAATAAACTCATATCCATTATCTGTTTTTCTTAACCGGTCTGTATCTATCCCTTTCTGGAAATTTCCCGTCCTGTCAATAACACCGCTTCTTACAAGAGTGGCCAAACAATCCAGCAATCCTGAGCCGCATATCCCACTCGGAGGAGTATCACCAATTGTCTTGTAATTAACATCAAAATTCTTTGTTATGTTTATCTTTTCTATAGCGCCTTTCGCTGCACGCATGCCACATGAAATACCACTACCCTCAAAGGAAGGTCCCGCCGACGCTGAACAGCATACCATCCAATCTTTATTACCCAGTACAATTTCGCCATTAGTACCTATATCAATAAGGAGTGACAATGCCTCAGCCTTATCTAACCGTATAGCAAGAACACCGGATGTAATATCACCACCCACATATGCCCCAACACAGGGCAGTGTATACAGCAAACCCTGATTATTAGTTTTTATACCTACTTCAGCAGCCCGGAGAGAAGGTATAAAACTGACGGATGGAAGATATGGTTCTTTTCTGATATTCGTAGGGTCTAAACCTACCAGGAAGTGAGTCATTACCGTATTTCCAGCACAAACAACAGCGCCGATATCATGAATACTTAATTTATTCCTTTTAACAAGCGTGGATATCAGATGATTTATGTCTTCTATGAGAACCTCTTGCATAATGTCCATTGCATCATGCTGCTCAGCATGGATAATTCTCTGGATGTAGTCATCTCCGTACTTGATTTGAGAATTATAGGTAGCTTCAATATCAATAGTCTCTGCGCGACAAAGGTCAAGAAGATGAGCTACCACGGTAGTTGTACCAACGTCTACAGCAACACCGTAGTTATTTGCGCTCACATCCCCTGCCTGTACCTCAAGGACCTCAACAGAAGGTCCCCGATATCCAAGGGTAGCTGTAACCTTCCATTTACTATTCCTCAAAATAGCAGGCAAATGTTTCAGGACGGTGAAATTTGTTGTCAAATTCTCTAACGGGATATCTGTCTTAACCATAATATCCTGACAGAGTCTTTCATAATCTGCCATACTATCATCCAGGCTGGGAGGGGATAACTCCAGATATAGCTTGCTCACCAGAGGATTTTGCTTAAATTGTTCTGCTCCCAGACTGACCGCCGCAAGTGAACCCGGAAATTGCGGATAATCACTAACAAGAATTTGACTTTTATCAAGCCTTGATTCCTCTGGTATTAAAACCTCCAGGTCATCAACTACTTTTGTCCTGCAGGCCAGGACATATCCTTGCTTTACCTCTGCTGCAGAAATATGAGTGGTCGGCATACTATCTATCTTGCCACTTTTCAGGATTACTTTACATTTACCGCAGGTGCCATCACCACCACAGAGGGCATTGATAAATAAATCACCCTTGTAGGATGCATCAAGAATGGTTTTCCCTTCTTCAATATCTACCGTAACTTCACTGGGAAGAAAATTTATTTTATAATGTGAATTTTTCAATAGTATTATTTAGCATAGATAAAATTTTAAATGAGGATAACGGCTTTCACTGATAAACACAGGCAATTTCTTTCTTCTTATTAAAATCCACACAATCTGTACCCAATATCAATATTCTATAAAAATATATTTTTAAGGCTTCCACACGGTTTTTAGATACGAGGCGAGCCCTGATGCCTCCCGCGGCCCAACCATTATCTCCCAACCGAGTGTCTCTTGCAATTTTCCAGACATCACAGCTACCAGCCCCGGAATGATAAGTTTTCTGTGCTTTACTTTCGTCTCCACCTGAGCATCTGCCATAGCCTTTGCAACAACTTTATCATTCAGTTTGTCGCCAGAATATGCCGTCAATACCGAGGTACCACCGGTATCTACGGATAATATGAACGCAGGAATACGACTTCCCTCAACCTCACCTTCTACCGTATAATAAGTAAGCGAGAAATTTGTTGTGAATAAGACCGGAGAATCTTCCTTTGCATCCCCCACGGCATATAATTTTGGTTCAACCTGAATTGGTTTTTGTGGATCAGTAAATATATTTGTCCTGACAGTAAGCAATGGCATAATTCCCCAGGACTCACAAGTATTGACCACAACAATACCGGCGTACTTCACCAGATAGGTACTGGCCATTGAAATTTCCTGAAATGCATCATCATCACAGGCAAAGGTAATCATAGGAAATCCAAGAGCGCGGAAATTTTTCTTTAATGCAGCTCTTCTTATCCTGGTTAGTTTCTGAAGTACCTCTTTCGGTTTGTCACCGCTCACATCTAATACAATCTCCTCAACGCCAACCTTTTTTACCCGTTCAGCCAGATCGGCAAGCTCTTCAAGCGTTGGAGCAGTTACCGTCATAGGGCAATTCTTTTCCTTCGCTAACGCAGCCATAGATTCACAATTGCCCGCATTTGCACCGTGGATCAGGGGTCTCTTCTCAGCGCAGTTTGCCAGAGCCGCTTTCATATTATCAACGGAGGTACTACTCAAAATAATATTCAAATGAGAGCCATCGCTTACTTTCTTTGCCGCATCAGCAAATTTTTCTGCGCTAGCACTCTTGTTGATGATTGCCACAAGATCGATCTCTATCTCTGTGCCAACACGGGACATTTTTAAATTGTTAATCTTCTTTAAACGATTATCAAAAGCAGCATCATCCAGATCGTCATGAATAGTAACAGCTATGCCTGTAGGATGATAAAATTTTTCTTCATGCCTGAATAATACATTTTCTTCACCAATCTCCACCTTCCTGGCACCTGTACCGACAGTTACAAGTTTAATTGGAGGCGCAGAGGCAGCTCCCAAAACTCTCTTAGCCTCTTCACTCACATCAGGACAATCCGACAGGTTTGCCTTTTTTTGCGCCAATTGCATAGCAAATGCCAGACATGTGGGTCTTCCACACTTTTTACAATTTGTTTTGGGAAGTAATTTGTAAATGTCTAATCCAGTTAGTGCCATTCTTTACTATCCTTTCGCATAAATAACTATTGCCAAAACCTGACCACAGAAAAAATCTTTATCGTTTCACTATGGTCTCTGTATTTCGTCTTTCACTTATCAAATGAAAAACCACCCATTTATCCTCTTTGAACGAAGAGGATAAAGGGTGGTTATACAATAATGAATCTTCCATTGGTATTGGGGCAATTATCATACATTACACTTTTAAATCATCACTCTTCTGTATGATTTTACTGACCAACCCATACTTGAGAGCCTCTTCTGCAGACATCCAAAAATTTCTCTTAGTATCTGTCTCTACCTTTTCTACGGATTGCCCCGTTTCTGCTGAAATTAACCGATTAATCTTTTCCCGGCATTTGAGTATTTCATTCGCTTCAATTTGAATATCAGAAGCCGTTCCATGAATACCGGTAGAAGGCTGATGAATCAGAATACGCGCACTGGGCAAGCTAAACCGGTTTTCTTTTTTTGCTCCGAGAAGGATAATTACAGCAGCGCTGGCAACAACTCCTGTACAGATAGCGTTTATCCTTGGTTTGACAAACCGCATCATATCGTAAATTGCAAAACCAGCATCCGCATCGCCGCCGGGGGAGTTAATGAACATTTTAATATGATCATCACTTTCCGCTTCAAGAAGTAAGAGTTGCGTCATGATCTGTTGCGCCATTTTCTTACTCACCTCATCCGTTACCATAACAGTGCGAGTTTTTAATAATTTTGAAACAAAATCTCCGCCTCGCAGCTTTTCCTTTTCTTCTCCGGCATCTTCATCTTTATTTTCTAATAATGGCATAGTAAAAATCATGAATAAACTCCACAGGCAAAAACAAAAAATATTACCAGCACAATACTCATTTTATCAAGATACTATAAAGCTGGTTATCATTAATGTAATATTGTTTAAGATACATTTTTAGAACATTGGCGCCAGAACTAATGCAGGGTGATTAACCTTTTGCATGTAATTTAAAACCTCTTCCTCTGTCTGTGCAACGGTCTCATCGGCTATTTTATTGAGAAAATCTTCAAGACCCAGTTCTTCTGCCGTCTTAATAAGAGTTTCTGCTAACTCTTCCTTCAAGGCTTTAGGCATCCAAACAACACGCGCAAGACCTCCGTCCGCAGAAATAAATTTTCTGCTGCCCAAATAAAACTTGCTATGCCCCATAAAACCAGGGGTTTGCAATCCACCGCCTACCGTTCCGGCAAGCGTGGAAAATTTCATACCACAAGGGGTCATTTCAGCAAAGTCACGATCTACCACCATGATTCCATTGGTCATAGGTAACATGGCAGAAATACATTCAAAACATCCACAACTCGTCATCGGGTCTGTCATAATGCTGTACAAACTTACCTTCTCAAGCGATCTGTTCGAACCGTTGAATATAAACGAATTGGTACCTTCCCACTGCCCCAGTCTTTCATCAACAGTTTTTCCTCTTTCTATTGGTTGGTTTGGACCGGTGGGATTAATTTCATATCCAGCCTTCCCGTCTAACCAGCTAACAGAACCACACAAACCAGAACGTTCCGGAGTAACAACACAAATGTGAGTAGGCGCAAAACTCTGGCAGAGTGTACAACTATAAAACATACTAACCGAATCATCGGTCATACCTTTTAACCTTGCATCACGTTCTGTGTATGCGGCACGCACATCTTTCAGGAGTCTTTCTACATCTTCTTTTTTCGTATATAAAGTCACCTGTACCTTATCCAGAATGGCACCAAATTCACCATGGAATTTAGCATGAATGATATTCCCTATATGCCTGATCCTAAAACCTGCTTTAAAGGCTTCTTTACTGATACGGTGACGAATAATATCCCTCTGGCCCATATGGAATAAACCCTGAGCTTCACCAAGGAATCGATGCATTTGCCGTTCAAAAATAGGTTCAAAATCTGGCTGCATTTTTCGACCAGACACCTCAACCATGATACCCAAAGACACACCGGGGCCGGCGGGAATCTCGTCTAAATCCGGACCTATAACCTGTATCTTACCATCCTCAACCTCATCGATTTCTTTGGTGCACACATATTCAAAAGCAGGTACTCCAGGACCGCCAATCTCAATTTGCATATCCTCTTTCCGTATGCGTTCACCCTCAAAGGCAGGACCATACGGGACAGGGATATCCAACTTATGAATTGATATCTTTAAGCCACGTACCTCAACACATTTATCAACAATCTTATCAACAGGCACCTTAGAAACCACATGCTCATAGGTACAAACACCGGTAGGTAATATTTCAGGAATATCGATATTGGTAATCGTTGGAAAGCCATAGTTAATGGCACCAGCAGCATTTGCATATTGTTCATCAGTAACTTTAGTACCCAATGCAAGGACAAAAGCAAAGATACGGTTCTTATTATACAGAAGATTCCTTTTAAAATCCCCCGGCGGGACATTACCAAACGAGAGAGCTGCCCTATTGGCAAAACCTAAGGAATATACTGCAGCGGAGGTCTCTTTTCCAAAAGGCACAAGACGAGTATCCCAACCCATTTGGACACCTTTTTCAGCTAACTGTTCGGCAAAAGACACACCAAAGTTATCAGATTGTATAAACACATAGAGGTTTTTTTGCTGAAGCTCTCTTGCAATCTTGACGGCTGTATCTGCATCAGGAGCACACCCTACTATGGCAGCAAACCCTGGTGCCGTACCATCGACAAATTCAATACCCCGTTCACGCATAATAACATCATCTGCTGCCCCCAACCATATCCCGTCTACCGGGTGAGGCCCGATTAAATATTTACAGGCCTCATAGATCTCTTCTGCAAAAAGTGTTGCCATACCCGCATCTAAGGTGTGACCCAGGTATGGAACCCAGTGTTTTTCAGCAGGCAATGGAGGTAACATACTCCTTGCCAAACCTATCACATGTACACAATCCTCTAAGGTTTTTACCGGAATACCCGTCATGGAATAAATGATAGGCAAATAATAGGCTGTATTGGGAAATTCCACTTTACAGCCAGCTCCCTTTTGTGCAATTGCTTCAGCAAGCTTTTTATCAGCTTTATCTACAATTTGGTATGCACCGCGAATAGCGGCGGAACAGATGATTTTTGACATAAAAAATACCCCTTTAAATCTTTTTTCTTAATGATGTCCAGGAACAGGTTTACATTCCCTTTCCAATGCTCTTCGCTCTGCCATATCATAGAGTTTTCTCTCTTTTGCTGTATTTATGCCCAGCGCATCTCTCTTTTTCTCTATGTGATCCATCATCATTTTACCTATTTTCTTCAGATCACGCTCAAAATCCCATCGTGCACCAACCAGATCTTCCATCTCTTTGGTTAATAACCTTTGCATATCAGGCGCACCAGCCACCGGCGAATTCATGCCAAAGACGATATAAATACCAGATGCTACAAAAAACTGACCAATAGCAATTGCCTTTTCGCTCATCCATTCCAAACATGCACCGGCAACCGGTAAATCACTAATATCGTTTCCCAAACCGCCTTCTTTTGCCATTTCGGAACATGCTATCAAAATACGGCTATTATCAACACAGGCGCCAGAATGAAGGACAGGTGGTATACCTACCGCTTCACAAACTTCCCGGAGCCCTTTACCGCATTCATCTTTTAATTCAGGGATCATCAATCCACCGGAAGCGCATTGCCCCGCAGCACAACCTGTCGCCACTACTAATATGTTGTTGGCTATGAGTTCTCTTACCAGATTTACGTAATTCTGGTCACATGCGCCTGCCCTGGGACTTGTACAACCGGCAATTCCCACAACACCGCGAATCCTTCCGTTTATGATATTATCGTTCAAAGGACGGTAACTTGCACGGAACCTGCCGCCTAACATATATTTAATTGTCTCATGGCTAAAACCAGCAATAAGGTTCGGCTCGGCACTGCTCGGAATAAACACCTTATTATTATCGCGGTTTTTATAGTTATCGATAGCCATCATAATAATCTTCTTTGCTGCTTCGAGGGCATGCTCATCGCTAAATTCTACATGCTCCGCCCCGTCGATCTTTGCCTTTGATAAGGTTGTTACAATTTTCGTATGGAAGTGCTTTGCCGTTTCAGCTAAAGCCTGCATCACGCATTGTATATCAACAACCATCAACTCAACCACACCAGTCGCTATAGCCCCCTCCTGTATAGTCATATGGCCGGCCATAGGAATTCCATGCCGAACAAGAAGCTCATTTGCAGTACAACACAGACCAGCAATCACAAGACCTTTTGCCCCCGTTGCATGTGTCGCTTTTATGACATCCGGATCACCCGAAGCAAGTACGATGGCTTCGGCAAGCTGAGGTTCATGCCCGTGAACAACGATATTTATATGGTCTTTTTTCATAACACCTAAGTTTGACCTTCCCTGCACAGGCTTCGGCGTACCGAACATAATATCCTGCAGTTCGGTTGCTATCATACAACCACCCCAACCATCTGCTAACGCCACGCGCATGGACTGCTTGGTAAGGTTCCGATAGTCCTGATCACCACCCATCCCTGTTCGGTGCAAACTCTCAGTAACCTCACGGTCAATTGCTCTGGGCGCAATGCCTAATTTTTCCCATATCTTTTGACGCGCTTCCGGCGCCCTTTTAAGGAACAACAAAGTACCATAGGGTTTTCCAAACTCCATTAATGCCATCTCGCCAACTTCTTCAGCGATTTCATTTATCTTGCGGTCCTTTGTCTTCACGCCAAAACACTCAGCAACCATCATAAGTTTATCCACATCTTTAATACGGTAACCTGGTGCTTCACCCCTTGCGGTAGCAACTAAGAGGTGAGCTGCGGCACGCGCATGGTCAGAGTGGCATGCAGTGCCGGCACCATTCATACGAAGATAATGCCGGGCTGCAAAGGTATTGGCATCAGCTCCGCAAACACCTTTCTTTGGTCCGTTTCCAAAAGGATCGATATTGCATGGTCCATAGTTACAATGACGACAACACAATGCAAGACTACCATATCCACACTGAGGAAGCTGGGCCTGGTATCTGTCATACATGGTTTCTACTTTAATTTCTTTCATCCGATCAAGCATTACCTGATCCACTGTTTTTTGTTTTTCTTCCATACAAAAATCCTCCGTTATTGTTTTTAATGAATATCAGTATAACCCCAAGTTAGCTTATACAGCTATACTGAATATTCACTCCATTTCTCTATTTCCTAATAATAAATGGAATAATACATTATAATTGTAAATGCATTATAAAATCAAGGGAAAATACAAACTCTAGCTACCTTTTATACAATCTTCCAGCTTATCTTTTATTTGCTCAACTTCTGATAGCAATTGCTTATTTTCGGCGAAAGCTGCCCGCCCGTCAATATCCGATTCAAGAATCCTATCGCTATAGGAAATAAATCCCAAGACAGGCACACCGTTCAATCCTTTTTCGATCAATACTTTATGCTCTTTCGATGCCACTTTATTGCCCACTGCATAAATCGACTTAAGACCTATATCATCTGCTAATTTTTTGACTTGAAAAGCTGTTTGTATACTCTTCGAGCCAGGTTCTACTATTATAATTAAGGCATTTACGGCCCTTACCGTGGCACGACCAAGATGTTCTACTCCAGCTTCCATGTCCACAATCACAACCTCATCCCGTTGCAAGATTAAATGACTCAATAATGTCCTTAAGAAGGCGCTTTCCGGACACGCGCAGCCACCTCCGCCCCTCTTTACTGCCCCCAGCACCATAAGCTTTATACCATCTTGTTCCAGCGAAAATTTATCAGGCAAATCGGAAACTGTTGGATTTAACTGAAAAAACTTTCCGTATTCTTCGGAAGTAGCACCTGTACGCTCCTTTATCAAGTCCTTCATCTGACTGATCGGTATTATTTCTGTTACATTTTTAACCCCCAGAGTTGCTGCTAAATTTGACACTGGGTCTGCATCTATTGCTATAACCCTTTTCCCACACTCTGTAAAAACCTTTGCCAATGCAGCCACGAAGGTTGTTTTTCCAACGCCGCCCTTGCCTGAGACCGCTATTTTCATATCAATTACCCTTTTCGTTCAAACCAATATTTTAATGAATACTATGCCAGCTATTTGTATTATGTAATCATTATTATTTACCAATAATATTATGTATAAAGTTTAGCAAATAACTAAATGATAACCAAGAAAATTTCAAAAATAACTATTCATTATTTGATCTATTTTTCTTTTTATACACTTCCATAAATTAAATTAATTCTTTGAGAGCATTGATAAAATAGCCTTTTTACAATCTATAAGATTAGAAAGAGTCAAACCAAAAATACGTTGCCCAAAATTAGGAGTCCATGCCCTTGCAGATAATCGGCAATGCCTCTGTTTGTTTTCCTTTGGAAGAGATGGGTAAATCGCAATATCGTACCCCGATGCCTTCCGTAAAATATTCTCATGCTCTTGATGCCAAATTTGCTCATCAATCTCCAGCTCCAGCCCAAACCTAATAAAATGCTCACCAAGTGGCACCTCACAATACAGCCTGTCTTCTTTCAGATTATCTCTGAACCTTATCAGAAATACCCCGTTCCAATTTCCGTCAAAGGGAAAATCCTCTGATTCCAGCTTAAAATCATGCCTGGCACAGGCAAAATCAAGGAGTTGATTTCGCATGGCCTCTAAATCCGATCTATCCGGCCTTCTTTTTTCTTTCATAACGTTCCCCATTCCTCCAAAAACAAAAGAGAACCAATACTTTTATTTTACCCGAATATATTGGTTTTCTTTATCCTTTTTGCTTCCCCCTTTTCTGCTCATACATTCGCTTATCTGCTTGCACAAGCAATTCATCAATAGAGCATGGACGTTCCGGATTATAGTAAGTTATACCCACACTAATCGATATAGCAAAGGAACGATTTCTTTTTTTATTGTGCAGATCGATTTTTTCCTGCAAACGGTCATGAACAATATTACCGTCAGTATCGGTATTTTCCATCATGAGAACCACAAACTCATCCCCACCAATACGGGCACTAATATCCGATTCACGAAAGGTTTCTTTCAGTATATTTGCTACATCAATCAATGCAAAGTCTCCTTCCTGATGACCCAGCGTATCATTAATCCTTTTCAGTCCGTCTAAATCGATAAAAATCAACCACATTCCTCTTTTAATCCTGTTAGCAGTTTTTAACTGTTGTCCGGCAAGGGTTAAAAATCCACGACGGTTATTAAGGCCGGTAAGCTCATCAACAAGTGATAAGACACGGAGTTCTTCCTCCATTCGCTTACGCACAGTAATATCGCGAATAATTGCTGTATAAAATGTCCCCTTTCCCGTCTTCCAATCGCTGATGGAAAGCTCCATTGGAAATTCACTGCCGTCTTTCCTCAGTCCGTGTACCTCAATGGTTTTACCAATAATCTTTTTTTTGCCCGTTAAGTGCATACGCTCTATTCCCTTGATATGGGCATCCCGGTACCGTTCGGGCATCAGGGGAGTTATTGACTTGCCAGATACTTTTTCTTCTGAATAGCCAAAGATGCTCTGAGCTCCTTTATTCCAGGATATAATATTCCCGCTGCTCTCTGCTAAAATGATTGCATCTGTTGCTGTTTGCACTACGGTACGGAACCGCTCTTCACTCTCCCGCAGCAATTTCTCTGTATGCTTTTGCTGTATGCCGAGAGCAATAGTATCCGCTACGGAGCCTAATGCTTCTAAAGTCGATTCCTTAAGCTGTTTTTTACTGAACATCGCCATAACTCCTACAACACTACCTTCAATAATGAGCGGATAGCCAGCGAAAGCAACTATTCCTTCCCGCTTCACCCATTCCTGATCATGGATATGAGAATCGCCGATGATAGCATTCGTCAAATATGGCTTGTGGTTTTTGGCAACAAGTCCAATTTTAAACTTACCAACAGGCACACGGCTATGGGTTCCGTCAATATGGGCATACATCCCTGCACTAGCCCGTAATTCCAGATTTGCATCCTCTTTATTAAGGGTCCAGATACGAGCAAGCGCCGCATCCAGATGTTTAACCATAGACGTGGCACAGCCTTGTAATACATTCTGCAAGGTTTTACCTTGTGTAACAACAATACCCACATCAGCAATGAAGGCTGCCAGGCGCATTCGTTCCGTAAGCTCATCATTCACACGCTTATGCTCAGTTATTTCATGCATCAATTCACGGTTAACCAAATTGATTCCCTTTGCACGCGTTTGAGCTGTCTGGACAAAATAAACGAGCATGGCAAGCAAAATGCTTATAAAAATGCCGGAAATTAAAAAATATTCTGGAATATAAGAGCGTATTTGTGCAAATCGCTCCGATCCGGGCCAAACACGTACAAGCCAGGTAATTCCATAAAGGTTAACGCTTACTTCCCGGCCCCATTTCATTTCATGCAAGTTGTTGTACACTTCCCGCCTGTATATTTCTTCATTATCCTCAAAAATTGCAAGTGAATAGCCAGGGGTAATATTTTTTAATTCGGCATCAAAGAGCGTTTTGAAACGAAATACACCCACAATAAACCCATCAAAATCCTTGCCCTTAAATACCGGCACATAACCCAGAAATCCCTTCCCACCCTGAGCAAAATCTATAGCAGGCGTTATCGTAATTTCTCCTGTAGCACGAGCCTTCTCAAGCGCAATACTTCTTTTCTTCTCATGTAAAAGGTTAAGGTCCAGAGTAACTTCATTTCCTCCAAGCGGCACAATCCACCGTACCAGCGACGAACGGTCTACCCATTCAATAGACTGAAAACCCCTGAGATGTTTAAGATAAAACAGTGCATCCGACTCCCACGCCTCTTTTGGTGTGCCACCCTGTATCTCCCAGCGTTTAGCCATACGCAGGAGTGATGACATTTTATAATCAATACGAGCTAATAACTCATTTTTCGCAATAAGTAATTGCGACTCAGTAAGTTGCTCAATTTGAGAATTCTCATGTCTTAATACTATATGCCATGTAAAAAGCGTTCCTATTATAGCACTTAGGCCGATAATAATAGGGAGTAGTACTTGTACAACTTTCCCTTTCACTTTATTCTTTGTCAATACTTTAGCTACTTCCATTTCGAAAAAATTTATTTTCTCAACCATTGAGCAGCATCTTTTGCCCAGTACGTTAAGATGATATCAGCGCCGGCACGTTTGATGCTTGTCAAAATTTCCAACGCTACACGTTTTTCATCGATCCAGCCCTTCTCCGATGCAGCCTTCACAACAGAAAATTCACCGCTCACATTGTAAGCTGCAACAGGATACTTGAATTTATCTTTTATTATACGGATAATATCAAGATAGGCCAACGCTGGCTTTACCATTACAATATCAGCCCCCTCTTCTATATCCAGCGACACTTCACGAAGCGCCTCAGCGGCGTTGTGAGGGTCCATTTGATATGATGAGCGGTCGCCAAATCCGGGTGTAGACTCAGCGGCCTCCCGGAAAGGACCGTAGAAACCTGATGCGTATTTGGCAGAATATGCCATAACGGGAATGTGCTCAAAACCATTCTCGTCGAGTCCCTGTCGAATCGCTCCTACACGGCCATCCATCATATCACTCGGAGCTATAATGTCTGCGCCTGCCTTCGCATGGGAAACTGATTCTTTTACCAGCAGTTCCAGAGTCATATCGTTATCTACTTCAAAATGACCTGTCCTGTCATCCGTTCTAACAAAACCACAGTGGCCGTGATTAGTATATTCACACATGCAAACATCGGTAATCACAAGGATATTTTTTACTTCTCTCTTAAGAGCAATAATTGCTTTCTGAATAATACCTTCATCTGCATAGGCATCAGAACCCATTTCATCTTTTTTCTCGGGGATCCCGAATAGGATAATGCCGGGAATGCCAAGTCCCTCCAAAATTTTCACCTCTTCAACCAGCTTGTCAACAGACATCTGAAAATTTCCAGGCATAGAAGGTATCGGCTGCTTAATACCTTTTCCTGGACGGACAAAAAGGGGCATAATCAAGTCATCTATCGATATCTGTGTTTCTCGTACCAGCCGCCTTATATTTTCATTGCTGCGCAATCTGCGTAAACGTCGTTCTGGGAATCCCATAATATTTTCTCTCATAAAAGTTTGAAGAATCATGTTCCCGAACCTCATCAGGAACAGGTTTTAAAATACGTTAATATATTATCATCTGGATGTTTGACTTCAATAAAAATAATTGCTAAAATCCGGTATTACATTTGTGAGAAGGTACACCACAAAGAGTCATTACGAAAAATTTTATATACGGGTATAGTATCAATGAACACACCTGAAGTTAAACCCATTTCCTTATTACAAGATTTGATTGAGCTGACGCAGAAATTACGCGGTAAAGATGGATGTCCGTGGGATAAAGAACAGAGCCACATATCCCTAAAGCCACATTTAATAGAAGAGGCATATGAGGTAATAGATGCAATAGATTCCGGAGACCCGTCTAAACTGAAGGAAGAACTTGCTGATCTCTTTTTTCATATTATCTTTCATTGTCAAATTGCCAGGGAAAAAGGACAATTTGATATAGGCGGTGTAATAACACTATGCCTTGACAAGATGACACGTCGCCATCCGCACGTCTTTGGAGATGCCACAGCAACCACTCCGGACGAGGTAATTCATCAATGGGAGGAGATCAAAAAAAAGGAGAAGGGATATGAAGAAAGAAAATCTGTTGTAGATGGCTTGCCGAAATATCTCCCGGCACTTCAAAAGGCTCAGAAAGTACAAAAGAAAGTTGCAAAAGTAGGTTTTGATTGGACAAATATCAACGATGTAATCGCCAAGGTGGATGAAGAACTTGCGGAGGTTAAAGAGGCAATTCGTGAAAAAAAACCGGAACATATAGAAGAAGAGGTTGGAGATCTCCTGTTTTCCATGGTAAATCTTTCCCGTTTTTTGAAGCTCGATACGGAAAATGTACTCCACAAAACAATCTATAAATTCGTTGATCGCTTTAAAAAAGTTGAAGCAGAACTTGCTTCGATGGGAAAAGATATTGAAGCATGTACCTTAGAGGAAATGGATGCTGTTTGGAATAAGATAAAGGTAAAAGATAAAAAAACTTAAATCTATAACGAAAAGACACGGAAATATTACGGGCAGATTATAGCTTTGGCATCTTTTATACTGCAAGCTACAAAGCCTTCGGCAAACATTCAAGCTGGTGGTGGTAGAACGGGATTAGTCAATATATTTACGATTTTCTTTCCTCTTTTATCTTTGCTATTTTACCCCTTAATAAACACGTACACTCTTTTTTCTGTATTCTCTCATAATTTATAATATCCAGGTGACAAGACATATTCCTTGATTTTAAACTCGAATTCTGATATTTTCATAAAGTTCCAATTTATAGAGGTTTTTGCTGCCTTTGGCAGTAGCTTCGCAGGTTCAATCGCCCTCGATTAAACCATACGTGTGAATTCAGCCAGGGAACTTGAGCTGTGCTCACAGTGGTCATCACCATACCGAATGTTTCAGTTCAATCGAGGACAATTGAATCAGCATTATGGAGTTATTTTGCATTTGTTATCCTACACAAGATGGAAAAACTACTGAAACAATCATCAATATATGACATCCTCAAAAAGGCGGGAAGTGGTGAACGGCTCACTTTTGATGATGGAGTGCGGCTTTTCAGGTCCAATGATATTCTCCATATTGGTCATACAGCAAATAGTATCCG
>JAANMX010000713.1_pt1 | contig 41759 bp, 33 predicted proteins | sample 7279681 | NCBI WGS metagenome assembly JAANMX01 (sample SAMN14094542, study PRJNA606508) | bioreactor metagenome | isolation source: A lab-scale SPAN reactor treating ammonium-rich wastewater day 351 | place: Ireland: Galway | collected 2018-01-01
ATCTCGAGGGCCCGATGGCGGATTCCGGAGCCTCGACAAAATGCCGGCCGAATTCGACGCGGTGCTTTGCCTTTCGCGTTCCGACGCATTACGGCAAGTATCTGAAAGACGCCGGATTTGACGTACTGAGCCTTGCGAACAATCACGCGGGCGACTTCGGCGATAGCGGCCGCGAAAGCACACGGAAAACACTCGACGCCCTCGACATCAAACACGCCGGAAGCGATCGACACACTTACTCGACCACGTATTTGACGGTAAAGGGCAAGAAGGTCGCCTTCATCGGCTTTGCACACAACGCCATTACGCCGAATGTCAACGACCTCGACGAAGCGGAACGCCTTGTTCGCGCCGCGAAGAAAAAAGCTGACATCGTCGTCGTCTCGTTCCACGGTGGTGCGGAAGGCACGGACCGTCAGCACGTCCCGAATGCGACCGAGATCTTCGCCGGCGAGAAACGCGGCAACCTTCCCGCATTCGCTCATCGCGTCATCGATGCTGGTGCCGCACTCGTGCTCGGCCATGGCCCGCACGTGATGCGTGGAATGGAGCTCTACAAAGGCCACCTGGTCGTCTATTCGCTTGGGAACTTTGCGACCTATGGCTGGTTCTCTCTTGCCGCTGAAACCGCCCTCAGCGAGATCGTCGAGGTCAAGCTTGCACCTGACGGCAAGTTCATCGAAGGCAAGATCACGGCCCTCAAGCAGGAAGGCCGCGGCGGGCCGGTACTCGATCCGACAAATCGGTCGATCGAGGTCGTCCGCTCGCTCTCTCAGGCCGATTTTGGCCAAAATGCACCAAAAATAGCCGACGACGGCAAAATTGCGCTAAAATAGCCCCCCTCGGAGGTTCTCTTTTTTTGCATGGCTCGACCGCTCGTACTCGTGCTTGACGGCGTCGAATACCCTGTCGGCATCGTCAAGGTAGATCGCGATAAACTTTACGGCAGGATGGAGATCGAGGCCTTTGATGAAAAAGGCCGTCCGGCGGAGATCCGTGTGCTGGCGGCGGATGGCAAGACACTGATCAACAAGGGCGGCACCGCGCTTGCGAGCGTTACTGACAAGGGCGACTCGGTCGATCGCAATGCCCTCGTGCCTGTGAACGAGGAAGGCGAAAAGATCGAGCAGGCCCCATCATCATTCAATCAAAACAATATTCTAGAAAAGGCCGAGGTTGACGATTACCTCTTGCAGATCGTAAAGAGCGTATATCTGATGACGCCGTTCGAAGATGCGGACATCTCGCCGCTCCTCGACGAGATCACCGCGGGACAGATATACACGTTCCCTTTCAGCTATCGCGGGGGTGTCGAATATGACAGCGCGTATGTCATCGGCAGCGGCAAGGACGCGTTCATCGTAACGGGCAAGCAGGCCGAGCTCGATTTCATAAAACTCAACGAAAGCTCGGTCTTGAACAGCGACGAGGAAGACGAGATCTCCGTTGACGATCTTGATTTCGACCTGATGTAGATCTTGTAAACTCGATGTCGATCAATATTTCCAATCAAAAGAATCGTGATGCCGTCGTTGCGACAGAGGCATTGATGCCGCGTCGAGCCGTGCGTTACGTGAACGAAAAAGGGCGTCCCGTTTCGACCAAAAAGCTCTTGAAATCCGATGTCGAACACGATCTGCCGGCACTTCTTAAAAAGAGCAAGAAGATCGAGAAGGTCGCGTCCGCGCTCATCAAGGGCGACCCCGAGATCGACATCGAATCCTTCGGAATGTTCCTCTCAGACCTTTCCCGCGTTTATGTGACCGCGAAAGGCATCGTCCATTTGATCGAGGAGATCGAGGTCATTTACAACCCGGACGGCACGGAACGTGACCGCCGCCCGCGTATCAAAGAGCCGCAGAATATGAACGGCGAATATCCGATGCGTTGGACCGGCAAGTTCATAAAGAAGGAAGAGGCGATCCACAAGTTCGTTTTCACGAACAAGAAGCAGCTCGTGCATGTGAACGGCCTCACGTTCGATTTTCTTTACGATATGGCAAAAGAGCTTGCCGAGAAGGACGCTCTCCTTCTCTTGCGCGGCGGCGAGAAAGGCAACGAGCCGCTCATTATGAATCGCGGCGGCAAACCATACAACGCATTTCTCGAGGGCCGGATCAAAGGCGATGCCTACTGCCTGATCCTGCATCTCTCGAATATGGAGCTTAAGAGGCCAAAGGTCGCGGAAGATGCCTGATCTTAACTTCAACAAGAAGAAATTCACCTGCAAGTTCGATTATTGCACCGGCAAGGCGATCGACCTCGCTGACCCTTCGCTACATGTAAAGGCGCAGGAATATAAACGCCGCGTCAGCAATATGATGCGCGCGATCTCGGCCGAAGACATCTCGCGGATCCCGAAGGCACGGAACTATTCCGTTTCGAGGAAATATGACGGCGAGAACGCGATGCTCTTCTTCGACGGCAAACAGATGCTGTCGGTAAATGCGGGCGGCACGGTCCGCACCGGTTTACCGGCATTTGACGAGGCCGTTGAAATTCTAAAGAAAGCAAAGGTTAAGTCCTGCACGCTCTGCGCAGAGATCTACGTGCAGAAGGGCGCTTCAAAAGCGCACCCCGTGCAGCAAGTTGTTCGTGTTCTCCGCAATCCGCCGTCGAAGGATAAGCTCGAAGACCTCGGTGTTGCCGTCTTTGACGTGATCGAAGTTGACGGCGAGCAGGTTACGAGCGTTACGGACGTCTATAAATACCTCGCCAAGTGGTTCGGAAAGGGCAAACGGATACATCCGGCCGAAAATCGCTTTGTCGATAAGACGGAAGATATTCTGCAGGCGTTCACGGAATGGGTCATCGGCGAAGGTGCGGAAGGACTCGTAGTACGAAACGATCAGGCAGGCTGGTTCAAGATCAAGCTGCGGCACAACATCGATGTTGCCATCATCGGCTATTCAGAAGGAACTGACGACCGCAAAGGAATGCTCCACGACCTGCTCGTTGCCGTCATTCGCGACGACGGTACGTTCCAGGAATTCACACGCGTCGGTGGTGGTTTCACTGAGGAAGACCGCAAGACCATCGCAGCCGAAATGAAACGCCGAGTCGTTCCGTCCGATTACGTTGCGGTCAACAACGATTACGTCGCGTATGAAATGATACGCCCCGGGCCGGTGATCGAGATCTCTTGCCTCGATATGATCGGCGAACGCGCTCGCGGCGGCCCGGTGAAAAGAATGGTGCTCGATTGGGACGGCAAGCGTTATACCGCACTGCTTCGTATGCCGCTGGTAAGCGTTATCTCGCCGCAGTTCATAAGGATGCGTGATGACAAGCAGGCCGTCGCCGAGGACGTTTCGATCAAGCAGGTAACCGACCTCATCTCGATCGCCGATGCGGAAAAATCCGCGCACGCCGATGACGCCCTGGAAAGCGAGGTCCTTGAACGCACTGTTTACACGAAAGTGATGAAAGAAAAGACGATGGTGCGCAAGCTCCTTTTGTGGAAGACGAACAAACAGGATCGCGGTGATTTTCCGGGCTACGTCGTCTATCTGACGGACTTTAGCCCGAACCGCAAAGAACCGCTCGAACGCGACATCAGGATCTCAAACAGCGAACAGACCGCCCGCAAGATCTTCAAGGAACTTGCCGAGAAGAACTTCATCGGCGGCTGGGAAAAGGTCGAATAGCGTTCGCCTTAGGTTAGAATCTTTCTGTGGCTGCACCATTTTTCGAATTCGCGGGTGACAAGCGCCTTCTTTGGATCGCGCAGGAATGGGTGCGTCATTCGGACGAACTTGCCGATTGGGCAATGGAACGCCTCGTCAACCGCCGCGACGTCTGGAGCCAGTACACGCTTCGCGACGGCAAGATCGGCGTCGTGATGCTGCCCATTCCGGAACGCCGAAAGCTCGGCACCGATATGGTCACGCACACAAAGCTTGCACGGCATTTTGCCGCGAAGTCTCCCGCTCACCTGATCGGACTTTTCTCCATAAGCGACCACAGCACCTGCAAATGGTTCGCGATCGATGTCGATCTTCACGACGAGACCGTGCCGAACGCCGGTGAGATCGCCGGTGCTAATTTCGAGGCAGCGCACGCATGGGCCGAACGTCTTCGGGATATGGGAATGGACCCGATGCTTCTTGACAGCAACGGGGCGGGCGGCTACCACGTTTGGGTGCTTTTTGATAAGGAATATCCGCTTGCGGACGTTTACGATCTCGTGGACGAGATACGCAGCGAATGGCAGGATTTTAACCTTCCGCGAAAGCCCGAGATGTTCCCGCCAAAGCGTCAGGTCGGCCCCGATGACCTCCCGTACACGCTGCGTGTTCCCGGACGGCACCACACGCGGCATCATTACACCCGTATCTGGAATTTTTATGCTCTCGCCGGCGAGAACGATTGGCTCGAGGGCGGCGAAGCGATCGAGGCAATGATGGCGACACGGCCATCAAAGCTTCCAAAACGAAAGAAAACAAAGCAGAAGGCAACGCTCAAACCCGCCCCGAAACCGAAAGATCCGGCAAAGAAGGCTGCGACCCGCAAACCTCGTGTCTGCGTCGATCTTGACGGCGTTCTCGCTCAATACGACAAATGGCGCGGCGTCGATCACATTGGCGAACCCGTCGAAGGGTCTCTTCAATTTATGAAGAAGCTTGCACGCATTGCCGAGATCACGATCTTTTCCTCACGCTGTGCTCAAGACGTTCTTGAAGGCTCCGTCATCACGCCCGGCCAGCTGCGCGTTCGCGTGATCGAGTGGCTCGACAAGCATAAATTCCCATATACCGATGTCTATATCGGCCAAGGAAAGCCGCGTGCGGCCGCCTTTATCGACGACCGAGGCGTTACCTGCAGCCCGCAAAATGATCCGGACGCTTTCGAAACGGCGCTCGCCCAAACACGCATTCTTGTCAAAAAACCGCACGGCCTGCCGAACAAGACTGTAACGCGTTCGGCTTAAGCGCTTAATTTTTTCTTGTATTTGCCCACCGCGTGTGTTAGAAACATTCAGGTAACGTCTTCAGCAACCAAAGCTAAACATTGCAAGGAATATAATTTAGTGACCGAAAATATGTCATTCGAGTCGGATCCCGCAGTCGGGACACCTTCCGCACAGTCCGCGATCGTTATCGCAGGCGACTATCTGAACAAATTAACAGGCGAAAAGATCGAGCGTGAGTGTAGAGATAAGCTCAATGCCGGAGCACGCGAGATCGTAGTTGATTTCTCGGAGACAGAGATCATTAATTCGATCGGCATCTCGATCCTTCTGGGTGTGATCGACGATGCTCAAAATGCCGGTGCAAAGGTCGTCTTCTCGGACCTGAAGCCCGAATCCGCCGAGCTTTTCGATATGCTCGGCCTGACAAAACACGTAACGATCCAATAGCTCTCAACAACAAAAGATGATCGAACAAAGCCCAAAGCTCATCCATGCCTTCGGCGCTCTCGCTGAGCTAGGCCAGGAAGTCGCCAACAAGAACAATTTTCAAGAGACGATCCGCACGTCGCTCCATTTGCTTTCCGGCGCACTCGGAATTATGCGTGGCGGTGTCGCACGCTATTCACGATACGCGCGCGAAATGAATATGCTCGCGGTTCGCGGCCTAGGCGATGAGTTTCCGCTTTCGCTGTCGGTCTGCGTCGAGGACGAGCGGCAATTCCTGGCCAACGGGCTCAACGTGATCGATGCGCGCGCAGCCCGCGTGCTCCCGTTCTTTCAGGTCTATGCGACGAGTTTTGAGCGAAGGCGCGTCGAGCTTTTTGTGCCGCTCGTGATCCGCGACGAGATAGTCGGCGGCCTTTTCCTCGGGGAAAAGGCGACTGGTGAAGAATACTCGTCATACGAAAAGGAGATCATCTGCGCGATGGGCCGTCATATCGGCGTTGCTATCTCGCAAAGGAATCTTCTTGCGGAGATCGAGCGCCATAGCGAGGAGAACCGCAAGCTCTTCGACGATCTCCGCCGCACATACGCTGACACCGTAAAGGCATTTGCGACCGCGATCGACTGCAAGGACAAATACACGGAAGGCCATTCTGTCCGCGTCGGTAAATATACCGAGCTGATCGCTACCGAGCTCGAATGGTCGCCCGAACAGGTCGAAGGTGCCGCGACCGCAGGTTATCTGCACGATGTCGGCAAACTCACTGTCGAGCGCAAGATCATCAACGCTCCCTATCGCATCAACGCAAAAGAATCTGCCGAGCTCAACAAGCATCCGACGGTCGGCTACGAGATCCTGCAGGCGATACATCACCCTTTTACGGATGTGCCGCTCGCCGCCAAATATCATCACGAACGCCTCGATGGCCGCGGCTATCCCGACGGCCTTTACGACCGCGAAATTCCGTATATCGCAAAGATCGTGAATCTCGCGGATTCCTTCGACGCGATGACGACCGATCGGCCGTACAAAGCCCGACGCCCCGCGATCGATGTTGTTGACGACCTGCGCCGAAATGCCGGAAAGCAGTTCGCACCGGAACTCGTCATCGCTTTTATGCGTGGAATTTTGCGTGAGTTAAAGAGTGAGACCAAAGACCGCCGTTTCCGCCGCCTTTTGGGACGTGAGTATATGGAAGCCGAAGGCCTGATGCCCGCGATCTCCTCAGCCCTCAACGAACTCGAACCGACCTCAACGCTGACATATATCGCCGTGAATCAGGCTCAGTGATCAAGCGTTGCTCGTCGGTGCAAGCAGCGCGACGAATTTCTTAGCGGCGAGCGAGAGTTGGCGGTCGCTGCGGTAGATAACGCCGACCGTTCTGACCCAGTAGTCCTCTGCTAGCGGGACGACCGAGAGCAAGCCCGCTCGGCCGGCCTCACGCACGCTCGGCTCCGGCAAGATCGCGACCCCGAAGCCCACCTCAACCGCACGCTTGATCGTCTCGATATTGTCGAATTCAGCCACTTTCTTGACCTCGACACCGTGATCCTTAAGGATGCGGTCAATTGCCTTTCGCGTCGGGACATCGCGTTCAAAATGCACAAAATCCTCGCCTTCGAGATCGTGCGCCTTCAGGTTCTTTCTGCCGGCGAACTTATGATCCGGGGGCGTGATCAGGACAAGGCGGTTCTCGGGCATATACGCGATCGTGAGACCACGGCGCGGTTCCGGAAAGGCAAGGACACCGAGTTCGACAACACCCGACAAAACGTCGCGTACTACGCGTGTCGTCCGCGAATATTCGAGGTCGATCTTCGCGGCCGGGTATTTCTTCATAAATTCGCGGACCTTTGCAGGCAGTTCGTGCAGCCCGACGCTGTAAACCGTCGAAACCTTTACAGTGCCGCCGATCTTGCCGACGACGCTGCGTAGGCTTTCCTGTAGATGGTCGTACGCGGCGAGTACGGAGCGTGCCTCGCGATACAAGATCTCGCCTGCGGGCGTGAGTTTTACATCGCGGCGGCCGCGGACGCGTTCAAGAAGGCGGCGGCTTATCTTCTCTTCAAGGCCGCGAATTTGCTGGCTTACAGCAGATTGAGTAATAAAATTTCGCTCGGCGGCGAGTGAGAAGCTTTCCAGTTCGACCAGATCGGTAAAAACCTTTAATGTCTCGATATGCATTGCCTTGTACAGCCTGCGGATTAGCAAATCTTTTTAATCCGCGTGATATTATTCATTTTACCTTATTTGAAGACCGAAGTATCATTGGACAGACTTAAAAAGTGTGCAGCGGATTTTATTTTTAGCAATATGTGACCTAATATTTTAGGCACCGGTCTCTTTCAAATCGAACAAACGGAAGCAGCTTTTTCCTAAAAAGAAAATGGCGATCAAATTTTCAACGACATTCCTTCTCCGAAAACTCCATCAGGTCACGGGGATCGTGCCGCTCGGCATGTTCTATTTCGTACATATCTATACGAATGTGACGGCGATGAACGGCCCGAAGGTCTTCAACGATCACGTGCAGGACATACACGATATTCCATTCCTGCTTTTCATCGAGGTATTCGGGATATTCCTGCCGCTTGCGTATCACTCGATCTACGGCGTGCTGATCTCGGGCGAGGCGAAGGTCAATGTGCTCTCGTATCCATACGCTCGGAATTGGTTCTATCTTTTCCAGCGGATCACAGGGGGCTTTTTATTCTTCTTCCTGCTGTTCCATCTGTTGAATTTCAGGTTCGGGCTGATACCGGGACTGAATATGACGCCCGTTGCTGGCCATGCACAGGAAGCGTTCTCGATCGTCTCAACAGAATTCCAAAAAGGCTGGATCGTCGTGGTGTATATTCTCGGCGTTTTGGCAACCGCCTGGCACCTCGGCTATGGGTTTTTCCTGTTTGTCGTGGACTGGGGCTTCGTGATCAGCGAAAAGGCGCAGAAGCTTACGATAAAAGCAGCTTTGGTACTCGCCCTTCTTCTTGGCCTCGTCGGCGTCAACGCAGTATTCGCGTTCGTCCGCCCATGCGGCCTGCTGCCTCAATCGCTTTGTGAATCATCGCACGTCAAGCGTACGCCCACTGCTCCGGCAAGGTTCTAAATAAATTTCTATGTCTTCTAGTTCGTTAAAAATTGCGATAGTCGGCGGCGGCCTCGCCGGGCTTTCTGCGGCAATGCGTATCGCTGAAGCCGGGCACGAGGTCGACCTCATCTCGGTGGTACCTGTCAAGAGGTCGCACTCGGTCTGCGCCCAGGGCGGTATCAACGGAGCCGTAAACACAAAGGGCGAAGGCGATTCGCCGGCCATTCACCTTGATGACACCGTCTATGGCGGCGACTTTTTGGCGAATCAGCTGCCGGTCAAAAAGATGTGCGACATGGCGCCGCAGATCATTTATCTTTTTGATCGAATGGGCGTGCCCTTTTCTCGCACGCACGAAGGCCTGCTTGATTTCCGGCGGTTTGGCGGAACCTTGCATCACAGAACTGCATTCGCCGGTGCATCGACCGGCCAGCAGCTGCTATACGCTCTCGATGAGCAGGTTCGTCGTTGGGAAGTAAAAGGGAAGGTCAACAAATACGAGGGCTGGGAAATGCTCTCGCTCGTCCTGGACGATAATCAGGTATGCCGCGGCCTCATCGCGATGAACCTGCAGTCGCTCGAATTGAAGGCTTTCTACGCCGACGCCGTGATCATGGCGAGCGGCGGCCCGGGACTGATCTTCGGCAAATCGACAAACTCGATGACCTGCACCGGCAGTGCCGCTTCGGCCTGTTATCAGCAAGGTGCAAGATACGCGAACGGCGAGTTCATACAGGTCCACCCGACATCGATCCCCGGCGAGGATAAGCTCCGTCTAATGAGCGAATCCGCACGCGGCGAAGGCGGCCGTGTTTGGGTACCCAAGGAAGACGGCGATAAGCGCGCTCCGCAGGATATTCCGGAGAATGAGCGCTGGTACTTCCTTGAAGATCGGTACCCGACGTACGGCAACCTTGTTCCGCGAGATGTCGCAACGCGCGAGATCTTCCAGGTATGTCTCGAAGGCCACGGCGTCGGCGGCGAAAATCAGGTCTATCTCGATCTCACGCACATCCCGGCCGACACCCTTACCGAACGCCTTGGTGCGATCCTCGAAATTTACGAGATGTTCGTCGGCGACGATCCGCGATATGTGCCGATGCGGATCTTCCCCGGCGTCCATTATTCGATGGGTGGACTTTGGGTCGATTACGAACAGAGGACGAACATCCCCGGATTGTTCGCCGCGGGAGAGTGTGACTATTCGATCCACGGAGCGAATCGTTTGGGTGCGAACTCGCTGCTTTCCTGCGTGTACGGCGGATTCGCGGTCGCACCGTCAGCGATCGAATACGCAAAGAACGTCGAACGCGGAAATTCCGAAACGAATGGCATTCACGAAGCCGAACTTCGACGCCAGCAGGCTTTGAACGACGAGATCGTCGCAAGCTCGGGCGGTGAGAATCAATACAAGATCCACGAAGAGTTGGGCAAGGTGATGACGGACAACGTTACGGTCGTCCGCTACAACGATCGTCTGCAGGCGACGGATGATAAGATCCGCGAGCTGCAGGAGCGTTATAAGAATATATCGATCAACGACTCGAACCTCTGGGCGACGCAGGCCGTGCCGCACGCTCGCCAACTCAAGAATATGCTCGAGCTCGCACGCGTGATCACGCTCGGTGCCTTGAACCGTAACGAGTCCCGCGGAGCACATTACAAACCGGATTTTCCGACACGCAACGACCCGGAATGGCTTAAGACGACCATCGCCGAATACAGCGGCGAAGGCCCTGTCTTCAGCTATGAACCCGTAGATATCTCTCTCGTCGAGCCGCGTGAAAGGAACTATAAGACGAGCGCACACTAAAAATGAGCACGAACGAACACATACACAAACAGAAGCTTACCGATCCGCCGAAGACGGTGAAATTCAAGATTCAGCGCCGCGAAAAAGAAGGTGCAGATTCCCATTGGGAGACGTTTGAAGTCGCCTATCGGCGGAATATGAACGTGATCTCGGCGTTGATGGAGATCCGCAAGAATCCGGTTACAACGGACGGCAAAGAAACGACGCCGCCCGTGTGGGATATGTCGTGCCTTGAGCAGGTTTGCGGTATCTGCACGATGGTGATCAACGGCCGCGTGAGGCAGTCGTGTTCGGCGCTGATCGATGACCTGCTCGTCGCCACGGGCGGCAATACCGTCACGCTCCAGCCAATGACGAAATTCCCGAACGTCCGCGATCTAAAGGTCGATCGTACGCGAATGTTCGAGCATCTGAAGCAGGTAAATGCCTGGATCGACCTCGATGGAAGCTACGACCTTGGGCCCGGCCCGCATATCTCGAGCGAGGTCGCTCACGAGCGTTATGTTTATTCTCGCTGTATGACGTGCGGCTGCTGCCTTGAGGCCTGCCCGCAGTACAGCGAAAACCAGTACATCGGCCCGCAAGCGATCGCACAGGCAAGGCTCTTCAATATGCATCCCGTCGGCATGACCGAGATGGACGAGCGCCTTAACGGCCTGATGAAAGAGAACGGCATCGCAAACTGCGGCAATGCTCAGAATTGCCTCCAGGTTTGCCCGATGTCGATCCCGCTGCCGCGGGCGATCTACGAAACGAATCGCGACATAACCGTAAATTCGCTGTTCGGCTGGCTAAAGAGATAGTCCGGCTCGTCGAAGTGCGGCAGGCACGCGCTTTTGCGGCGGTTTTGTTGCTATTCGTCGCTGAATGCGGCCCATATTTTATGAAAGCCCGGGGTGAAATAAGATGGGCGAAACCACACCCCGGGCTTTAATTTCTTCCGAATCGGTATCCAACTCCACAAACTCCCGAAACTTCCCAAAACAAGGCGTTGGTTGATTTCCGATTTCACTGCCTTTCCCTGTATAATTTCGAAGTTTGTAGGCGCGTTCGGGTTTTAGGTATAGGGCAACCTGCGACTGCAGGGCAGAATCCAAGAAGGGTAAAATTCTGTCGTTTCTGTTCCAGTTTTGGAGGCTGCCCCGATTCTCGCGTGCAAAGGCGTTCTATGTTTTCGGACTTTAAGGTCCCTTCCCGATAAATAAACGCCCGTATTTCAAGGATACTTCGGTTTTTATGCGTAATTTTCGTGCACTTTGGCTCCTGATCTCGGTGTTTCTGCTAACGGCCTTTTCGGCCAACGCCGGTGTTCTTAAGGGTGCCGAAAAGACTGCGGCCTCATTTCAGCAGGTCGTTGAGAGCGTTGACATCCAGGGAAATCGCCGCCTTCGCGACGAAGACCTGCTTTATTACATCAAAACGCGGCCGGGCGACCAATATGATCCCGCTGCCCTCGAACGGGACCTAAAGGAGCTTCTTTCGCTCAACCTTTTTGATAAGACCGCGACCCGTGTGCTTACAGAGGACGGCATCCGCGGGGGCGTCAACGTTATCTTCGAGGTCAAAGAGCTTCCGATCATCCGCGACTTGGTTTTCAAGGGCACGAACGCCATCAAAGAATCGGATATTCTCAAAGAGTTCCGGGAACGCCGCGTCGGCGTCTCAAAGGAATCTTTCTACGATCCCGTAAAGGCGCGGAACGCGACCCGTATCCTTCGCGAAATGCTCGCCTCCAAGGGCTATCCGAACGCAAAAGTTTCGATCAAGGAAGAAGAGGTCTCCGCGACCTCTATCGCTCTTACCTTTGACATCGATCAGGGGAACCGCTCACGCATCGTCAAGATCGAATTCGAGGGGAACGAGCATCTTAAGGACGGCGAGCTTCGAAACGCCCTGCAGCTCGTAAAGCCGACCGGTATCATTACGCGTTTCAAAGGAATGGACATTCTCGACCTGAGAAAGCTCGAGTACGATCTGCAGAAGAATGTCCGCGCGTATATGTTCTCTAAGGGCTATTTTGAGGCACGTATAGGCGAACCGACCGTTGTCGGCCTCGGATACAAACGCACAGGCCTTCCGGTTTTGAAGATGTTCCCGCTGCCGCTCGTCACCTCAAAGGACGACACGTTGAAGATCGTCGTCCCGGTTACGGAAGGGCGGATCTTCAAGCTTGGGGACATCAAGGTCGAAGGCAACTCGATCTTCTCCTCGGAGCAGATCCTTGCGTATATCGGCCTCAAAAAAGGCGAGATCGCAGACGGCAAACGCCTTCAGGACGCTGTCTTCGACGACCTTAAGAAGGTGTACGGAAGCCAGGGATTTGTCGGCTATACGGCTGAATTCGTGCCGACTTTCCACGACATCCCGGGCAACACGAAAGAAGGTATCGTCGATATCGTCGTCAATATCGAGGAAGGCAAGCAGTTCACGCTACGCCGACTTGAATTCACGGGCAACACGTTCACGCGCGATCGCGTGCTCCGTCGCGAGTTCCTCTTGAACGAAGGCGATGTCTATAACCAGAATTTTCTGGAGCTTTCGGTCATGCGCCTTAATCAGACGCAGTATTTCGACCCGATCGACAAGGATCAAGACGTCGAAACGCGAACCGACGAAGAGAATGCAAACGTAGATCTGATCGTTAAGGTCAAGGAAAAAGGCCGTCAGCAGATCTCAGTCAACGGCGGCATCGCGGGCATCGGCGGATCATTCTTCGGACTTGAATATTCGACGAACAACCTGGCGGGCCGCGGCGAGGTGCTTTCGCTCAACTTCGGCCTCGGAAACCGCCAGCAGAGCCTGCAGTTCACGTATCAGGAGCCGTATTTCCGCGATCGCCCGATCTCGGTCGGATTCTCGCTCTTCGCAAATCGGTATCGATTCTTCGGCGAAGGAACGTTCCTAACGCAGAATCCCGACCTGATCAATGCTCTTTTTGACCCGTACGCGTCGATAAATACGGATTCGAGCAATCTGTTCACGCAATCGACCTACGGAGTCACGCTCTTTGGTACGGCACCGCTCTCCGAGCTTCTCTTTAAGAAGCGACGTTTTACGCAGTTCACGCGTATCGGTTTCCAGTATCAGTTTTCGGCAACGAGCATTCAGGACCCGAAGGTCAATTCCGAGGCGGATCCCGCGGCACATATTCCGGTGATCTATCGCCAACCGAATATCATTACGAGCCGAGTTACGGGTTCCTTTGTTTACGATACCCGTCAATACGCAAAGAACGGCATCGACACGACTCGCGGCACGGCATTTTCGGCATCGCTCGGGTTTGCAGGCCTCGGCGGCGATGTCCGCACATATCAGCCGCAGATAACGTACTCGCAATTCATTCCGATCAGAAAGAAAAAGAGCCGAAACCCTGAGGTTTTCGCATTCCGTCTGCAGGCCGGCACCATCGGCTCATGGTCGATCAGCAATAAGGTTCGCAATGCGAACTCGATCGCGTTCATCGGCGGTATACCGGCCTACGAGCGTTACTTTCTCGGCAGCGAGAACGATATTCGCGGATACAATTACCGTTCGATCGGGCCGATCGCTCCTTTCGACACATATATTACGAGCCGGAACGTTCAGGTCGCGAACAATGCAACCGGCACAGCAGATACAAACACGGGCCTTCCGCAGCGTACGATCGACGAGATCCGCACTATTGGCGAGCTGACCGGTGCGGGCGGTGCAAATCCGGCACTTTTCTCGCGAAACTTCCGCTTTATCGGCGGCGATACGCAGCTTCTTGCAAACGTCGAATATCGTATCCCGCTCTTTGGACCGGCTACGATGGCGATCTTTGGCGATATCGGCTCGGTATTCAATCTGCACAAGACCGGCACGCAGACGATCAATAGTGAGTTCCTGCCTGACGAGCAGCTTCTCGGTGCGGGCCGCCTGACCGCTCTCGGACTGATCAACACACCGGTCCTTGAGAGCAGTTTCGGCAGCCTTCTCTTCTATCGCGGCCGCGTTCTTACGAAGACCGACTATCTGAATGAGTTCTGCCGCGGCAACCGGTTCGGCTGTCCGACGAGCCTCTCACCGCAGATCCAGCAGCTTTGGCTCCGTGGTGAGGTTCAGCAGAATTCGCTCCTAAAGGTCAACGATGCAGCGTTTGCGAAGCTCGCAGATTGGAAGGCGAGCGTCGGCGTTGAGCTCCGTGTCCAAGTGCCGATCGTCAATGTGCCGTTCAGGCTTATCTATTTTTACAACCCGAACGCAAAGCTTGGCTTTAGGCCCGAGCTGCCCGGTATCTTCCTGCCCGGCAAGCGTCAGGGGCTGCGATTCACGGTCGGAAGGACGTTCTAGGGCGTTATTCCATTGACTTTGGTGCGACCTATCGCATAGTATCAACGTTTATTTTCGAGACGGGCAACAGTAAGCCTTAAATATGTCTCAAATAGGATATTGCTTACACGCGGGGCTTTCCTAAAGGCTCTGCAAGTAGTTCGAAATCAGGAGTAATTTTACAGTAATGAAAAGACTAGGTTTGATCGTCGCCGCTCTTCTGTTTGCGGGGATCTTTACACTTCAAGCGTCCGCACAGACTCAGGCCGGTATCAAGGTCGCGATCATCGATTCCCAGGCATTTGCCTCGGACAAGGGCATCACCAAATATATCAATGCCTTAAAGGCTCTCGATGCAGAGTTTGCTCCGAAAACAAAAGAGCTGACCGACATCCAGGCAAAGATCAATCAGATCGCCGAGGATATCAAGAAGATGCAGAGCAACCCGGCAGTTCCGGTGAACCCGACCGCCCTTCAGGCGAAACAGGACGAAGGCCAGCGGCTCGCTCGCGAATTGGACTTCAAGAAGAAAGATGCCGAGGCAAATGCGCAGCGTCGTTCTGAGGTCGTCCTTCGCCCAATTATGGAGGATATCGGCAAAGCTCTTCAGACCTATGCCACATCGAAGGGCTACACGGTCATTTTCGATTACGACAAGATCGGACAGGGCATCCTTGCTTTCGACCCAAAGGCTGACATCACTGCCGAGTTCATCGCGTACTATAATACTCGTCCGGCGACCGCGGCAACCGCTGCAGCCCCGAAATAACCTGCGAAAACAGGTAGTTTCCGACACCTATTCAGAAGCCGGCAAATTGATTTTTGCCGGCTTTTGGTTTATTTGTTCTAGATACGCTTGAGCGCACCTTTTTTGGAACCGATCCGACAAATGACAGTAATTTACGACACGATCGCCATTCAGGAGATCCTTCCCCACAGATTCCCATTCTTGCTTGTCGATAAGATCATCGAACTCGAACCACGCACACGCATCGTCGGCATTAAGCAGGTTACGATGAACGAGCCGTATTTTGCCGGCCATTTTCCAGGTGCACCGGTAATGCCGGGCGTTCTGCAGATAGAAGCGCTTGCTCAGGTCGGAGCGATCCTTGCCCTTCGGGAGTTCGAGGATCGAGATGCGAAGATCCCTTTCTTTAGCGGCATCGAAGGTGCAAAGTTCCGTAAACCCGTACTTCCCGGTGATACACTTATGCTCGAGGTCGTCGCATTGCGTACCGGCAGCCGCGTGCAGAAAATGCGCGGCGTTGCGACCGTGGACGGCCAGGTTACAACAGAAGCCGAGATAATGTCCGTCATTGCCGATAGGCCGGCCCGATAATATGGAAACACCGATTCATATATCCCAAACGCAGGCAATAATGTGGGTGATGCTCCTGAATGCCGTTATCGGCTTTATTCTGGGCCTGATCCCGTTGCTTTTCGGCTACTTTTCGAAACAGCTGAAGCTCGGCCTCCTCGCGATCGCCGTTACGACCATCGGCGGCGGCCTTCTCGGCATTCTCATCTCGATCCCGGGGACGATCATTTTTACCTGGCTTGTCGCCCGCAATGCCCGGCGGGCAAAGAATGTCGGTTTTCCACCGACCGAAGAATAGTTTCTAAATGTCCACCTTTATTCACCCGACGGCGCTTGTCGATAAAGACGCCAGGATCGGCGAAGGCTGTTATATCGGCCCGTTCTCGACGGTCGGAGCGGAAGTAACGCTCGAAGAAGGCGTCCGGCTCGAATCGCACGTCGTCGTTGACGGCCGCACAAATGTCGGCAAAGGCACGCACGTATTCCCGTTCGTCTCGATCGGTCTCGCCCCGCAGGACCTCAAATACGCAAACGAACCGACATCGACCGAGATCGGTGAGCGCAATCAGATACGCGAATTCGCAACCATTCACCGCGGGACTGCCGGCGGAGGCGGCATAACACGCATCGGCAATGACAATCTCCTGATGGCGCAGGCACACGTCGCACACGATTGCCAGCTCGGCAGCGGCATCATCATGGCGAACGCCGCAACGCTCGCTGGGCACGTCGAGGTCGCTGACCGTGCGAGCATCGGTGCATACTCGGGCGTTCATCAGTTTTGCCGCATCGGCCTTGAGGCCTTCATCGGCGGATATTCCGTTGTCGTCAAGGACGCGATGCCCTTTGCGACCATTCAGGGCAATCACGCAAAATGTTTCGGCCTGAACCGCGTCGGAGCAAAGCGCCGCGGCTATTCGCCGGAGACGATCCAGGCCCTGAACCACGCATTCCGCCTGCTGCTGAACTCAAAACTCAACACCTCACAGGCCATCGAACGCATCAGAGCCGAGATCGCGCACTCACCCGAGGTCGACCTTCTCGTCGAGTTCATCTCGACATCTACGCGTGGTGTCGTAAAATAGACACAAGATGGAAAATTCCGCTGAGATCATCGCCGAATTCGGCAAGCGCATTCAACGCTGCTACGGCTGCTTTATCGCGTTTCACCTGAAGGATATGTACCTGGGTGAGGACGTTACCTATTATTGCGAACATTGTAAGGACGACACGATGTTCCATTTCAGTGCTTTTTCACAACACGTCGATCTCTCCAAACTGAAAGAGATCGCCGAAGACCACCATCATTGATCCACCTCAAAGTACGACCATCCTTCTTTTGCATAGTCTTCGGGGCAGCATTGGAGTTGGATTTCGCTTTTGATGTTGAGGGTGCGAGCCGAATTTCGCTATGCTTATGAGCGATGCGGAATGTGTCGCTCCACATAAAGTCTCCCGACGGCGAGCGGACGTTGAAGCTCGATGGCGAAATTACCATCGGGCGGACGCCCGACTCCAGCGTTGTCATCGGTGATTCGGGACTATCGCGGCGCAATACGACGCTTTTTATCGACGGTGATGACATTCTCGTCGTCGATGAAGGCTCAACGAACGGCACATTCCTTAACGGCGAAAAACTCGATGCTCGGCCGCGGATCGTGCACGACGGCGATACGCTTCGGATCGGGAGCTCCACGACCATCCGGATCGATACCGGAGAAAAGCGTGAGGCAGCACCAGCCTCCGCACCCGTGCAAACGCCTCAAAGCCCTGTCGACACGCCATCGACGCCAACCTACATCGCGCCTGAGGCCGCCGCTCCGGCATTCAATACGAATCGGCTTTTGATCATCGGCGCCGTCGCATTCACTGTTTTGATAATCGCGGGAGCAGGCGTCGCTCTGCTCTTTTCACGCGAGAGCACAGCGACGACCTCGAACGGCAACGCCGGCCTCCCAACGCCGAAGATCAATACCACGCGAAGGATACCGCTGCGTGTGATCGACCCGCTCGGCAATCAGAACGAGGACGACCTCGACGATCTAATTGCATCCTGGGAAACCGCTGAAAAGGAGGTCGATGCCTCGACGATCGCAGATGTCTCCGTCGGTGCGGACGATGCGGCGGAGAGCGACCTCAATGTTCCCGCATCGCTTCTTGCCGACAGGCAAAAGAAGGCACTCGAACCACGCAATGCCGAAACAGGTATTCGCCCCGCCGGGCTCGAAGTACCGAAAGAGCTTTACGGCGACGGCGTCATCAAACAAAAGGCTAAGCTTCGCGAGATGAAGGCGGACGGATATCATCAGCCGCTTGATTTCCCCGACCTCGCAGAAAAACGCCTGAACAAGGAGCTCATCGAGATGCCGATGGCTGCACAAAGCTATTATCTTGATGTCGGCGGCAGTGCGAGCGACGGCCCATTTCAAACCTTTGCCTTCCCGAATGTTCATGCCGACATCGTGCCGGGCACCGCTGAGTATGCGGCCATCAGCAGGCTTGCAGAGAGTTTTGCAGGCCACAAATACGACCTCAACAATCCCGTCGATCGAAAGCAGATGCGCGTTCGTCTGCTAAGGATGTTCAACCCAAGAGCAAAGCCCATCCTGCTCGAGCTTGCAGAGGCGTATTACAAACAGTTCAATCGACCGCTGCGCGTAACTTCCCTGACGCGTTCGATGGACTATCAGATCGGGCTGAACGCAAGCAACGTGAATTCCTTCAGGGTGCGCGATGAAAATGCCCTTCCGCCGCACACATCGGGCTGCGCGTTCGACCTCGCACGAAAGCATATGACCGCCGCCGAGCAAAATTTTGTGATGAAGAAGCTTGCCGAGATGGAGGACGCGAAAAAGCTCGACGCCCTCATTGAATATGGCCAGAATGCGTGTTTTCACGTCTTTATCTACTTCGACGGCGTCGCCCCTAGAATGTAGCCACGCCTCGACCAAATTGATTCCCGCACCACGCGGTTCTAAACTCGTATTAGATGACCGAAGCCGATCAGGAATATGAGAAGCAGTCCATTACGGACCTTGCGAAAGGCCTCTCGCGGCTTCCGGCCGGAAAACGCCGTGCTGCGATCGAATCGAGCGCATCGATCGCGGGTGTCAGCCTGAAGGCGAGCCGTGCATTTGTCGCCGCCGCTGCCGACGCCGCAAAAATATTGTCCGCGGACGACCTTCGTGCCTGGGCTGATTTCGGACGGCGGCTTGCCATGGGCAAAGCTGAGACCGGAATGAGATTCTTCGCCGATGGGGCAGCGGGACTGAAAGCTGTTCCCTCGCCGCTTCGAAAGCTCGTTTTTGATATCGCATCCCGCCAGCTCGTCCTATCGAGTTCGATCGCTGCGGAGACCTTTACCCTTGCTCCCGATCTAGCAAAACAAATAAAGGACAAGGAGCTTCTTGAACGCTTTCTAGTTCTTGCGGTTCAGGTGGCGATACGTTCGGCGAAGCATTCTTCCGTCTTGTTAAAAGCGTCGCCGGAGGTAGCCAATGCCTTTCGGAGGTTCGATAGCGAAGCTCCGCCGGTCATCGATGCGGCGTTCACGCTTGCTGAGAATTTCGCATCGCGTACCGGTGGAATGACCGCCGATCTTTGGGTCGAACTTCCCGACGCTCTGGCAAAAGTTTCCGCCCGCGACGCAGTTCTGCTTCTCGAAGAGGCCGATAGGTTTCTGGATTTTGGCGGCAGCGTTACTCTGCTTCTTGTCTCTTCGGGAGCAGACGTTCTCATGGCGGGGCGAGAAGTTTTTGCCGAATGGATCAAGGCTTCGAGGAAGGTCGCGGAACACGGGAACGCAGTGCTTATCGCATTTCTGCGGGCAGCACCGGTGTTTCTCGCACGCGTGTCGCGGCACAAGACCGTAAATTCATTGGCGATCTCGCGCGTGCTTTCCCTCGTCGCAAAGATCGCTGAAACTGACGCCGAAAGCGCGCTTGCCGCCCTTCGTTCAAGCGCCGCGGCACTCGAGAAAGTTCCCGTAAAGCAGTACGAAGAATGGGTTCGTGCCGGCCTCGTCGAGCACGAGAACTCGTCATCGAAAGGCCGTCGAAGCTATTTCGCACTGGAAACACGCGAGTCTCGCGACAAACTCCAGCAGGCGAAGACCGGCATCTCGCTCGAGGCGGTTCAGAACATCCTGCGCATCTATGTCGAAGGCTTAACAGGCCGCGTTGTCGAGGTCGCACCGCTTTCTGCGATTCCCGAAGGAAGCCGCATCGGCGATGAAAAGACGATCTTCCTGCCTGCGACGGTCGCAGAATTCGGCGATGACGAGCGTGATTTCAAGCTCTACAAAGTACTCGCTGCACACGCCGCGGGCCAGATCGAATTCGGCACGTACGCCCGCTCTTCCAACGAGCTTAAGGCCGTCTATAGCGAACTCTCGGCGCTCTATTCCGCGACCGCCGACCAGCTTGATGCGTTCTCGCTCTCCGGGTACATCGAAGATGTGCAGAAGGGCGAACGTGCACGTCCCGATGATGAGATAAAGGCCATCGAGCCCAACCTCCCGAAAGACGGCGACTATCGCTCCGTGCTCTCGGTCTTCCCGGAACCGCGTCTTGCACGCCGCATCTTCGGGACGATGGAGAACGCACGGATCGATGCGTGCCTTCGCTCGCATTATCGCGGATTGCGAAAGGACCTCGACCTGATGCAGCAATTCTTGCGGGAGAGACGCCCGTACATTTTCGATGTGCCGGCGAATCAGGTCGCGTTCGAATTGCTCTTTCAGATAACGATGTGCGGCGGAGCGACCGACGATTCGATGCGTTTCTATCCGCAGGTGGTCGATGAGATAAACGCTGTCCTTGACCGCTTCGTTCGACAACAAGATGGGTCGCGGCCTTCGACCGTCGCGGATTCGCTCCTTGCCACAAGCCGCGTTTACGACCTTTTCCAGAACGTGATGCCTGAGCGTGCCGAAGAAACGGACAGTCAGGAAGACAGCGATGACGAAGGCGAATTCGCGTACGACGACAAAGAGGCACAGGAATCTATCACCGAGGACAAGGTGAAACGCGAACGCGAGGCTGCCGCCGAGAATGTTTCGGAACTTTTCAGCGCATGGAACAGCCTCGATGATGAAGGCGAACCGGACGACCTTCGCGGTGCGGAGGCCTGGGCCGGAGCCGAGATCCCGGAACAGGCTCTCGATAGCGGCGAAGTTGCCTTCGCCTATGACGAGTGGGACCGCGAGCTGAATGATTACCGCGTCGGCTGGAGCCGCGTGATCGAAAAAAGAGTAAAGACCGGCGATCGAACCTTTGTCGAACTGACGCGAAGCCGCTATCGCGGCGTAATATCGTCGATCCGGCATCAATTCCAATTGATGAAGCCCGAGAATCTCACGCGGATCCATCGACAGATCGACGGCGAGGATCACGACCTAAACGCGCTCGTCGATTTTGTTATCGACCGCAAGGCCGACGGCCGCCAGGACGAGAACATCTATACGAAACGCCTCCGCCGAGAACGCGATGTCGCTGTCTCGATCCTGCTAGACCAATCGAGCTCTACGGCACGCACGATCACGCGAAATCCGCTCCAGCCGTACACTCATCCCGGCCGACGCATCATCGAGATCGAGAAAGAAGGCCTCGTCCTGATGAGCGAAGCTCTCGATGCGGTCGGCGACGTTTATTCGATCAATGGTTTTACGAGCGAAGGCCGGCGAAACGTAAAGTTCTACGTCGTAAAGGATTTCGCAGAGAAATACGACGCCGATGTCGAGAGCCGCATCGGCGGCATTACTTTCGAGAATAACACGCGCCTCGGTGCTGCGATACGCCACGCCGCGAACAAGCTCTTGCGGCAGGAATCGCGGACGAAACTACTGATCGTGTTGACGGACGGACGGCCGTACGACCATGATTACGGCGATGCGCGATACGCGCGCGAAGACGTACGCGAGGCACTGACCGAAGCAAAAATGTCCGGCGTCACGCCGTTCTGCATTACGGTCGATCGTGAATCCGAGGCCGAACTCCGCGACCTTTACGGCGATGTCGGCTACACGATCATCGACGATGTGCTCTCGTTGCCCGAACGTATGCCAAATATTTATCGGCGCCTGACAACGTAGGAACGCATCATACTGTGAACATCCCACAGGTCTTGAAGGCTAATGTGATAGGGAGGTAGGTTATGAACATCACGTCGCTCACGGCATTGTTTGCACTCTGTTTTTCGATAGCGTGTTCGCCCGCGAATACGCCGGCTGATGCGACATTTCAGACGGCATCCGGCGATGTGAATTTCACTGTCGAGACCGTTGCAAGCGGGCTTCAGGTTCCGTGGGCACTCGCATGGCTTCCGAACGGAGACATTCTCGTGACCGAAAGGCCCGGCCGCGTCCGCATCGTTGAGAAAGGAAAGCTTCGCGAAAAACCTGTCTTCGTTGTCCCGGATGTCGAGCCAAGCAGCGAAAGCGGCCTGATGGATATCTCGCTTCACCCCGACTTCGCGAAGAACAAGTTCATCTATCTAGCCTATTCCTACAACACGGACGGCAAGAAAGTTAAGGTCGTCCGATACGTCTATAAGAACGGCGAGTTTACCGAGCCGAAGATCGTCATCGATAACATTCCCGGTGCTCCGAATCACGCCGGAATGCGTGCTCGTTTTGGCCCGGACGGCAAACTTTACATTACCGCAGGTGATTCGACCGACTGGGACCTCGCGCAAGATCTTTCGTCGCTTGCCGGCAAAGTTCTCCGCTTGAATGACGATGGCAGCATCCCGAAAGACAATCCTTTTGTTGGACGAAAGGATGTGCGTGCCGAGATCTGGACCTACGGCAATCGCAATCCGCAAGGGATCGCATTTCAGCCGGCAACGGGCCTCGTTTTTGAGACAGAGCACGGGCCAAGCAGCTTCGAAGGAAAAGGTTCCGGCGGCGACGAAGTGAATATTCTCGAGGCCGGCAAGAATTATGGCTGGCCGGTGATCCACCACACCGAGAAACGGGACGGTATGGAGTCGCCCTTGCTCGAGTACAGCCCAGCGTGTGCGCCGGCGAGCGCTATGTTCTACACCGGTTCCGTCTTTAAGCCGTTTGTCGGTAACTTTTTCTTCGGATGCCTTCGGGGACAGAGGATCATCCGCGTGCGTCTCGACGGCCGAAAGGTCGTAGGTCAGGAAGATCTCGTAAGCGGTGCGTACGGACGCATTCGCGACGTGGCCCAGGGCCCGGACGGCTTTATCTATTTCACAACTTCTAATCAGGATGGCCGAGGCCGTCCGGCAGCCGACGACGATCGCATCCTACGCATCGTCCCGAAACCCGTAGATCCGCCAAAAGCAAAGGAGAAGCCCGCGAATGCTCAATAACGCCGCACTTCGACTGTTCAAGCCCCTCGCCTTTTCGTTGATATTCATCGCCTGCGCGACCGTAACGTTTGCGCAATTAAAGCTCACGCCGCATAAGGTACAGCTAAAGAAAGGCAAAGCGTTCACGCTGAATCTGCCTGCCGACTTCGAGATCATTCCTGCGGCAGAAGGATTAAAACGCGTCCGCTTTATGACGCGTTCGCCCGACGGCCGCATCTTTGTGACCGATATGTACAACCTCACCGACAACAAGCGTGGTGCGGTTTACATACTTGACGGCTTTGATGCAAAAACCGGAAAGTTCGCGAGCGTTACACCGTATATGACCGGGCTGCGGAATCCGAATAGCTGCCAGTTCCACACGGATGCAAGCGGTCAGGTGTGGTTCTATCTGGCGGAGACGCATCAGCTCACGCGCCGCAAGTTCACGCTCGGCGAGACAAGGCCGACGGACTCAAAACCCGAGGTCTTGCGCACCTTTCCTGACTATGGCCTGAGCTACAAGTACGGCGGTTGGCATCTGACCCGCACGCTGTCGTTCGGCCCCGACGGCCGGCTTTATATCTCGGTTGGATCCAGCTGCGACGCCTGCGTCGAGAAAGAAAAAGTGCGTGCGAGCATTATTTCGATGAACCCGGACGGTTCGGACGAACGCGAGATCGCACGCGGACTTCGCAACGCGGTCGGCCTTCGCGTCATCGGCGAATACATTTTTGCTACGAATCAGGGCGTCGACCACCTCGGCCTTTATAAGCCAGACGAGACGTTTTACGCCCTCAAAGCGGGTTCAGATTACGGGTGGCCGTATTGCTATTCTTCCAAAGGCAAGATCTATCGCGATCCGAAATTCAAACGGGCGACGGGCTGCAAGGATGTACCCGCACCATATGCGTACTTCCCTGCGCATTCGTCGGCACTCGGATTTGATTATTTTAACGACGAGGGCGCGGACCCCGCGATAAAGGACGGCTTTCTCGTTTCCTTGCACGGCTCCACCGACAAACGGATCGGCCACGGCTACAAGGTTGTCGTGATGCGAAAAGGCAAAGCCCTGCAGGACCTTATCACCGGCTTCCTGACAAAAGGAAAAGTTCTAGGCCGCCCGTGCGACATTATGAAACTCGATGCGAACTCCTTCCTAATGACCGACGATAACAAGGGCATCGTCTATCTCGTGCGAAGGAAGATTACATAGGTTAGCCACCGATGAGCGTCGTTCTCGTCGCAGCAAGCGGAGGCATCCCGAGGAAGACGCCGCAGCCCGCCATATCACCGGATGGCGTCCAACGGGCGGCCGGTAGTCCGTGAATGAAGACGGTCGCCGACCCTTTCATGATCGGCGTCCCGAACGGAGGCGTCGGGACCGGCGGATGAACGATCCCGCCGGTAATAACGCCCGTACAAAGGGCGATGCAGCCTACGTGAGCGGCGGGCAAACCTTCGATCATCACCGGCCCCGATGGGCATGGCCCCGTTGCCGGCGGCCCTATCGCGCCGCACGGCACCAACAGATCGTGTGTCAACGGATCGCCTTTTCTTGCTGCTGGAAACATACACTTTCTTCTAAAAAAGCTTTGGTGAACTGCGTTCAAACTCTGTCTTGTAAGCAATTACGTCAACATCCAACGGGATCGTCTGCTCGGCAACGTTCTGGTAAGCTCCGTCCCAAGCGCCGCGAAGGGCAAGCACTTCTGTGCCGCCAACTTTGCGTTCGCTGACCTTCATCCCTTCTTGAGATGGTGTCCAGGCAACCATCAGCTTTACATTGGAGCATTTGACCGATCTTCCGTTCTCAGGCTTTAGTTCAGGAAAGAACGGACTGAATTCTTTCACTGGAACCGAAAGCTTTACCGACCCCGTCAGTTTACCCTTGGGTGGCAGTTGTCGGACGAACGGGATCTCCTTTCGGGCGACATCTAAGCCGGAAGGCAGCTCCAGGTCTGCCCTAATAATCCGCAGGGTATCGGGTTCCTCTAGAAAAACATATGCGGCGTCTTCGTCGATGACCTGTTCATTCCCTTCGTAACCGATCATTTGGTCCCAAACATAAACCTCACGGTCAGATAAACTTTTGATCTGATAATTTATGACCAACTTTCCGTCCGTGATACCGGCAGTCGCCTCAATCGTTATATTTGCATTATCCATTTTCTTATCATCCGAGTCCTTAGCTGATACGGGCGTTGCACCAATTATCTCCGAACGAGTCCCCGTCGATCTCGGGAGTTCTTCGTGCGGCTTCCGTGGTGAAGACGCTCCTACTCCGCAAGAGATCGTCGCCAGCAAGATCATAAAAACCAAGAACGTCTTTACCATATATTCTCCTACGGCGTCGTCGGTACGGTATGAACGGTTGAGTCATGATCATCGCGGCGCATGGGCTGATTCATATCACGCAAGATATTGTTCTCGGTCATCTCGTCGTCTGAATGGCCATGGATGCCTATCGTTTGGGATTCTTCCTCGTTACTGCCAGCTTCCGCGGGTTCGGGATTATTTCTCAGATTAGTTCCCTGATCATTATGAACGGCGTGGATCATTTCATGTCCAAGCGTGGATTCAATGGGAACCGTCTGATTATTTCCATTTTCATCGACATAGGTATTATCCACCAGATCAGGATTGTAACGTATATTAGTTCCGCTGCCGACACCCGGTGTAGTGGCTCCCGCACGATCGGTCGGCCCCGCCAGGGCCCCGTTCCGTTGAGCCGTTGCCATGTCGAGTTCAGTGATCGTCGTCTGATGCGTGCCATTATCCAATTCATTGATGATATTGTTTCCGGTTTGCGTACTACTCAGTGTCGAAAGATTCGTGAGCGTTTTATCGCAGAATTCCGGTGTACCCGCCACGCGAATATTATTACCTACCTGGAAACTTCCATCAGGGTTTTGCGTGATGGGAGGCAAACGATTACCCGTAAGTTTCTTGCTGCGGCGTCCTCCCGAACCGCCGCCGGACCGCGGCCTATCGAGATAACCCGGTTCACCTGTGTCAGACGTTTCGGCATCGAGCGGTTCTTCCATATTCGGGAAACTCGGGCCTGTAGCGACGCCGCCGGAGTTTATCCGCGTGATCGGACCCTGTATCGTTATACCTGACGGATCAATAGTTATGAAACTGGAACCGACCTTGAAGGTGATCTTCATATTCGCCTCATAAGTGATCTGAGGCGCCGTCATTTCGGCTTTTGTACCCACTTGAGTATGGAAAACCGATTGAAAATCTCGAATAACATCTCCTTTGACCGTGTGGTTCAATTTTCCGTCAATGCCGATGAACTGATCTTCTTTGACGTGAAGGTCGTAGTTGCCGCCGACGGTGATGGCGAGATTGCCGCCGGGCTGGTTATCCGATCGGACTCCGATGACCTCTTGGCGGTTGCCGCCGCAGGTCTCGTACATCGAGCCTTTTGCGCGCAGGTCGTATCGCTTTTGCGAATGGATGAACACCTGCTCTTTGCCTTGTTTATCCTCGAAGCGAAGTTCGTTAAAACCTTTACCATCGTCCGGGCTCGTTCGCGTCTTGATGTAAGTCAGCGTCTTGAATTTCGGCAGATCGTAATGCGGCATGGTCTCGGGGTTATAGACCGAGCCGGTAATGATCGGTTGATCCGGATCGCCCTGGAGGAAATCAACAAGGACCTCCTGACCGATACGCGGGATGAACATCGTGCCCCATTTGTTGCCCGCAATGCTCGTGCCGACGCGAAGCCAGCAGGAGGATGCGGCATTATTCTGCCCGTCGCGGTCCCAATGGAACTGCACTTTGACGCGTCCGAATTTATCGACGAAGATCTCTTCACCCGCGGGCCCGACAACAACGGCCGTCTGGCTGCCGTGCATGATCGGCCGCTCAGTAATACGCGGCGGACGATAGGGTGCCTGTCCCTCGCCCTGCGGGATCGAGGTGAAATTCACCAAATACGCACGGACGCGAGCCTCATCCGACACATAGCCGGGGTCCTGCAGAGCCTCGGTCTTTGCCGAAACGATGGTATGATTCCGATTGTTCTCAGCCGTCGGATGCGTCGTAAGCTTGAATCGGAAACCCGGTATCAACGCACAAGTATCTGCCGAGCCGACTCCGCTCTTGTATGCAACGTCGATCTCCTGTTGGCGGATGTCGATCGTGTGCTGCCTTGCCGGAAAGACCTTTGCAAGCTCGCCCGGCTGTTCGCCACCGCTTGAATCGATGCCGTCGAACAACTTCGCATACTCGCCCGGATAGCTGTAGATCTCGTTTTCGCGATTTCCGTTGATGTCGAAGCGGCTCATCTGCTCGGCCTCGAGCGAATTCGTCGGCAGCTGGAACTGATGATCACGCACGCGGTACTTGCCCGTGCGTATCTGATTCGTTACCTGGAACGAGTTTATCGCGCCTTCCCACTCATCCTGGTTCACCGAAACATCAACAATGTAAGGGATCTCGGCCTTCGACGGACAGGGTGCGATCGCCGGATCCGCATCTGCGATAACGAGCGTGTGGCCCGAACTCGTATGTTCGAAGAAATAGAAGATGCCCTCCTCTTCCATCAAACGCGATGCGAAATCCCAATCCGATTCGCGATACTGCACACAATAGTTTCGCGGCTCGTAATTTCCCTGAAGACGTAGGCTCGGGTTAAAACCGTCGAGCACTTTTGTTAGGACATCCGGTATAGAAAGATTTTGGAAAATGCGGTTGTGCGAGCTCTGCGTAAGCAGCCAAACTTGCGGGCGGACGACCGCGCGGTATTTCGAAAAGCGCTCGTCACGCGAGCCCTGTGCGAACCGCGTACAAATACCGCTAAAGTATCGGTTTGCACCGTCACGCTGGTTCACGGCGACCGACATCGGCTTGTTCAGCACCTGATCGGGCGCGATCTGGAATGGCTCGACGCCGACCTCTTCCTCATCGTGAAGCAGATCAAGTTCGAAGGTAAAAAGCTGCGACATACCTTCGGTCGCCCGTAAACGATGAATAACGATCTCCTCATTCGAAAATGAGCTTGTCGTAAAGTTTAATAGTCGTCCTTCTTGGCTGACTGCCATAATCTTCTAGGTCCTGTCGGCGGCCTTTTAAGCTCGGTTTCAGTCAATAGACGAGCCGCCTGACGCTACTAAGACGCGGAAACGGCTCTGTTTTTGCCTTAACGGCGCATCGTAAATCGCGGATCGGGCCTTGTCGGTGCCGGTTCGGCTACGGCCGGAGCATCGCCGAATTCCGCGATCACCCGCCCGTCCCGCCCGTAACGCACGACCTGGCCTTCCCAATTACCGAATTCTATCGGCGAGGATTCGCAATCGATAAAGCTGCAAGTCTCGACAACGGTGTATTCTTGCCGTTCGCGTGCAGCCGTAACCTCAGCGTTTGCCGCAATTGCGATCTGACGGCAAAGTTCGTCGCCCTCGCCGCGGCGCGTCATATGAGTTTCCGCGGCGTGGCAAACGTAAAGCACAATGTGATCGACGAGGCCGCGCAGCCGTGCGAAATTATGCACGGTCTGATAGCTGATCAGCTCGGCACAAAATTGGATCGCCGTTGTATCGAGATCCCGAACATAAAGCCCGTGTGCCATGATCGACAGCCGCAAGATCCCGATGTGTCCGAGAGCGGTCTCGACCGCGTAGTCGAAGAAACCTTCGAGCGGGGTCGACTCATTGACCTCGATCGTCAGAGTATCGCGCGAGCGGGACGGCGTCCGTCCTTCAAGCCGAGTGTCATGTGCGATCAAGTTAATTGGCATCTTCCCCTCTCTTCGGCTGCTTCAGATCACGCAAAGGAATACGCAAAGTTCTCGCCTTCGCCGACCGACACGCGAATGCTCGTCAACGCATCGCCCTGTGCCATTCTCGAAAGAACTTCGCCGGACATCTCCGGCAGCAGCGTGCCCGTCAAGATGTTATACACGTTGCGTGCACCGCTATCGACGTCCGTACAACGCTTCGCGATCGTATCGATGACCGCGTCGTCGTAGCTGAACGCAGCGTTGTGATTATCCTTGATCCGCTGTGCGATCTTACCCAGCTGGAGCTTGATGATCAGCCTCAGGATCTCGTCAGAGATCGGATAATACGGAACCGTCACCATTCGGCCGAGCAGTGCAGGCTTGAACGCCTTGTTGAGTTCGGGCTTGACCGCATCGACGAGTCCGTCCGGCTCGGGACGCGTGTCCGGATCTGCACAGAGCTTCATTATCGTATCGGTGCCAACATTCGACGTGAGCAGGATGATGCAGTTCTTGAAGTCGATCTCGCGGCCTTCGCCATCTTCGAGGACGCCTTTGTCAAAAACCTGGAAGAAAAGCTCCATCACGTCCGGGTGAGCTTTCTCGACCTCGTCAAGAAGCACGACCGAGTACGGCTTTCTGCGAACTGCCTCGGTGAGCACGCCGCCTTCGCCGTAACCGACGTATCCCGGGGGCGAACCCTTTAGGCTCGAAACCGTGTGAGCTTCCTGATATTCGCTCATATTGATCGAGATCAGATTGCGTTCGCCGCCGTAGAGCGATTCTGCAAGAGCGAGAGCCGTCTCTGTCTTACCGACGCCGGAGGTTCCGACAAGCAGGAAAACGCCGATCGGACGTTTCGGATCGGTAAGGCCCGCACGCGAAGTACGAATACGCTGAGCGATCGCATCGAGTGCGTGGTCCTGTCCGAGTACGCGTTCACGAAGCGTACTCGAGAGATTGAGAACGGCGTGGATCTCGTCAGCAACCATTTTGCCGATCGGAATGCCGGTCCATCCTGAGATGACTTCTGCGACCGAGTTGCCATCGACGACCGGATGCATCAGCGGATCCTCGCCCTGAACCTTTTTCAATTCCTCGTTCGTCGCCTTAAGCTCGGCGCGAAGAGCTTCGGCAGCCTTGTCATCAAGCGGTTCGGGTGCAGGAGCGGCTTCCGCGGTTTCCGCCGGAGCGTCTGCCGCCTCGCCGTCAGCGCTCTCGCCTCCGGCAGCTGCAGCTGCGGCCTTGCCATTTGAAGCAACCGCGTCATCGAGACGCGTTTGTTCGAGCTTGAATCGGATATTTCGGATCTTCTCAACGAGTTCCTTCTCTTTTTCCCACTGCGCCGTAAGGCGTGAAAGCTCTTCTTCCGTCTCGCTTCGTTTGGCCTTTAGCTCGACAAGCCGCGCATCGTGGCCCGCACCCGTAACCTGTTCGCGTTCGAGCGAATCGATCTCGGACGATAGATTCTGCACACGACGCGTCGCATCTTCGAGCGAAGCCGGCGTTGCGCCTTGCCCGATCGCAACCTTCGCACACGCCGTGTCGAGCACCGAAACGCTCTTGTCCGGGAGCTGACGGCCCGTAATATAACGAGCGGAAAGCTTGACGCACTCGACGATCGCCTCGTCGAGCACACGGACGTTGTGGTGATCTTCCATCTTGTCGGCGAGGCCGCGCATCATCGCGATCGCCTTCTCTTCGTCGGGCTCCTCGACCTTTACGACCTGAAAACGTCGTGCAAGTGCCGCATCTTTCTCAAAGTACTTCTTGTACTCGGCCCATGTCGTCGCAGCGATTGTGCGAAGCTCGCCGCGTGCTAGTGCCGGTTTGAGTAAGTTCGCGGCGTCATTCTGTCCCGCCTGGCCACCTGCACCGATGAGCGTATGGGCCTCGTCGATGAACATAATGATCGGCGTAGGCGACGATTTTACTTCGTCGATCACGGACTTCAGGCGATTTTCAAACTCGCCCTTGACGCCCGCGCCTGCCTGCAGAAGCCCAAGATCGAGCGAGCGGACCGACACATTCTTCAGCGAATCCGGAACATCGCCCGAAGCCACTCGTGCCGCAAAACCTTCGACAACGGCGGTCTTACCGACGCCGGCCTCGCCTGTCAGGATCGGGTTATTCTGGCGGCGGCGTGTAAGGATATCGATGATCTGCCGTATCTCGAAATCACGCCCGAGAATGGGATCGATCTTGCCCGCGGCGGCTTTCGCCGTAAGGTCTTCCGTGTACTGATCGAGCGCTTTTGTCTTACCCGGAACGCCTGACGCAACCGGTGCACCATCCGACGCACGGCCTTCGCCGAGGGCAACGGCTTCGCGGCCCTCTGCGGAATCCGCGGTCAATTCGTCGAGCTTTTTCGAGAGCGATTCAGGCGAGATGTGGTTAAACTCGCGCGAGATATCCCTTGCGATGCGTGCAAAGCTGTCGTTCGAGAGCAGCGCGAGGACAAGGTGGCCTGAACGCACCTTTGCTTCGCCGAAATCGACCGAGGCAAGCAGCCACGCATCCTGTATCCAACGCGGTATACGGTCGCTCAGGCCCGGCGTGCGTGTATTTCCGGTCTTCAGGCTCGCAAGCGACGAATCGATGTCCTTTGAAAGGCGGTCGATATTGACCTCGTAATGCTTGCAGATGCGATGAAGGTCCGTGTCATTCTGTTCGAGTAACTTCGAGAGGATATGCTCGATCTCGACGTCGTAATTCGTTCGCGAAAGGCATGCGCCGGCGGCACCTTCGAGAGCCGTGCGGCAGGTATCGTTCAATCGTCCGACCAGGGATTTTAGATTTAAGTTCATAGGGATCTCTCTTTAAGTTAAGCGGCCATCTTCAGTATCACCTGATCGTCCGGCTCCTTAAATGGTTTTGTTTTCAAAAAACTCGTCCAGCCAAGCGACGGCCGGCGGATCGCACGCGTTGTCAGGATCGTCGCCGGGACCTGTTTTGCCTCAAGGACAAGCTGAACGTCGAAATCGAGCTCGTCGCCGACCATGAATTTGACGATCGACTTGAGCGGTTCGTGCGCTGAACCGCTCGGTAAAAAAGCCTGAAAGCGTTTGAGATCGAGTGGTCCAAGTCTAACACGAAACTTGGACTGCTGATCCCAAACGCGTGTGCCAACGATAGAATTTCGACCTAAGCTGCTGTTTTTCGCGCCCAGCTGCGTTACGTCTCTGCTATCGAGCAGCAACCATTGACCGGAAAATTGCTCAATTTTTGCCTTAGCTCCGAAATGGTCGCTGATCATATTCGCGAGGCTGTCCGCCGTGTGCGGAGCCTGAGCTATCAGTCCCGTATACGGCAGCAGAGCCTCGTCCTCAACTGCCATCCGCCCGCGAAGCCCACGCGTGCCCAGGCCCGCAAGGTCGTATAGATACGCCGTAAAGCTCTCTTCACCGGCCTCGTAACCGATCGGAAAGCGATACTTCGCCCACGCCCGATAAAAGAGCGAAACGATGCGGTGCGTAAAGATATCAAAGAACGCCCACATCGTCGTGTCGCGATGACGTATGCGGTCAAGTACAAGCTCTGTATAATGCGTAGGCAGTGCACCGGAAACGCCAACGACGCCCATAAAGTTGACGAGCATCTCGAGCCTTTCGCCTTGGCCCGTCTCGTCAATGACCTTCCGGGTTTCGTGGATCTCGCTCGCCGGGAAATCAAGAGCAACCCGCGAGCGAAAACGTACGACCTCTTCGTGCGGCATTGCGTCGCCGCCGACGCGTTTCTCGTCGGGGTGGATGCGCTCGAGAAGCCTTACCGCCTGAAAGAATTCATAGGCGTAAGGTTCTTCGAGAAGCCCTTGTTCCGGCGATAAAAGCGGCATATCTTCTCTTTTCTAAAGCAGCTCGCGCGTACCCGCACGCGGCGAAAATTCACGCACCGTCTCCTCACGCTGCTCGGTCCGTAAACTCAACTGGTTGAACGAGTTAAGCGAAGCGTACATAGCGAGGAACCGCTCCAGCACACACGCAAAGAGGAAATAGCCCGTACCGACGAACTGCTCCTCGTCCATCGTGATCGTCGTCTCGACGCCGCGGACGAATCCGGCACCGACGCGCTTTCCGATCTGACGCACGACCTTTCGTGATTCGACGCTCGTGATCCCGAGGATCTGCTTGCGCGTCACCGGCGAATCGTCGAAATTATAAAGCATCAGCATTTCCTGCAATGCCTCGGGCGAACCGTTCTCGCCGTTCACGAGCGAGAGAAAATTGAGGCTCAAATGCGAGATCAAACGCCACTGGGCAGACCGTCGCTGCGGCGGGCGGATCGTCTCGGTCGGCTTCGTAAGGCATCTTACGCGCGAGAGCAACGCCGTCCCCTCGACCTCGAAATCACCTTCCTTGCCGCCGAACGGGAGCCTCGCCGGCAGATCGCGATTCGTACACGTCGCTTTAATGTTCAGCACATCGACCGCAGGCACATGCGGATCGAATTTGTCATCAACCAGCGAGATGAAGACCTCGCTTCCTTCGTCGTTCGCACGCTGCGACGGACGGCGTACTGCCGACCAATACGTCTTCTCCTTTTCACCGCCGTACGCGTGACGCATGGAATAGAACGGGGCGAACTCACGCGCTTTATTCGAGCGTGGATCGGTCGTAATTACCTCGTCGATCGAATAGACCTCGGTCGAGGTCTGGCGATGCACGTCCGGGATCACCTGATACTCAAAACGCTGCTGGTTCAGATAGATCGGATCCGAGAGCTTGTGGAAAAGGTTGATGATCGGTGTGCACCCGAGCTTGAACGTCTCGGCCGTGACCGGAGAGACCGGCGGGACGATATCGCGAACGTGAATGATCAGATCGAAATGGCTTCCGAATTTTTTCGCGATCGCCTGATCGACGCCCAAGACATCGACAAACAGGAACTTCTGCGGAAAGGCAAAATATTCCGTCAGGAACCGATAGCCCGAGAAGCTCCGCTTCGTGTACGGCAAGAGGAACTCGTCCTCGTCAAAACCGACGACCTTCAGGGCATCTTCCGCCGGAATGATTATCGGATCTGGCGGCTTCGGTGGTAGCGTCGTCATCGTGCGCGTGCCGATGGGCGCCTCTTTCGCACGAAACTCGACCGCCGTCGCATGGTTGAAAATTATCTCGTAAAGCGGATGTACGAGCTGCGGGTTCCCGTCGATATAGAACCGGAAACGGTCGGGAACGCTGCCGTCAACACCGCGCTTGAATTCGTGCAGGTTCGAGTTTCCGAAACAACGCATCGAGATAACGATCTTTGCCTCGGCGAATTTTCCCCGCGTGTCCTTCGGAGCGGGCGATTCGAGCGTTGCGTTCTCGATCTCGATCGGGAAAAGATCGACGCTATACGAGGTTCGGAAGCGACACGGGCTGCCGTCCACAGGCCGTGAATTCAGACGCGTTTCCCTGTCGACACGCTGGACGGCGGTAAGCTTGTCCTTCGGCGAGCCGTAGCTGAATTGAGCGATCGACATCGACGGGATCGGTGCAAGATAGTGCGGATACAGGACGTTCAGGAACGCCTCTGTGATCTCAGGATATTCGTCGTCGATCTTCAGCCCGATGCGGGCGGTAAGGTATGCAAAGGATTCGATCAACCGCTCGACGTGCGGATCTTCGACCCTTTCTTCGTCAAGTTGGAGACGCGAGGCGACCTTCGGGTAGCGAAGTGCGAACTCGGCACCCATACGGCGCAGGAAAACAAGCTCGCGCTCGTAAAAGGTTAGGAGTTCATCGCGCATTTAAGCTATTGTCGCTGCCTTATCTTTCTGTAACGGCAAATTCCCCGCTGCCGCTTGCAAGTACGGTGTCGAAAATGATCGGCTCCGGTGCCGGTTCCATATCGAGCTTCGCCTCGACACGGAATCGTACCTGCCGCTCGACCTCATCAAAGGGCTCGAGCGTGATCTTCAGATCCAGGAAACGCGGCTCGAAACGGCGTATGGCGGTTTCGATCGACTTCGTAAGCCGCTTTTTCTCGGCAGGTGTCTGCGGATTCAGCCCAAGAATATCCGGCATCCCGTAAAAGACCACCGAACGCCGAACTTCCGCGTCCTCATCGACCTCCTCATCTCCGTGAGAGCGTGTATTCAGAAGCCATTCGAGGTCGCGGCGTACGCCCGCCTTCAGCTCCTGGACGCCTGTAAATCTTGATTTCGGAGGATCTTTGGACGCAGTCGGCTCCATGTCGATCAACCGATCGAGTATTGAGGGTGTAATCCTGACATCTTCATCCCGGCGGGCCATACTTCTATAAACGGTGAAAGGTTATGCCGTTCGGCCAGGCGAACGGCATAACCAGGAAAGGTCCGAGTCTTTTCCAAACCCCTTGTTCGAGGCTTTAGACCATCTTGTTGGCCTTCACGTCGTAGCCGGCCTTGACCGCTCCGCCGAGTGTACCATCGGGCTTCTGTTCCTTGTACTCGATCTCGATCTTTGCGAAGTTGAGCGAGACCTGATCTGAGGTTTCTGCGGCTCCGCCCATTCCGCCGGCATTGTACGATGACACGAGGACGTCCGTAAAGGTGATCTTCTGGAACTCCTGCTGTTCTTTACCGGCCTTGCGAGCGGTGAGAACTGCCTTCTTGATGTGCGTACCGGTTGCACAGTTGAGCATGAGTTTCGGGGTCGCTTTGCTGCCTCTCATCGTGAAGTGGAAGTCCTGGAAAGTTGCCTTACCTGCACCGCCGCCGCCGCCGTGTCCCATCGTACCCGACTGGCTTACGCCCCACGAGAAGGATTCGACATCGATCTCGCCTTTGTGCTTATAGTCCTGGCTCTCGCCTTCGATGCCGTCAAGTTTGAGGAAATAATCTACTGTTGCCATTGCTTTGCTCCTTTTATCGAATCAGTTTTTGATAACGCCAACGAACACCTGCGATTCCATCGGCTTCAGATTAGAGACGCACCCCGCAATATCTTTTTGCATTAGGGCCGGAACTTTTTTTCTTCCTCGTCCGGCCCTTATTGCCCCTCCTAATGCGGGAACGCCCCCGAAAGTTCAACCTAGCCGTTCGCAGGCTGCGGCAGATCTGCAACAAGCCTCAATGAAACCGAGAGCTCGTCGAGCTGGAAGTGCGGCCTTAAGAAGGCAACAGCACGATAACAACCCGGCTTTCCGGGGATCTCTGCAACGTCAACCCGTGCTTCCCTAAGCGGGTACTGGGCCTTTGTTGCCGGTGACGCCGTGTCGTCGTCCGTAACGTAGTTATTGATCCACTGGTTCAAGAACCGTTCGCAGTCCGTACGCGACATGAATGAACCGATCTTGTCACGCATCATTGCCTTCAGGTAATGTGCGAAACGCGAGACCGCGAAGATGTACTGAAGCTGTGTCGAGAGACGAGCATTAGCGTTCGCGGCATCAGAGTCGTATTTTTTCGCTTTGTTCGCGGATTGCGTACCGAAGAATGCTGCGTAATCGGTGTTCTTACAGTGAACGAGCGGGATAAAGCCGTTGTCGGCAAATTCCTTCTCGCGGCGGTCGGTGATCGCGACCTCGGTCGGACACTTCATTGCCACTTCACCCTCGTCCGTCTCGAACGTATGGGTCGGAAGGCCCTGAACAAGGCCGCCGCCTTCGACGCCGCGGATCGCGACGCACCATCCGTACATCGAGAACGCCTCGGTCAAACAAGTGCCGAGTGCATACGCGGCATTGCCCCAGAGGTATTTCTTGTGGTCCTTACCGTCAACATCCTCTTCAAAACGGAACGTTTCGGTGGGCTTTGTGGCCGCACCGTAGGGTTCGCGCATAAGGACGTGCGGCATGGTCAGGCCGACGTAACGCGAATCCTCAGACTCGCGGAAGCTCCGCCATTTCATGTACTCGGTACGGTCGAAGATCTTCGCGACATCGCGGACCTCGGTCATTTCCGAATAGGTGTCCCAGCCGAACATTCCAGCCGACGCCGCACTCAAGAACGGTGCATGGGCCGCGGCCGCGACCTGCGAGATGCTCTCGAGCAGAGACATATCCTGCGGGTGGTTGCCGAACTCGTAATCGCCGATCAAGGCACCGAACGGAGCACCGCCGAACGTGCCGTATTCTTCTTCGTAAACCTTTCGGAACATTGCCGACTGGTCGAATTCGAGTGCACGCTCGAAGTCCTTCAAAAGGTCCTTCTTGGTTGCGCTCATCACCTTGATCTTGAGCTGCGGGCTAACGAGCGAATTCTTCACCAGGTGATGAAGGCCGCGCCACGAACCTTCCAGCTTTTGGAAATCTTCGTGGTGCATGATCTCGTTCATCTGAGCGGAAACGAGGCGGTCGATCTCGGCAATACGCGAATTGATCGCAACGTCCATATTCTTGGACATCGTCAACTCGCCGCTCATTACCTGCGAGACGAATTCGCCGATCATATCCTTCGCTTGTTCGCGTTGATAGTCGTCGCGCGCCATTCTGCCCTCGGTCAATATCTGATCGAGAACGCTAACGGACTCTTGCGTTTCAACGGTTTTGGCTGCTGATTCTTCTTTTGATTTGGCCATTTTCTCTTATTCCTCCTTACCGTCGATGCCAAGCTCGCTGCTGATGGCCTTTTGTTTTTCGGCGTTCGCGATAAGGTCTTCGAGCATAGACTCGAGCTTATCGTTTCCATCCATTTTCGACCTGAGGTCGGCAAGGCGTTGGCGGGCTTCTACAAGCTTACGCAGCGGTTCGACCTGTTGGACGATCCTGTCCGGCTCAAAGTCTTCGATATCCTTGAAGCGAAGCTCGATCCCCATTTTGCTGCCGTCATCCTGCAGCTTATTGTCGATCGTATAAGCAAGACGCGGGGCCATGCCGGCGAGGACCTGATTGAAATTATCCGGGTCAATTTCGACGAACTTTCTATTCTTAAGTCCTGGGAGCGGCTCTTCCGGCTTTCCGACGAAATCGCCGAATACACCGACGACAAACGGCAGTTCCTTGAGCTCGATCGCTCCGCCGACCTCTACATCGTACGTGATCTGCACGCGCGGCGGGCGAACCCTGTCGATCTTGTGCTGCAAACTTTCCTTCTTAGGCATTGTTTTGTTGTCTCCTTATAAAATTCTCTGTCCCCGAAACCGGGGCAAAATTACTTGTACGATCTTTGCGTTACACGATACGGCATCTTACCACTCGTCAGCTGGCGGTGCCTCAGTGCTCGCCTCCTCCGGAGTTTCTTCGTAACCGGTGTCCCATCCGCCGGAAGATGCTCCTCCGCCGCCCAGGCCGAGCGTCTCGCGAAGCTGGCCGAGCACATTATCATCCTTAATTACCTCTTCAAGCCAGTTCTCAAGCGGCATATTGCCCCATTTGACCGCTCGCTGCACTAGGTAGGAGACAGGCGAGTGCGGTTCGGTCTTCTGAAAGAACGCGGCAACCTCTTCGAGGCGTCTGAGAGCCTCTGGACGGCCTTTTATCGGGCCGGAACCGATACCGGTCGACCCCGACGAACTGCCTTCTTCCTCATCGCTCCACGACCCATTCTCGTCGGCGGTATCTGCCGGATCCGGCTCTTCGACCCGCTTCCGCTCGAGAAGCTTCTTGATCTGTCCGCCGACCTCATCCAGAGATTTTCTCAACGTAGAGAGGCCCGGCATCTGATTTCGCTCGTACTTGGCCTCGATCGCCGAATTCAGCTCGTCGCTTGCCGCTCGGCATTCGTCGAACGTAAATTGCAGTTCCTCGCAAAACGCCCTGCGAGTTGACGCCACAGCCGCCTTCCATTTATCGGCGGTCGTGCGGTTTTCGCGTTCTGCCTGCGCGCGGAGGTCGTTCCAGCGTGCTTGAGCTTCTTCGTCCAGCGAACCAAGGTTCGCCGGTATGTCGAAACGCTTCGCATCCTGCCAATCATTAAAGCTAAGGCCCGCACCTGCCGTGATCGGCACATCGCGTATCGCCCTCGCGGCATTGCTCTCAAGCCACGAAACGGCGTTCGCACGGCCTTCCTGATCGTTGTCTTCGATGACCGGAAAGGCTCCGTCCCAGTAGTTTTCGTGAAGGCCCGTCATCAGCTTCAAGCTATCTCGAAGCCCCGCAAACCCGTGCAAATTGATGAGAGCTTCGCCAAGCCATGCCGCGATCTGAAGGTCTTTGGAAAGCGTTGTGAGGGCGTTCACGGCGACCTCGACGACCTTACGGTAGTCTGCCGTCTTCAATTCTGTCTGCCATTCGCCTTGCGCAACGTCTATATCAGCACGCCTTGCCTCGGCGATCTCGTCGTAAATGCCCGAATATCGCAGGCTGTCACCGCCGGGATTTTCGTCGGAAATGGGCGCAAGAAGGGCGTCCAGGTCAATAACTGGCGGTATTGGGGTTACATCGCTCATCAAGTTGACAGCTCTCCTCGCCGTAAAAAAAGGACGGGTGGAATAATACGTTGCCGAAGTTCCTTCATTCTACTACGAAAACTAAAAAAATGGCACAAAAAATCCGACGCCGCTGATCATTCAGAGAATAATGCGGTAATTCTTGGTATAAACGGACAAAAAAGGCCGCCTTCCATAATGAAAGACGGCCTAAATCGTTACTTTTGCGTAACTTACGTACCGGTTTGGCTAGATCTCATCCTCGTCATCGATATCGAGCTTCATCGCTTCGTCAAGGTCGAACTCTTCGTCCTCGATCTCATCCATCTCGACATCAACGTCCTCGATCTCCTCGTCCGTGTCGGCACCCGGCAGATCGAGCGGCATCGGCAGGCCGCCGCGGATGTTATCGACGATGTCGTCAAACTCATCACGCGGTACCTGGTTCTCGGTCGCGTCAGGGCTGACCTTGACGTTACGGTAGTATTTCATACCCGTACCGGCAGGGATCAGGCGTCCCATGATGACGTTCTCCTTCAAACCACGCAGGTAATCGACGCGGCCGGAGATCGCGGCTTCGGTAAGCACGCGGGTCGTCTCCTGGAAGCTCGCCGCCGAGATGAACGAATCCGTCGAAAGGCTCGCCTTCGTGATACCGAGCAGAAGCGGGTCGCCGACCGACGGCTTACCGCCTTCTTCGCGGACGCGCCGATTCTCATCCTCATATCGGAAACGATCGACCTGTTCTTCCATAAGGAAGTCCGTATCGCCGACATCCTTGATCTTCACCCAGCGAAGCATCTGGCGGACGATCACCTCGATGTGCTTATCGTTGATGTTCACACCCTGGAGGCGATAGACCTCCTGGATCTCATTAACGATGTAATTCTGCAGAGCCTCCATTCCGAGGACGCGCAGAATGTCGTGCGGATTGAGCGGGCCGTCCATAAGCGGTTCGCCGGCACGGACCATATCGCCTTCCTGCACGTTGATGTGCGTACCGCGCGGAATGTCGTATTCGCGCTCGCTGCCATCGTCGCTGCGGACAAAAAGCTTGCGCTTACCCTTTGAGATCGGGCCGAAAGCGACCGTACCGTCGATCTCGCTCATTACAGCGGTTTCACCCGGCTTGCGAGCCTCGAAAAGCTCGACCACACGCGGCAGACCGCCGACGATGTCCTTCGTCTTTGTCGTTTCGCGAGGGATCTTAGCGATGATATCGCCGGCCTTCACCTCTTGTCCGTCATCAACGAGAAGGTTCGCACGGATCGGCATCTGATAGGTCTTCAGCACTTTATTCCCCGAACGGATCTCAAGCCGCGGCTGATTCTTCTCGTCCGAATCCTTGACGACGAGACGTTTTTGGCCGGTAACCTTATCGATCTCTTCTTCGACGGTCTTTCCTTCCTTAAGGTCCTGATACTTGATCGTGCCCGAAACCTCGGAAAGGATCGCAAAGGTGAAAGGATCCCACGTAACGAGCACGTCGTCCTCCTTGACCTTCTGGCCGTCCTTGACGTGGATCTGAGCACCGTAAACCACGGCGTATCGTGCGACCTCGCGTCCACGATCGTCGATGAGGGCGATCTCGGACTGCCTGCGAAGCGAAACGAAATCGCCCTGGCGGTTCTTGATGACCTTCATATCGTTCGGATTCAGGAACTTTACGGTTCCGTCCATCGCGGCGACGTGCTTGGTCTCCTGCGAGAGGCGTGCCGTACCACCAACGTGGAACGTACGCATCGTAAGCTGCGTTCCCGGTTCGCCGATCGACTGTGCGGCGATAACGCCGACCGCTTCGCCGATCTCGACCGTGCTGCCGGTCGCAAGATTGCGTCCGTAGCACTTAACGCAAAGGCCGCGGCGTGCCTCACACGTGAGCGGCGAGCGGATGCGCACCTTCTGCAGGCCTGAGAGCTGGATCTGTGCGGCGATATTCTCGTCGATGTCGCCGTTGGCTTCGACGATCTTCGTGCCATCGACCGGATCGATGATGTCGTCGAGCGAAACGTAACCGACGATGCGGTCACGCAAGCTCTCGACCTCTTCACCGTTGCGGATGATCGCCTCGGTCCAGATACCGCGCAAGGTTCCGCAGTCGATCTCCGAAATGATCACGTCCTGAGCGACGTCCACCAGGCGGCGGGTCAGGTAGCCGGAGTCCGCCGTCTTCAACGCCGTATCGGCAAGTCCCTTACGGGCACCGTGCGTCGAGATGAAGTACTGCAGAACGTCGAGGCCCTCGCGGAAATTCGCAAGGATCGGGTTCTCGATGATCTCGCCTGACGGCTTCGCCATAAGGCCGCGCATACCGGCAAGCTGTCGGATCTGTGCTTCCGAACCGCGAGCACCGGAATCCGCCATGACGAGGATCGGATTGAGTTCGCGTCGTTCTTCCTCGCGGGTGTGCATCGCTTTGAACATCTCGCGCGAAACCTGGTCGGTAACCTCGGACCAAATGGCCGTAACCTTGTTCGTACGTTCGAGGTCGGTCATCGTCGCGTCTTCGTACTGCTTGCGAAGCTTTTCGACCTCCTTCAAAGCCTTGTCGATGATGCCCTTCTTCGAGGACGG
>JAANMX010000714.1_pt1 | contig 41749 bp, 36 predicted proteins | sample 7279681 | NCBI WGS metagenome assembly JAANMX01 (sample SAMN14094542, study PRJNA606508) | bioreactor metagenome | isolation source: A lab-scale SPAN reactor treating ammonium-rich wastewater day 351 | place: Ireland: Galway | collected 2018-01-01
GGCGTAGTTTGTGGCTCAATTAACACTGGAAGCTGGAAAGGTGAAGGAAAATTATAAATCCTTGATGTTGGACTGATTTTCTGTTTTACATTGAAATTAAAGAATTTTTAGCATTATGTCTATTCTATATGTTTTAATTAATTGTATGTGTTTTGATTAATTTTAGTATAAAATTAGCACAAATAATATTTGATTACTTCATTACATATAAAACAATCAATATAAGGAAAGATGATGTAAAACAAGCATTCTTGAGGATTATTATTTTTTGTAAATCTTATAAAATATCAGTAGAATAATTGCTGATTATATCAATTTGTTAATTCGACGTGAACTAGTTCGTTCTATATCCTATACGAACAACAGGTTCAAACCCGGAGTTAGAACACTGTCTTTGCCATTCAGCAAGTTTCATTAAGAAAATGAAAGATTTGATTTCAGCAATTTTTGTAATGGGAGTTTGTCGCTCAAAAATGAACCATAGACATATCTTTTTTGGTTTAACATCTTGATTATTGATTTGGATTGATGTGTTTAGATTTTGTAAAATTTTAACTGTTGCAACTGCCTGATCGATTGCATAAGCAAATTTTTGTGTAGTTCCAATTTTAACAAAAAATGCTGTACTATCTTTGAATAAATCCAGCTTCTCAATTTTGTATTGTCGTATAGTGGTTAGATGCCTATCTAAATTAACATAACCCTCATTTTCTCTTAAAGAATTGAAATAATATTCGGGATAACAATAAACACCACTTTCTTGTCCAGAAAGGCTATTTTGCCACTTTTCAAATGCAGAATTAGAAAAGTTAGTATTTGGATTTTCAAAAGTAATTTTCTCATCAATTTGTTTCATCAGAAATTCAATATAGTTTTGGTTGAAAACATGCCACTTACCATCAAGTAGAAAGTGCTTCTCGTCATCAACGAAATCAAAGAAAAATTTTAATGGTTTTGCATACCCTTTGTTATTTTCATCCGAGACTTTTACTCTGATATTGTTAATATTAGCTACAAGGTTAATATTGTATCGGTTTATGAAATTGTGAAGAGCGGAAAGGCTAAGTTCTTCTATATCCTGTCTTTGTCGGCCTAATATAAAACTATATTGATTTTTACCCAGAAAAATAAAATCAACACCCGAAACCGTTGCCTCTGCTGGCTGTAAACCAGCGTTTGTACTGTTTAGAATTTCCTGTGCAAGTTTTTGATCCAACTCAACTATTTTTGTACTGTCTACGACAGAAGTTGCTCTGGGTAAAATTATCCTAGGGTTTTTCCGTAGTTCCTCCTCAATAGCCTGTACTAATTCAGGTAAATTATCGGGTAAGATTTTTAAATGCAACTGTGTTGAATTGCCAAAACTTGCAATCTCTCCCCATTTATCCTTATTAATCGTTTTGGCCTTAACATAATGTATAGATTCTCCACTATCATATTCAATTTCGCTATTTTCCTGATATGAAATAATTGTTTTGCTTCTCTTGCCCCCAAACAGTTTTGAGTTTTTAAGCTTAAGATTATTATCGTCAGCTATTCTCTCAGCAAGATTGATTCCAAAGTCGGTATCACAAAAATCCTTGAGATAAAAATGTGATTTTCCCATGCTGATTGCATATGACAATGTCGAATTTGAAATTAAAAATACTCCAAAATAAGCCTTGTTCTTTGGTTTATTATCTGAGCTAAAATAATCTTTATATAGATCGACCCACCAAATATCAATGTCCTCAGGTTCTTTTGAAAAATAAAATGAAAGGGTAAAACCATTGATACTTTTTTTTCTAGCAAGAGAAAGACCGATGGTCTGTAGTTTTTCAATCAAGCTCGATTCTTTGGACTTTTCGATTCTATATATGTTATATTTGGCCATATATTTAGTTCATAACATTATAAAACCTTTGGATGTATCAATCTGGTAAGGAAATTTTAATTATTTGATTTTAATTTGGAAAAAAGCAAATACTTTTTTATCAAAAGTAATATAGTACTTTTAAGGTCTGATAAGTTCATTATTTATTGTGCGTTCTATTCAATCTTCTTTTAGATAGCTTCCTCCAAATATTCCTTAAAATCTTGATTTTAGATTCAGTAAGCCCATACTGTTTACCCAACAGCTCCTTATCTGTTAAATCGAGTATATCTTCAATCTTTCGCTCACGGATAAGTTGGTCAACCTTTTTAAAATCGATTCTTTCATTATTAAGAATCGGCAATTGCAGTTCCTCTATTTCAGAAGGTTCAAAAGTCAATACGCCTCCACCGTAACTCCTACCTGTAATTTCTGAAAAAGCAAAAGTTAATGAGTTTAAAAATGAAAGTGCAATTAATTTGGGGTCAATTTTATTTTTGAATTTTACCCTATGAATAGTATCTGTAGATGAGGCGTTAGCAGAGTTTAAAATCAGTTTAGGGTAATCACTTACTTGCCTCAAAACAAATGCATCTGGTACCCATAGAGAAGGTGTTATATACCATCTCTTACGAATCTTACACTTGTATCCTGTGTGAAATTTTTGTGCTTCTCCAAACTTTATATAATTATGGCAAACTTTAGGTAAATCTTTTAAATCATTATCTGGTGGTGTAAAGAGATAAATTGGATAACCAGCTTTTGAATTTATTTGAAAATCATTCTCAGTAAAAATAATTCCTTTAAGATGATTAGATTTGCTTATTACTTTATGTGTATAGGGTTTCAACTCCTTTTCTTCGACCTGTTTTTCATTTAACATAAAAAAGTAGTTTCTTCCTGTAACAATGCCTACATCTACTTTCATCACATCACCACAGCGTGGTATATCTTTATTATTCTTTAATTCTCTAAGCAGACGTATCTCATTTTCTTCAAGGAAATATTTTGTCCATTTTTCATTTGTATGATCAACAGGTTTAACTAGTATATTAGGAATACTTTTGAAATCAAACCCTTCAAGATCCGCAAGTGTACTTAGTTCAACCATTCGTATACCCTTATTTTCTGGAGCACTCTTTTCGCAAAGTAACAGAACAACCTCCTGCTGGATACCTGTGAATACTAATTTGTTAAAAGTCACAATTGTTATTCTCTCAAAGAAGTTTGAAAGAAAGATTCTCGTTTCAGCAGCATACTTCACTTGAAATAATTCTGCTGGAATAACCATCCCAAGCTTGCCGATCTTAGATAACAATGTTGAAGAAATTACCAGGAAAGGTACCCAAATATTTGTCAGTTTATTAGGTTTAAGGCCTAAGGCATTCATCATTTGAATAGCACGTATTCTATGTTCTTCGGGAAAATTTTGGTAGCGAATAAATGGGGGATTGCCGACAACCACATCAAATGAGCTTTTCCCATTACTTGATAAATATTCAAAGAAGTCAATATTTACAATGGAATCTGAATTAAGTCCAAATTTTGCTGCTCTAGCTTTTGCCTTTTCTGCCTCTTTCGGAATAATTTCTATGCCTTTGATCAGGTTATAATACTTATTCTTAGGTATCCCAAGTTCTTTGAATCTATCTAGGCAGGCTTCTATAAAGTTACCATCGCCACAACTTGGTTCTAGTATTTTTTGTTTAGAGTTAGTAATGGCCCATTTACAGATGAACCATGTTATCTCTTTAGGTGTGTAATAGCCACCTCTTAATTTTATTTCGTCAATATGCTCTAATACTTCAGCTATTCTGTTCATCTTCTATAATTTCCGCTAAAAATAAATTACTATCCTTTATAGCTTCCAATTCCTCTTTTTTTATTCCATACAACGAATTAATCATTGAAATTATTTCATTATATAAATAATTAAATTTTCTCTGCAAAATGGACTTTTTATTGGCAATATATGTCTTGTTAATAGTTTGCTTTGTTTTTATAATTTCTTTAGTATTTTTACATATGGAATTATAAAGATTTACTTCTTCTATTGAATCAAAATTTATATTTCGGATGGGCAAGTTTTCAATAAATTGCTTGCCATGAGAATAATATGATCCACGAAATTCACTGGCTCTTGCTTTAACCATTGCCTCAAAAGCTGGATGTGCCAATATAGCTAGCAAATAGAAAATAGAATAATTAGAATTCGAAATTAAGGAATAATAAGGACCATTACCACCGCCTGTAAATTGCAAGTTAGCATTATCATAAGCATAACTTGATTGTTTGGAAAGTACAGGCCAAATTATTTTAGGATTGTTATGGAACTTTGTTAAACTCTGAGAACGACCGTATTGATACCATTTGATTTCCCTTGTACCGTTAATACTTCTTTCTTCTAAATCAGTTTTGTAATGGTTCAAATATTTCCAGCACAGAGGATAATTACTTTTTAATAGTTTTTCTGAAAAAACTTCTGCCCGATTATTTGAGATAGTATATGGAAAAATTATTAATGCATTTGGCTGTGGTATGTCAAATAGGCTAAAAGACAAATCATAAATGCACGGAAGTAGTATTGCCTTCTCTATTTCCCATTTCTTTCCTTCTTTCTCAAAAAAAATTGTATACTGCTTTTCTTCGATAGGCTGAATAACATAAATTCTATCCGCACTTGTTTGGAGCCCGACAGATATCTCTGCAATTTGTTTTAGGGGAACAGTTAATTTACTTTTAATCTTTTTAAAGAGTTCTGTGGCTTCATTAGATAAAAATATCCAGGGTTGGTCGGAATAATCTGCAACGTTATATTCTGCGATAGTGGCAGAGTTGAAACTATGCTCAACATTTAATTTAGTAATTCTTTTGAAAGAAAATTTTTGTTTGGGTCGCTTATCAATTACTAAAATGGCTGTATAGGTTGACCTGCCCGGAAATACTTGTGTAACCCCAAAGTGAACGATTTTAGATAATGAGCATTGGCTGGTGATTAAAGCTCTAAGCTTTTTCGCCCCTTTCACGATAAAAAATTTGTGTGGGACAATATAGCCAATAACACCATTTTCGTTTGTAAGTTCAATTGCTCGTTCGATAAATAGATAATATTTATCAAAGTTGTTACTAGATGCCACAGAGTAAGGAGATTGCTTACTTTGATAATATTGAATCTCTTCAAAAGAGTATTTAACTAGATTCTGAATACGTACGTAGGGAGGATTTCCGATAACGGCATCAAATCCTTTCTTTTCTTTTAGAAATGGAAATTCAACAGACCAATTAAAAGGCTTAAGTTTGTATAAAAGCTCGTCATTTTCTAGTGCGGCTTTATCAAACTCAAAATACTGATCATCTATTAATGAATTACCGCATTTGATGTTATTATTCAGGTTCGGTAAAACCTTTCTTTTGTAAGTATTTAAATAGTAGTCAATCGAAGTTGCTTTCTCGTTTTCAAGTAGCTTTAGTAACAAACTAAACCGAGTTACTTCAATAGCATAAGGGTTTACATCGACTCCAAAAATGTTTTGAAGTAATATTTTTTGTTTTGCTTTCAGAGTTAATCGCCAAGATTTATCATAAGTTTGATATGCAATATCATTGTCGATCACATCGGATTGGAGCAAGATATTTATATGTTTCTCTATCAAATAATCAAATAGTGAAATTAGGAATGTTCCTGAACCACAACAGATATCCACAATCTTTAAATTATTAATTCGCTGTAAGGTACTTCTTTCTAGTAAAGGTTCAAGAGTTTCTCTAATTATTTGGTCAACTATAAATTTAGGTGTTGGAATGACACCATTGGATGCAATAACCTCTGGTTCCTTTACAATACGGATGGATTTTTCAGATACTAAAGCAATCCTACTCCCTAAATATTTCTCATAGATTTGGTTTAAAATATTAGGCTCTATTACAGAAAAGTCGTAAGGACTGGCAGGATAATAAAGCTCATTGAAAATTTCTATTAAAAGCTCTGGATCAACTATTATCCCTAAGGATAAATTGTCTTCAATAAAATCAAATAGTCCAGAATTGTATTTTTTATCAGATGCTATAAAAAGCTTTTTCAGTTCTTCATAATTACTGATTTTCTTTAGTGTTTCGTATTTTTCTATTTCCCTATCCTCACAAATTCTAAGGAAAATAATCCTATTGATCAGACGTTGAATTAAGAAATTGATTTCTTCCTCTTTAAGGGATTTATTATTTTTAAGAACGTTAATAGCAAGCTTTTCTCTCCATTTCTCAATTTGTAGCAGGAAATACTCATCAAAGGGAGTGGTATCTTTCTCCGTAAATGAAAAGTATTCGTCTAAAAAGCCAGAACTAACGGAATTATAAGACAGTAATTGATATAGCTCCTCAAATTGTTCTAAATAATTCTTAAAATGAAATATTCGATATCTTGCAGATTGTGGGCCATCATCAATATTAGGTTTATATCTGCAATCATACACAATCAATTTCTCAAAGTTAGTCAAAATAGATATTCCTAAATTAGCATTCCATCCGTATCGCCTTGTTTGAAATGCTGCGGCTTTGGAATATTCTATATCTATTGAAACTTTCTTTGCTTCAACAAATAGTTTCCTATTGCCTAAGATTCTTAGGGTATAATCAGGATTTTTCTTGGTAATGGTGTCATCTTCTTCAATATTAATAGATTCTTCTTGGATTACATCTCGGATAAATTGATTTTTTGCCTCTTCATTATTGACATCCCAACCGAAAGTTTTGAGAAAAGCATTTAAAAAATCTATCCTTAACTGAGCTTCACTGTATTTATTCTTTTTAAGGTGAGAATATTGCTTTTCAAAAGAAGTAATCAAGCTTGTAAGTTGCTCTAATGCTTTTGCTTTATTTTTAGTAACAGTATACGACATAGAATAATTGGCTTTTTTATGAAAAGATTTAAAATACTATTCTTTTTGTAATCTATTTTTAGCATCCATTATGAGGACTCCAATATGTGCTCATTTTTCGTTACCAAGCACCAATCTATAATTTCAACTTCTTTAATTTCATCACAATACAGATTTAAAACAATTTTATTTAACACATCGTTCATAGTTTTATTTTGTAAAAAGTAGAATAGAAATTAAACATAATACCAATTATTTTGCGGAAATGATTATTAATTATCATACAATATATGTTGTATGATACAATTTGTCAACTTATATATTGTATTATAGTTTTAAAACATGTACTGAGTGAAGTGAGAGCTATGTGAGAGCAAAACAAAGCGTGGTGCAATAGTTACGATTAATTATATAATTACTAATATAGATTGGTTTTGTAAAAGGTATAAACAAATATGAATGATAGTTGGAAAGAGAAAATTGACCCTGCCTTTGATGAACTGATTAAGGTTCACCTGGATTTCATAAAGAATACTTGTATTTGCACGAGCGATAAAAAGAAACGATATTTAACGCTTGATGATGAATCACTAAAAGTCTTGGAGCGTAAAAGATATCCACTTCTCTTAAAAGAATTCAAGCCAAATCAAAGAAATCTGAAAAAGTTAACGAATAATATAATTACCTTAGGCGCAAGTCCTAATGTTATGCATATATTGGACTTTTTTAAGAATACGGCAAGATTAATTAATATGAATGAGAATAAAAAATCAAAGAGAGAAGATAAAAACAAATGTTTAGATGCGTTAAAATGGAATATCATAGGCATGATTAAGGGATTGCCATGGGAAAATAGCAGGAATTATTACAAAAAACGCCTCGAAATTTATTTTTCGCCAGAAGAGGCTAGGACGTTTGCCGAAGGAAAGACTCAAAAGGAATTGATAAAGGGGTTTTTTGAGATAGGAATGGATATATTTTGTTTGATATTTCAAACAGGAATTCGAGGTTATTGGGATCCACTAAGTGAAAGTTATGAGGATAAAAAAATCAATAAATCGAATCTTATCAATATAGGAGCGCAATTAATGTATAATGCCATATCAATAATGACTTACAAAAAGACTCTTGATGAGCTACTTGATGAAGCACGAAATAATGATGAATCATTATACAAGGCAATCCATCTTGATAAAACCCTGTTTGAGGTGGATTGGGTGCGTAAACGCATTAGAAAGGCGTTTTATTCAGGAGATTCTATCTTTTTTAAACAGTTAGGAAGGGCAATAAAAAAACCTCCAATACCGGCAAAATTGATGTATGGAGAAGCAATTATAATATTAGCTTCATTGTGGTCTCTTGGTCTATATAGGCTTGACAATAGTGAACTCATGGAGCTATTAAAGATATGCAGAGTAACGATACCAGAAGAACCGGAGGCTTTCAGGAAATTTATGGATCGTCTCAAGGATGATAACGTTATTGAGGATTATAACAAGGTATTCAATGATTTGTAAAAATACGGACATGAAATAATTTTTTCATGTCCTGGATATAATTCTCGCTATTCAATACTATAAAGCCACAGTAAAACAAACTGTGGCTTTTTTATTTCATGGTCAGAAGAGATATTTACCGTGCTTCGTGCGCGTGAGCCATGCGGAAGCGCATCGAAGCACGGGCGGGAAAAGAGAACTTCATAAGCATAATTTCATTTAAGCTTTTTTGCCCTTGTTCCGCTAAAGTCTTGCGCCATTCCTTAGGTGCGCTGCCCGAAGGAAGAGCAAGCGCACATGTAGTATAAATATGTAGGCGCAAGTGCGCTTGCAATTGGCTTAGACGGACGAGGGCGAAAAAGCGTCAACCAATAATGTTAATACCAGTTATGAAATAGAGATAGGCAATCTATTGCGGTGCGTACCCAGTAACACAGCACCGCCAAATTACATAATCTTTTTTAAGAGATATTTAGCAATGGAACTAAAAGAACTTTTTAAAGGAATCGATAGTTTGTATGTGTCTTATAAAGGTACGCCGAAAGCAGGATTACAAGAACACTTGGAAGAAAAAAAGAAATTGGCTCAATCAGAACAGGAAAAGAAACAAGCCTTGGCAAGAATAGCCATTAATGATCACTGCTTTGAGGTATTAGATAGAGGCACCAAGTGGTATTCGTTTATTTTGGTAGATAACTGGTATCACCTGCAAATATCAGGAAGTAAAAGACAAAAACTTCCCCAGGTATATGTACAGATATCGAGCGAACTCCTTACTTGTTATGGTCTTGATACCTCTATTCAGGAATTAAGAAAAGTCATAAACATGCTTTTGGAAAAAATAGAAGAAGAGACTATCAGCAGAACCGATATCTTTACTGATTTCGTTACTGATAGAGAATTAGAAGCCATTGAAAAGGTATCATGGGTAACCAGGGCAAAAAAGACCCATAAGTATTGGGAAGGCGATATATTTACCGGCTGGACAATAGGCCAGGGTGGTGACATATCTGCACGACTTTATGAAAAGACCGTTGAACTTGAAAAGAGTCATAAGGACTATCTCAAGGAACTTTGGGAAAAGCAAGGCTGGGACACAATCCAAAGGGTATGGAGACTTGAATTTCAATTGAGGAGAGAGTTGCTAGCACAAATGGCTATCCATACGTTTTCAGATCTCATGGAAAAAAGGAATGATATTTGGAAATATTGCACCCACGAATGGCTAAGACTTGCAATAAAAGACACTACGATAAATAGAACACGATGGAAGACAGATTCCGTATGGGAAAGGATTCAGGATGTAAAATTCGATGATGGCAAATATACAGGTATTTTAAGACAAGTAAACAAGTCAAGGATTCCCAGCGATAAGACGTTATTCCAAAACGGTATTGGCTATATCACAGCCTTTGCAGCCCGGGAAGGATTTGAAAACGTTGATAAGGGAACACTCAATGAATATTTAGACAAGGCAAAGAACTATCTCAGAGAACAAACCAACGGCAGAGATGAAGATTACTTAAAGACAAAGATAGATAATAAAAAGAAGAAATATAACAGGATATGAGGTAAGACACCATGAAAATAGTAACCATAAAAGAAGTATCGGAATTTCTGAAAGTTAAGCAGTCAACCCTCTATTCATGGGTAAACCGAAGATTAATACCCTCATTTAAATTAAACGGCCTTTGGCGTTTTGACATGGAAAGGATAGAGGCATGGGTAATGGAATCTCATAGCGTAAAAGTCATGCCTCAAAAGATCACAAAAAAAACAACAAGGAATCAGGATATAAACAGAATCATTAAACATGCAATCGAGGCAGTCCATGGAAACGAACAATCTTAACCATACAAATAACGAATACGATTATATCATTGCGCATCCTTCGTATGAAGTAAACCAGATATTTATGTCATTGGGATTCCGGGAAACGGTGATAACAAACAATCAAGTGGAAAATAAGAATTTTTATATCATATCGGGAAAAGATATATCCATACAGAAAGAAAGCGTATTCAAATACGAAAATACGACAATCATATTTCATGAACAAGATAAAATGCTCTTAAGAGTAAATGACCGATGGAATAAAAACAAAATATCGAGCTTTATTACCAATCCTGAACCACCAAAAGAACTCTATCAGGAACTAAAACAAACACTCAAAAACTATATCGAGTTTCAGAGAGAGGCTATCTACGGCATCATAACAGCATGGATTATAGCAACCTATTTTCATAGATGCTTCCATGCCTTCCCCTTTTTGTTCATATATGGGAAGAAACAAAGCGGTAAGAGTAGATTCCTGGACTTGCTGGAACGATTATCATTTAACGCCATGAAAGTAAAGGGTGTATCGGTTGCATCCCTTGCCGATAGCATTGATGGAGTACGAGGGACATTTTTAAATGACCAGGCAGAAGAACTCAGCAATAAAAAGAATACAGAGATTTTAGGCATCCTTTCGGATAGTTACACAATCGGGGGCGGTAAGAGAAGAATTGTAAATATGTCAAACAAGGGCCGTAGAATCATAGAATTTGAGACTTTCGGGCCAAAGGCATTTGCAAGCATAAAAGAAATCGATAGTGATCTAAGGGATAGGTGTATTGAAATAACCATGCTCAGGGCAATCAAGGAATATCCCTATCCCGATGCATACTTACCCATTTGGAATGACTTAAGGGATAGGTTATACCGGTTACTTTTTACCAGGTGGCATAGAGTAAGAGAACTCTATCAAGAGACAGGAAAAGACGTATCCCACAGGGTAAAGGAACTCTGGAGACCTCTTGAGAGCATATTACAGCTTGAAAATGTTCCTAGTGAAGAAATGAAAGAGATCAAGGGCTTTTTTCTTGAAAGTATGCAGGAAACCCAAAATGAATTATCCGAATATGAGATCAAACTCTTTGAGACATTACAGGAAATCCTCAAGGGAAAAGGTAAAGAGATATTAACCATAACGGATATAGCGGAAAACCTCAAATCAGATTACTCAACGATGGATGAGAAAGAAAAAAAGAGGTTCCAAATATGGATAGGCAAGATAGTAAAGCAATTAAGCCTTTATGATAAGCCGGTTGGGAGAAAAGACGGTAAAAGGGCGTATGAATTCAGTGTTGACCGTATTGATAGTATATACCAAAGATACATTACCATGACCATTGATGACCATTGCCCTATTCCTGTAATGGTAAGTCATAAGTCATCACAAAAGAATGCCCCTGACCATGTGACCATTGGAATGAGTGATTTAGTAGAAGATGAAAATATTCCAGAGAAGGAAATTGAGATTTGAACAATATTCAAAAACTTATCCATACAATTCAATACCTGGGATACAGAGTCTTACTTGAAGGTGACAAGATTAAACTAAAGTTTATAGGCAAGGATGATCCTCCAAAAGAGGCTTCAACTATAATCAATGAGGTAAAACAAAATAAAGATATGGTTATAGAATATCTAAGAAATATTTCTCAGATGGATGAAATCTTTCAACAAGCAGTAAATAAAATAAATGAAGGTTATCCAGATTTAACCATTCGCTATATATCAAAGACATTCCCGAAACTCTATAAGAAAGCCCTCATTGATGAAGATAAAATTAATACCCTATGGAATGAAGGAAAAGACGTAAAAGCCTTTGAGAAAGCAGTAAATGAATGGCGGAAAACACAGATGAAATTTATCAAACTCTTTCATGCTAAAAAAAATATTGATGATAAGAAGGATAAGGAATATAATCCATCCAACAGGAAGCCAGACCCATGTCAAGGTCTCGGAAAGGAGGAAAAAGAACATGGGACTGTATAAAAGAGGTCTGGTCTGGTGGATGAGGTTTACCTATAAGGGCCAACAGGTAAGAAAATCAACAGAGACAACAGATAAGAAGCTGGCAGAAAGGATTTACCATAAGGTTAAAACTCAAATAACTGAGGGAAAATGGTTTGATGTTGATGAAGGAAACCAAAGAACCTTTGAAGAGCTTGCCGAAAAATATGAGACTCAGGTGTTTAGAGAACTCAAGGGCTGGCGTTCTTCAATAAGTTATTTGAACCAACTAAAAGATTTTTTCGGTAAATATAGGCTTGCTGAAATTACCCCTGCACGAATAGACGACTTTAGGCAAATGAGAAAGAATAAAGGGGTAAAACCAGCAACCATTAATCGCCAGTTTAAGATACTGCGAAGGATGTTTAACCTTGCCAAGAAGCGTTGGCAATGGATAAAAGAAACTCCAATAATCGAGATGGAACCAAATGCCGATGTAAAAAGGGTAAGGCATCTCTCATTTGATGAGTTTAATAAACTTCTGAACTGTTGTGAGGGCAAGCTTAGGGATATAGTAATTGTTGCGGCCTGGACAGGTCTAAGGCAGAGTAATATCTTAAACCTCAAGTGGAATCAAGTTGATTTACTGGCAAGGGTAATAGTGTTGAGTAGCGAAGAGACAAAGAATAATGAAAGTTTAAGAATTCCGATTGCTAATCCTGCTTACCATGTTTTAGAAGTAACCATGAAGAAAAACAATTCTAAAAGTCCATATGTCTTTTATAGTGACGATGGAATGCCTTTTAAAGCCGGGCGCATTCAAATAAATTTTAAAAAGGCTTTGAGGCGTGCAGAAATAGAGGATTTTAGATTCCACGACTTGAGGCATTGTTTTGCATCCTGGAATCGTCAATCAGGAGTTGATTTAGATACCCTTGCAGAGCTTATGGGACATAAGGATACACGGATGACGAGAAGATATGCCCATATTACCCCTGTGCATCTAAAAAAAGCCGTTGAACTCTTAGAGAAAAGCTATAGCGAGTATAGCACAAAATTAGCACAATCAAATATTGATGTGGTTAAGCAAACGGCTTAAATACTGGTTTTTATGGCTGTTAACGTATTAATCCAAGATTATATCGATGCCCTGAAAGGGTGATATAAATATGATTGATAGAAATCGAATACCACCAAGTTATGAAGCTTGGGTAAAAGTGTGTTTTTCTCCTCAATATTGTTATACAACCGGTGGTTCTCAAACTGGTAATTTGAAACAAAATGAGCAACACAGACATTAATTTTCTGACGAAGACCCTAACAGTAAATCAAGAAAATATGCCAGCTATATTCCCTTTTAGGCTTAAAATCTTATTTGATGGTTATTTGATAGACACCCCGTATTGATTCCGTATTAATTCCAATTTTTTACGACATTTTAAGGTGTTTATCCATAAAAAAGCAGTATAAGATGATTGACAAAAGCAAAATACCTTCGAGTTGGGAAGTTGTCAAACATAGTGAAGTTGCAGAAATAAATCCTAAACTTCCTTTTAAAAATGTTGATGATAACACAGAAGTTTCATTTCTTCCTATGAGATTAATTGAAGAAGAAAAAAACGTATTCTATCTTACTGAATTCAGAAAATATAAGGACGTAAAAAAAGGCTTTACCGCCTTTACAGATGGTGATGTGATTTTTGCAAAGATTACGCCATGTATGGAGAACGGGAAATGTGCTGTTTTACATGATCTGAAAAATGGAATTGGTTTCGGTTCAACGGAGTTTCATGTTTCGCGATCAAGGGAATGTGTTATCGCTAAATACATTTTTTATTTCATTGTTCAAAAGCAATTCAGAAGAATTGCAGAAAGTAATATGACTGGTAGTGTAGGACAGAAAAGAGTTCCAACACGATTTTTTTCTGATTTTGAAATTCCTATTCCTCCACTTCCCGAACAGCACCGCATCGTTTCCAAAATAGAAGAACTCTTCAGCGAATTAGACAAAGGCATTGAAAGTTTAAAAACCGCCCAGCAGCAACTCAAAGTCTACCGCCAGGCCGTGTTGAAGTGGGCTTTTGAAGGAAGATTGACGCATGAAAATGTAAAAGACGGTGAATTGCCGGAGGGATGGTGGTGGGTGAAGGTTAAAGATGTTGGGAAGGTTGGGACCGGAACAACACCTTCTAAGAAAAATCCCGAATTTTATTCAAGAGCTTATCCATTTTATAAACCAACAAATTTGGAAGCAGGAAACAATGTTCAACAATCACTGGATGGTTTGTCCGATCTTGGTATTAAAGAAGCACGATTTGTTCCAATAAATTCAACGCTTGTCACTTGTATTGGTGCAACAATTGGTAAAACAGGTTTAATAAAAAAGGGAGGCGGGTTCAATCAACAAATAAATGCAATCATTCCCTTTAAGGAATACAACCCAAAGTTTATCTACTATCAAGCAATCTCACCGCAGTTTCAAGAGCAGATAAAAGAGAATGCTTCAGCAACAACACTTCCTATACTAAACAAAAGAAAGTTTGAAATTCTCTTAATAGCTGTTTGCTCACCTGAAGAGCAAAACCAAATCGTTTCTGAAGTCGAGACCCGCCTTTCAGTATGCGATAAATTAGAAGAAACCATAACAACCGCCTTGCAGCAAAGCGAAGCCCTGCGGCAAAGCATCTTGAAAAAGGCATTTGAAGGAAAGCTGGTAGCCCAAAACCCAGGAGACGAACCAGCGTCAAAATTATTGGAGAGGATAAAAGTAGAGAGGGAGAAGAATGATACGTGGAAGAAGAAAATCCCGAAGGGATGACATGATTATAGGATTGAAATATGTGAAGACGCTTCTCCGTTTGCGATAATTCTGGAAAAAACTACTGCCCACAGCTTGCAGCAAACAGACTGGATCAAATGGATAATTTTGCCTTATTTTCTGGGTATTTTCCTCTACTTTATTGGCTAAAAAGAGACAAAATGGGTATAAAAATGGAAATTACCGTAGTTCTTTCCCATTTTGGAAGCAAAAAAATTCATTTGAGTCAGCCTGAAAGCGAGGCCATACGGTAAAGTATCTTGATTGTATAGGAATTTTCATTTTATGTAAGCGAGTTTACGGTAGGGTGGATTAAGCGGTAGCGAATCCACCTTTTCTGGAAATAGTATTGGTGGATTCGGCGTAAAAAACAACGCCTTAATCCACCCTACTCATAACTCGAAAAAGGCATCTGAAGGAAAGTTGGTAGCCCAAAACTCCAAAGACGAACCGGCAGCAACTTTTGAAGAGGATAAGGGCAGACAGGGAGAAGGCTGAATTAAAGAATGAGACACGGAAGAAGAAAATCCCAAAGGGATGACATGATTATAGGAAAAAACGTAAAATAAATAATTCAACCCCGAAGGGATGATATATAACGGCAAGAACGACAATATACCACCCCTTCGGGGTTAAAAATAATTGTGTACCGATATGCTATAATAATGCCATCCCTTCGGGATTAAAAAATATGCACGTACCGATATCCTATAAAAATGATATCCTATCGGGATTGAAAGGGGGGAATTCTATGGCAGGTACATTTTCACAAATTTACATCCAGGTTGTCTTCACGGTAAAAGGATGGGAAAATCTCATAGGTAAGGAGTGGAAAGATGAATTGCATAAATACATTGCCGGCATCATCAAAGGCAGAGAGCAAAAGCCAATCATTGTCAATGGAATGCCCGACCATATCCATGCTTTTGTCGGATTGCGGCCTGCTATGGCTATTTCCGATTTGGTTCGCGACATCAAAAACAATTCATCCAATTTTATCAATGAGAAAAAATTAGTGAAAGGGAAATTTTCCTGGCAGGAAGGATATGGCGCATTTTCCTATTCTCATTCACATATTCAAAATGTTTACGATTACATATTGAATCAGGAGGAACATCACCGCAAGAAAACCTTCAGGGAGGAATATATTGACTTTTTAAAAAAATTTGAAATTGAATACAATGAAAAATATTTGTTCGAGTGGATGGAGTAATATTTCTCGCATGTATTAATCCCGAAGGGATGACATGATTATAGGGGAAAATCATAAAATAATACCAACCCTGAAGGGGTGAAATACAACGGCAAACCTGAACATATATCACCCCTTCAGGGTTAAAAAACAATCGCGTGCCAATATGCTATAATAATGCCATCCCTTTGGGATTAAGAAGATGAATTACATGTCTATAAACATCCCATGCTGCCGAAGTTGACGAGTATAAATGGTAACAATATAGCATCATGAAAGAGGAATATTTAAAATGGGGAAAAATACTATGCTACAATATTACGAAAATCTCAAACGAACCGCTTTGGTTTTAAAACCGAAGCAACCATTTCTTGATTGGCTGTTAAGCGTTGAGCCGGGAGAAGATTTCCTTGATGAGTTGAAAGACGGGGACGTTTACTTATTGTCCGGCTACGAAGAAGTCAGTCAGATGCAAAACTGGTTAAAGAGAAATTTTGACAGTATTTTCACAGATCAGTTGAACAACTGGTACACAGATGAAGCCTTGTGGCCACAAAACAGAACTATGGAAATGTTTAACGAATGGTTTGAATATTCTTTGTGCACTACGATTTTGGATACCCAGAAGGGCAGGATTGAAAAAGCATGAACAGCATCCACAACACATCCGGTATCATTAGCAAGGTATGGAGCTTTTGCCACACCTTACGGGATGACGGCGTAGGCTATGGCGATTACTTAGAGCAACTTACCTATATGTTGTTTCTGAAAATGGCAGATGAGTTTTCCAAACCGCCATATAATCGCAAACTTCCCATCCCCGGGGAATATAACTGGGAAAGTCTAACCGAAAAGAGGGGTGCTGCGCTGGAACTGCATTACGCCACGCTGCTTCGAGTTATCATAACAAAAAGGCATCCTTGGACAGATCTTTACCAAGAGCCAAAATAAGATTCAAGACCCTGCCAAACTCTACAAGCTCATTGATATGATTAACAAGGAGCAGTGGAGCATTATGGGCACAGATGTGAAGGGACAGATTTACGAAGGGCTATTGGAGAAAAATGCAGAGGATACCAAAAGCGGCGCAGGGCAATACTTTACGCCAAGGGCACTGATTAAGGCAATGGTGGAATGTCTGAGACCGGAACCCAATAAAACCATTGCAGACCCGGCTTGCGGAACAGGCGGTTTCTTTTTAGCTGCTTACGATTTTATTGCTGACAATTATTCATTGGATAAAGAGCAAAAGCAGTTCCTTAAATACAAAACATTTTTCGGCAATGAGATTGTTGCCAGTGCCCGCAGGTCGTGCCTGATGAATTTGTTCCTGCACAACATCGGTGATATTGACAGCGAGAATACGATTTCTTCCAACGATGCACTGGTTGCCGATGACGGCAGGCGGTATGATTATGTCCTCATCAATCCACCTTTCGGAAAAAAGAGCAGCATGACGTTCACCAACGAAGAAGGCGAACAGGAAAAGGAAGACCTGACCTACAACCGGCAGGATTTCTGGGCAACTACGAGCAACAAGCAACTCAACTTTGTCCAGCATATCCACACCATTTTAAAAACAACAGGGCAAGCAGCCGTTGTGGTGCCTGATAATGTATTGTTTGAAGGAGGGGCGGGAGAAACGGTGCGCAAGAAACTTTTAGAAACAACCGACCTGCATACCATCCTTCGTTTGCCAACAGGGATTTTTTATGCTCAGGGCGTAAAGGCGAATATGATTTTCTTTGATGCAAAGCCTGCCGGGAAAACAACATGGACGAAGGAAACCTGGTTTTATGATTACCGTACCAATATTCACCACACACTGAAAAAAACCCCCTTAAAGCTGGAAGATCTGAAGGATTTCATTGCCTGCTACCATCCAACCAACCGCCACAAACGGAAGGAAACATATAATGCAGACACCAATCCGGAAGGCAGGTGGAGAAAATTCACGTATGATGAAATCATCGGCCGTGATAAGACCTCACTCGACATCACATGGATAAAAGATAAATCATTGGCTGACCTTGATAACCTGCCTGATCCTGATGAACTGGCCGAAGATATTATTGAAAATTTGGAAGCTGGTTTGGAAAATTTCAGAGAGATAAGGTCAAAAGAGAACTGAAATATGAATAAAAAGTATCGGGATAACGAGGCTATCTTGCCCTTAATGCCTCTACGATATTCATTTTTGATGCTCGGTATGCAGGGAGGACTCCTCCTATAAAGCCCATAATCAGGGAAAAGATTATGGATTTATAGGCAATTTCCATGGTTAAGGTAAATGAGAACGCAAGTTCTGAAAAGGTTTGCCAGTTAAGGGTTGAAATCGTGAGGAATTGCATGAAAGAGGCAAAAAAGAGTCCCAGAGATCCACCAATAAAGCTCATCAACATGGACTCCATCAGAAAGGCAACCAGGATACTCATCCGTTGAAATCCGAGTGCCCGTAATGTGCCGATCTCACTGGTACGGTTTGCCACCGCAGCATACATGGTAATCGTTGCTCCAATCATTGCGCCAATTGAGAATATTGCTGTTAGAGATAATCCCAGGATACTGAGGAATTTAGTCATGAGTTCTGACTGATCAGCATAATATTTTACTTCCCGCTTCGCCTCCAGTGTCAGCCTTGGATCGTTCCCGATTCTCTCTTTAAGTTTATGAAATTCTGAGTAGTCACGAAGTTTAAAGGTAATGGATGAATAGACGGGTCTGCGGAATGCCTGCATAAACTGATCGGTATCGCCCCATATCTCCGAGCTGAATCCGGTGTTGCCTGCGCTAAATATACCCACGATAGTCCAATTCCTCATACCAAAATAGAGTTTTTCACCAATATCGCATCCCTTAAATCTCCTTGCAATGCTTTCACCTACGGCAATTTCTGATGATCCCATTTTGGGCATACGGCCTTTAACCAATTTTATCTGTTGCCTCAGGAGGAGAGACTGATTGCTAATTCCTCTAATGGTAACATTTGAAGGTTTTTCACTTCCCCTTTTCTGTAAGTTTATGATAACTACCATTTCTTTGGCGACGAGCCTTTGTCCGTTTTCTCCGATTGCGATTTCGGGCTGAGTTTCAACAACGGAGGCCTGATACCTGTCTATCCCGCTCTGTATTTCAGAATTGGAGGCACGCCGGAGGACGATTCCATTATCATACGAGCCTGTGTTTACAAGGGTTTTACGAAGTCCTTCAGCAAGCATGAGGGTTGTGGCAAAAACAAAGGCAACAAGCGCCATTCCCGAAGTAGTCAGAGTTGTTGTAAGACGCCTTGTGCTGAGATTGCGGAGGCTATATGATACCGGTATACCCATTTATCCTATTCTCCTCAAACCTTCAGCAACCCTGATCTTCACGGCATGCCACGTAGGAAAAATTGCTGCTATCAGACTAACCAGAAGAGCAGCTCCTATATCAAGGAAAATGGTATTTGCTGATACATGAAATACGGGGAAATAAGCGCCTATTTTAGCGCCAAAGATCTTTGCGCTCGGGAAGGTAAGAAGAATGCCAAGGGTACATCCAACCATGGTGATAAAAAGGGATTCACCGAATATAAGGATTGCTAAATGCCAGCCACCAAATCCGAGTGTCTTCATGATAGCATACTCTCCTATCCGCTCACGCGCAGTCATGACCATGGTATTTGCTACTACTGCTATGATAATGATAATCACCATAAAAGAGACTAATTGGATTACCGTGACAATAGCCTCAGTCATGGAAACGAAACTCAATTGGAAAGCTTTTTCCGTCTCGGTCATAGTTTCTGCAAGAGAATTTTTAAATGTCTTATCTACTGCCTCAGATACTTCGGGCGCCAGATTAGGATTTGTTATTCCTATTATATAAATACCTACCTGGTCAGCCCGGTTTGGCGCAGTTTTTTTTAAACTTTCATTGAGATAATCCCAATGAAAAAACAGTTGCGTTTCGTCAGTGCTTTTTTCAGCCCCGTGGTATATGCCTCGCAAGATGAAATTCCATGTACCCGGGAAGTTGGTTCCTTTCAAGGGAATGGTATCGCCGATCTTCCATGAGAATCTTTCTGCCACTTTTCTGCCGGCAATAGCTGCCATGCGGTCACGAAAAAATGCGGCTTTCTGATCCTCAGGCAACGTATATTCCGGATATAATTCCAGGAATGTTTTTGGATCTATAGCAAAATTTGGTATAAAGTTTTTTTCGGATATGTAGGTGCCATTAAACCATATAGCATAGGATACATTCTTTACCCCTGGGATTCCACGGATCTTCTCTTTATAAGCCAGAGGAAGAGAAAAGACAAGGGATATGGCGTTTCTCGTGATAAGGCGGGCTGAAGAGGAGGCTTCCACTCCTGAATACCATGCATTTACGAGGGTTCTCAGTATACCGAATGCCAAAATTGCAATAGTTATACCAAGTATGGTTAGACATGTGCGCAATTTATGGCGAAACGCATTCCTGAATATAAGTTTAAGCATGTACATTAAGGATACCCTTTTCAAGCCTTCTGATTATATGTGCCTTTTCTGCTGCATGAGGATCATGAGTAACCATGATAATTGTTTTACCGAATTCATGGTTTAAAATGGCCATAAGCCCTAATATGTCTTCTGCGGATGTTCTGTCAAGATCACCGGTTGGTTCGTCCGCTACCAGTATTGTTGGGTCAGTGACAATAGCGCGGGCTATGGCAACACGCTGCTGCTGGCCCCCGGATAACTGACCGGGATAATGGTCCATCCGGTCAGCAAGGTTAACCATATGAAGAGCTGCTTCCACATGTTCCCGTCTTTCTTTTCGGGAAAGCCAGGTTAAAAGGAGGGGTAGTTCCACATTCTCGAATGCGGTGAGCACGGGAATGAGATTATAAAATTGAAAGATAAACCCTACGTTAACAGCGCGCCATCGGGTCAGATCAGTTTCTGTCAATGAGGTAATATCTAATCCGCTAACGTGTATAGTGCCACTGTCAGCCTTATCAATACCTGCAATAAGATTGAGCAGGGTACTCTTGCCTGATCCGGAAGGCCCCATTAAAGCAAGGAACTCCCCTTCGGGGATATCAAAACTGATGTTCTCTAAAACGGGTATTATCTCGGCTCCACGATGGTAGGATTTTGAGAGATCTCTTATCTCAACGATTGGCTGTTTTGTGTCTTCCATGGTATTTCCTTATTTTTCTTCGATCTTAATTCTCGATCCATCTTTTAAAGTTCTCGGTGGGTTTATTACTACCTTATCTCCTGGCTTGACCCCATCTAGTACCTCTACCATATCACCAATCTGAGTACCAGTAGTCAAAGGAACTTTCGTTACATGATTATCTTTTATAAGAAAAGCGAACTTGCTGCTATTGTATGTCACAACTGTCTCAGTGTTTACTGCAGTTTTTGGTTTTTGTTCTTCTTCTGTAACAGGCCTTTCAAGAAAGGCTACCTTTGCGCTCATCTCAGGAAGGACACGTTTATCCCTGTCCAAAAATTTAACCTTTATCATAACAGATGCCTTACTGCGGTCTGCCGTCGGAACAATCATATGTACCTTGCCGCGAAAGCGGGTTTCCGGAAGGGCATCTAACTGTATTTCGCAAGGTTGATCTACCTTTACTTTTTGTAAATTTGATTCAGAGACATCAGCTTCTACAAGAAGAGAATCCATATCTGCAATAGTTACAACTGCAGCTTTAGCGTTCGCGGCAGCTCCCAGTGGTGTAATGATATCACCAATATCGGCGTCTTTAGTTAGTACAACAGCATCGAAGGGTGCACGGATATAGGTGTAGTTTACGGCAACATCGGCGGAACGCAACGCCGCTTTATAAGCGTGTATCGACGATTCTGCAGCCGACACCGCCGCCTTTGCTCTTTTGTAACGCGCTTCTGCAATATCAAATTCAGACTGTGGCACAATCCCATGAGAAACAAGCTCCTTTTGGCGATTATAATGCAGCAGGGCGTCGTTCATCTCAACCTTTGCTATTTTCAGGTTTGAAATAGCATTATCCAGGTTTGCTTTTGCCTGCTCACGAGCAGCCCTTGCATCCTTTCCTTCTAGTCTTGCAATTATTTGTCCTTTCTTTACCTGACTCCCTTCTTCTACCCCAAGCCATTCTATTTGTCCGGTAATCTTAGATGCCACGGAAGCTTTCCGTTGCGCAACGACATAGCCACTGGCATTTAATAAGGTAAACATTTGCGAAGGATATACTTTAGAAACGGTTGTTACTTCTACTTCAACAACAGGGTTAAAGATCAATAGATAAAGAATGAGACCTAGTATGGGAATACCTATAAAAGCTAGTATCTTGAAAAATAATTTTTTCCGTGTGCTGTGATAATACTTTACGTTGGACTTATCTATTGTTAATTTTGCCAGGTCTTTATTTATCATTCATCTATCCTTAAGGAATGTAAATTTTTTATCTTTGCTTTCAATTTGAATCAGATTATATCTTCACGCTTCGTTTAAGAATGTTATTGTAATATCTTCTATGATATTTTTTTAACAATTTTTTACTTTCATATATTTTTATTTAGCGATAGTGTCTTACGGGGGAATAAAGAAGGCCGGTGAATTCCGTGATATTCTCCTCGCTTGATTTATTCTGTTTGAAGAATGTCTTATGTGTAGGGTGAATTAAGCGAAGTAAATCTATCAAATGAAATGTATGGACCTGTTACAGAGGAAAGGAATGAAGGTAATGGTAATCGATATCGTATGTTTAAGGCATTCCGTTAATCGGAGGGAATTTTCATGGTATTCAAATCGGCTTTTAGGATACTTGATGCCGTATTTTTTCTGTATTAAGAGCCTATCCGAAAACCTCTTTTGAAATACATTCTTTCTGTAGCTTATAAGGGTTTTCGGATAGACTCTAAGGAGTGAGAATTGATATAAGATCCATACCAGTCCTCATTCAGGATCTGGCCGTTCTGTGCATGGTTTATCACCAGGTCCGGGTAATGAAGCTTTAGGCCTGCCAATGGTCTCGCCTTCAATAAGGGCTTCTATGGTAGGATAAGGATAGATTGTTGGTGCACGGTATTGCATCAAGCCGCCGGTATCTGCCGATGGACCATACGTACTATAAATTTCTCTTCCCAGCATGCGAAGCATTATTGTCTGTTGACCTCTGTGATGTGCTGTATGGGCAATCCTCCTCGTCATAATCCAGGTTCGAGGGCGTTTAACATCAAAGAACGATGTTTCTTCTTCCCACCAGACTTTATCTTTCTTTCGTAAAGCTGCAAGTCGTTTCCCGGAATCTTCAGCATAGCGTTTCATGAATTCCAGCCGGGCTTCTTGTTTTGGCAGAGGTGGTGCACCGACATCAATTCCAAGCATATTGCAGAACCAAATATTCTCACTCATACACTGATGTATCATCTGTTCTCTGGCATTTCTTCCCCGTTTATCATGTGGACGAGGGCGTAGAGAAAGATCTTCATCCTTAAACATACTCCAGACACTGAGTGTTTTAATTCTTTCGGTTTCATACGTATTGACTAGAAAATCATATTCCATAGGGAAATTCCTCCTTACATTTTTAAAATTTAGCAAGGGTTAACAATCTAAGATTATCCATTTCTGAAGGCAGATATCCACAAAATTCTATGAAGAACATAATTTTGTGTTTCTCATTTCAAATTTTTTCTTATCTTTTATTTGTGTGTCCTCATGATGGTTTTTATTTTACCGGTAGAGTAATTATAACTTTGGTATATTCTCCGTCAACACTATCAATGGTAAGCTTACCATTATGATCAATAATAATATTGTGACTAATACTTAAACCTAACCCTGTTCCTTCCCCCGGAGGTTTTGTAGTAAAAAAAGGATTCGTTATTTTATCTTTTATATGGGCAGGTATGCCGGTACCATGATCGTAAAAGGTAATCTTTACATACGGATGTTTATGTATCGTTATTTCCTCACCTGAGATCTCAAGGATTTTATTATCATGTGCTCCTGGATATCTTTGGTTCAGGGCATATCGTGCATTACTCATGATATTCATAAAAATCTGTTGAATTTGTTGAAAATTTGCGTATATTTTTGGCAGGTCTTCAGGAACATTTATCTGGATACGAATGGAGTCCTTTTTCATTTGTTTCTCCATCAGCACGAGTGTATCAGACACAATTTCATGTATACTCACTATGGTTTTTTTTTCTTCTCTGGGTCTGGCAAAAGAAAGAAGTTTGCTTACGATATTGGCGACGCGGTCCCCTTCCTTCATAATTCGACTGGCAAGGTCTCTTTCTCTACTTCCCTCACTGCTTTTATTAAATAAAATCCGGGCGCAATTAATAACACCCGTTATGGGATTGTTAATCTCATGGGCTACTCCTGTTGCTAATTCACCTATCAACGTAAGATGTCTGGACAGTTGTGTCTCCTTTTCCAAATTTACCTTTTCCGTGATATCTAAGAAAGAACTCAATATACCAACGACATTTCCTTTCCCGTTTTTTATAGGAACCTTAACGGTATGCACCGTCAGTTCTTGTCCATCCTTGATATATTTCTCTTCTATATCTTCTGGTATCCCTGATTCCACAATTCTTTTATCATCAGCCCGGTATTTTTCTGCAAGTTCCCCAGGAAAAAGGTCATAATCAGTCTTTCCGCTAATTTCACCCGGTCTCATATGGAGATCTCTGGCAAAATTTTCGTTACAGGATATATACACTGAATTCCTATCCTTGTAGAATATTCTTAAAGGAAGATTTTCCAGGAGGAATCGGTGCTTATTTTCACTCATACGCAGACCTTCCTCCACTCTTTTGCGCTCAATGATTTGTCGTTGAAGTTGCTCGTTCAGCGTTTTTAGTTTTGCGGTACGTGCTTTTACTAATTCCTCAAGATGTTCACGGTATTTTTCTAATTTTTCTTCTGCAAGCTTTTGCTTTGTAACGTCTGCTCCATATAAATTAACATAGGTAGTATCAATTACCGGTACAACGGTAAAAGAGAATATTCGGTCTTTGTGTTTGACTTCAATATTCTCTTTTATTGATTTCGTATGAAAGGCATCAACAACTGTTTGATATAAGAAATCAGGTACAGATTGACCAATCTTGCAATTCCAATCTTGTAAAAGAGGTATACTCGATGGACTGGCGTAGAGAATAGTACCGTCTTGTGCTATACGGAGTAGGGGATGTGGGTTCTCATCGGGAAATTTAGCTATATTCTTTATTTCCTCTTGGATTCGTTTTTGTTCAGTAATATCTCTCCAAACGGCAACACTACCGATAATGGTACCATTGCGGTCTTGGATTGGACTGGCACTAATAAGTACGGTAATTTTTTCCCCGGTAGATCTCCGGGCAATCCATTCCTCATTTATTACCACTTCACCCTTTTGGATAGCACGATAGAGGGGTAATTCTTCAGGTATAGCAGGTGTGACATCATCGGAATGAAAGATATTCAATTTTTTTACAAAGTCTTTATAAGGGATACCCTCAACGTCTTCTCGTATGTGTCCTGCTAATTGTGCTCCATATTTACTAACCATACGAATGGTGATATCGGGTACATCATCGGTAGCGATAGCAATAGCAACACCTTCTGGCACACATTCCATGAGAATTTCAAGTGTCTGATGACTCTCCTGAAGTTTTCCTTCTATTTGCTTATATTGAGTAAAATCAATTTGACAGGTAGTTAACTCGTGAATAAGTTTCTTAATATTTTCAGTAACTTCAGTTGAAATGGTATCAATATTTTTAGCTAGTAATTCTTGTGTCTGTTTGAGCAATCTGTTAATTTGTTCAAATTTGTCTTGAATCATTTAAGAACCTTTCATGATATACTTGCAATTGTTAAGGATTAAAGATCTTTCTTAACAAATAACGGCTCGAACATTCTTTTGTTATGAAAAAGAGCAAGGAAAAATACTAGAATGAGTACTTTTTAGTCGTTATTACCGTATTGGTAGCAATTGCCTCGTATTGATATGTAGGTGAGTTTTCAAACAATGTCTTATGTTTGTCGTTCTTTGGTTTGATGGGGGATACTTTCATATAACAATGAATCTCCAATTCTTCTGTTAAGATTTTGGATTTAGCTGAACCAAAAAGGTTAATTAGGTGTTTGTGTGGGCGGTTCAATGGCTGATTTTAGTGATAGAGTTTGCCGCATAAGTTGTAACGAACTATTAGGAAACAGTGAACTTGTAGAGGATGACGTTATTCTTAGCCGTATGTCTTTCAACTGTGATTCTATATATGATGTGAGTGCATAAATAAAAAGTACAATACCTGTCATCTCAAGGCATTCTTCAATAGTTATTATAATGAAATACGTTACGCTACTCTCACCATGTACCTCATAGTAACGTCCGCCAATAAGTTCAAAACCAAAAGCACCTGCTATATATATTACGCCAGAGACAACAAATAGAAACCGTGTTTTCTCTGGAAGATGGACTATAAATTTTGTATATGCCGATAAGAAAATAATCAGAGTAATACCATACGGTATAACCCATGCAAAGTAAAGGATACCACTTGTATTCAGTGCATGTTGTAATGGTATGACAAAGCGTTCGTGAATGGCGGCAAATTCATCTATGGATATAAAGAGGAAAATAATTGATAAACCTAACCAGAAAAAGTATCCTTCCCCGATCTTTTTTCTAGCCAAGGCAATAATAGCAAGTAAGGCTGAACAGAATACAAGTGCTATTGTAGAGCAAAATGTCGGGATATTTTTCTCTTTATCAAGATCAAATAGGCTAATCAAATCAAAAAGTCCAACCACATGGCGATTTCCAACTAAAAATGAGGTAGATTTCACGGCTATGTGAGCAAGAGTAACGAGTATAAAAATTAAAGCAAAAAATTTAGTTACTTTTCTGGGATTTAATATTATATCCATTTTTAGCTGTCCTCTCTTAAAAGATATGAATTTTGTTTAGAATTTTATTTCTGAACACAGGTAATACAGATTTTATGAATCTGCTTACATGCTCGTGTAAAGTAAAAAGCTTATCTATTGATAGAAACAAGAAAATGACTACTAAACCAAGCCAGTCGAAGCCGCTTTTCCCAATTTTTTCGAGAAATAGCAATAATCGCAAGAAAGATTGAACAGGATAACAATGCTACTGTAGAGATGAATGATGGAACATTATGCTCTCTATCGAGATTAAACAGATAGCTCAGATAATAAAGTCCAAATCCATATGGGTGACCAAACGAAAACTTAGAAGATTCTAGATCAGTATGAATTAAAGCGATGCATATAAAAATTGAAGCATAAGATTTCGCTATCTTCTTTAAGGCTGTTTTTCTTTAAGACCCATTACTTTGCATCTCCGGATTACTCAGGGTTTGCCTTTATCGTTACAATATCCTCTTTTACCCTTTATGTCAGAAGTTAGAATCCTAGTAGCGCAAGCTTCATACCAATAAAAATGTTTAGAAATAAACTGTCTGGGTAGAAACCAAACACTTTTCTGAAAGATAGTAAGATAGGCAGGAATGTTCCAAAAGAAGACCGCTTTATAAGATTGGATTATAAAAAAGATAACTCCAAAAACAGATAAATTTAGTTACCTTAATCAGTAATTGTGAGGAAAGAAAACCATATTAAGTACTTACATAAACATATAAATACGTATCTTTTTTATCTTATTATACCAAGTGTCATGTTACACCCATGTGACAATACAGCTCTGTGACATGGCACGTTCCCTGGTTCCTGTTTGAATACATCCGTTATTATTGTCATTTGTATAAATTTGCACAAGCATGCTTCCTTGGATATTCCCTGTAGAGTAACTACGCAAAAATGGTGATCTCATAACTCTTTAATTCCTTAGCTAAAAAGAACTAACGCTACGATTTGTTCTGTGAATGAGTTTTATTTAGGCAGTTTAAAAGGGAATAATGGTCAGGAAGATAAGAAAACGTCTTCGATAGTTTTTGCTATTAATTTATTTCTCTGTGCCCATTCAAAGAGTGTTTTAATAGCATTCCTACCAATTTTTCCTAAAGTAATACTGTAGGTATTTACATATAGTTGAATGTGCTGGTTTCTAACGTTTTCACTCATCTCCTGGGCATATTGCTTGACATACTCTTGAGAGGATGCAGGGTTTGCAATCGCATATTCCACACTTTTTCTTAAAATACGATTCACTTTTTTTGAGATTTCAGAGGGTATGCTCCTTTTTATTACAATTCCACCTAAGGGAATAGGCAGTCCTGTTTGAGCTTCCCAGTATTCTCCCAAATCAATGATGTTAACCAATCCTTTATCCTGATATGTAAATCGATTCTCATGGATAATTAAGCCTGCATCTGTCTTATTTTGTAAAATGGCATTCTCAATATCAGAAAAAAGCATCTCCACTTTATTTATTGCCCTGGGAAATGCCAGGCTTAACAAAAAATTAGCGGTGGTATATTTTCCCGGGATAGCGATGACAAGATCTTCAACCTTTGATTTTTGATTTTCAGGTTTTGAGATTAATAATGGTCCACACTTATTACCTAAGGCACTGCCTGCATCTAATAGTATATAATCCTGCATTACATAGGCATAAGCATAATAGCTTAATTTTGTAATATCCAACGAATGTTGAAAAGCAAGTTTATTGAGTTTTTCCACATCTGCAATGGTCAATTCAAAAGATAATCCTTCCGTATCAATTTTCTTATTCACCATGGCATCAAAGATAAAGGTATCGTTAGGGCAAGGAGAAAAGCCGAGGGTTAATCTCATAGGTGTACGTTACCGGATATATGATGTATAATTTTCATAGCAGTTTCATTTAAATTTTCAATAGCTAAAGGGATATTCCACGTACCTTTATTTCGGTTTTCGATATAATTGGAAATAGCTCTGATTTGAAGACAGGGGATATGTTCAATCAGACAGGCATACAAAAAAGCAGCTCCCTCCATGCTCTCCAGATCAGGTTGATATTTTTGAATGATTTTATCGATACTATATTGATTACCGTGAACGGTATTGACACTAATGCCTTTTACCGTTGCTCTCAAATTTGGTATTTCTTGAGCCCAATCAGGGGTTTTGTTTATTAATTTACCAGAATTGTATGGGAATCGATTAGGATTTAATAATTTTAATTCTATAACATCCAAAAAACCCTCTTTATCTTCAGCACCTAAATCCGCAATTTGTTCCTCAGTTACATTGACGACCTCACCGATTGAAATGTTTTTATTGAAACTTCCTGCTATACCAAAATTTAATGCCAGATCATAGGTAGTGTTTACAAAAGCCTTCCCCATGAAATAGGCAGTTTGCATCAATCCTACTCCGGTAATTAGCACATCTAAACTTAATTGATGGTATTGAAAAGTTTTCATTGAAAATTCCTCATCATCAGTCTGTCCGAAAGATAATAAGAGCGGTTTAATTTCAAAGTATGTTGCTGCAACGATGAGTACTTTCATATATTTATTTGCGAGTCCAATTGTTTTCCATTCTGTAGGGTTGCTATCCCCGGTGTACGTATTCAGGCAGGGGAAGCAAGGCTAAAGCCTTGCCCTACATCTTCATAACAGATAAAAAGTGCTGAAGGCTTCATGTAATGTATAGGAATTTCAAACTACTTAATCCGCCGTCTCGATAGAGAATTGTCAGGTGGAGGGACTACCTATTCCCATAATTCTCCCAAAACCATACATGATAAGAAATTTTTGGAATACGATAATGTATGGAATTACCGAAAACCTCATATAAAATTCCTAAGAATTGAATTTTATATAAGATATCATAAGATATCCTACTGCATAAAGATATTTTGTAAATATATAATTTTCTGTCTTGATAGTCTCACTCTTTATAATTTCTGAGAATTATATTTGTTACATAGAGACTATTGTCAGTGTTTTCGGGTCTCTGGTGTGTAGTATGACTGGAGGTAGGCAATGATCTGCTCCGCATCGTCTTCCGGGATAGAAGCGCCAAACATATTGATCATCTTGTAAACCTCAGTTTTCCATATGGCACCTGGAAGGGGGGGGCTGCATAGTGATGTAAGTAGTACTGTGACAAAATCGACAGTAGATTTGGATAATCTCTCGACCTTTACCGGAAGGTAATTCAGGGGTAGAGAGAGGATATTCTCCCACATTATATATTGCATCGTATGAATACTGGGTCTGTTCAGGTTGAGTAATGCTACCCAGTGTTTCCTTGTGGTATTGACCACTATGAATTAAGCCAGGAAGCTTACTTTGAGCTAGAACAGCTCCGCCCAAAAGAAAGAGAAAGAGTCCAAACAAAACAAGTCTTATTTTTTTCATCGTATGCCTCCTTATATTGAATTGTAAGCAACGACTTACATTACCTCCATGGCGCTCCTCTTCGTAAAACCGAATAAGATCAATACCATAGTAATTATTTGATAATCCTCTATATTTTTTCACCAATATGCCTTATTGTGAAGCGCCTACAGTTACCTCTTGCCGCTCAATCTTATTCCACAAATATCCTCCAGGATTCCAGATTTCTTCATCAGGCTGGGTATTCCCTTTCTCGTCAGTTGCCCGCACTGCAAGTGTGTACTTGCCCACATGCTTTGGAGTCCATGGTGTCTTCCAGGTACGGAAGGAATAGGGACCGTAGTCTTCCCCAAGTTCAGTTTTGTGCCAAATCACACCATTGTTCTCAGAGAATTCTACCTTAATGATCTTACTATAGCCGCTGAAGGCAATGCCTTGTACCATTATTGGCATCTCTGAGGGTACCTTGCTTGTCCCATCCGGAGTAATGATGAATGAGCGTACAGGCATGGTCTTGATAGGGATCATTCTCACGCGACCATGCTTAACATCGTTAAAAGTAGTGTTGCCACGAGGTGTGTCGGGAACACAATAAGCCTTTGCCATCCAGAAATTGGTATCAGGTTCAGTTACTATGCGAATCCAGGTTAGTGCCTTGATCCAATAGGTTGCGAACTTACCGGGAACGACTAAACGTACCGGGAAACCGTTAAGCATGGGAAGAGGTTCGCCATTCATTTCATAGATTATAATGGCTTCATCAATGACCGAATCGTTTACGTTCAAGGATTTCTGAAATCTGTATGAGCCTGTATCCTTTGGTCCCCGACCGCGGTCTAACCCCTCAAATTGTATTTGCAATGAACCTGATTTGACTCGTGCAGCATTGAGCAAATCTTTAAGGTGCACCCCTGTCATAAGGGCATTACCCATAGCTCCATTACCCCATTGACCGCCAGGCACACGGGGTTGGAAACGACTACGGCTATTTCCAGAGCATTGGTTAACAGCAGCAATAGTAACAGGTTTGAATTTGCTCATGAGATCAGTCAGGGATAAGGCTAAAGGTTTTTCAATATTTCCTTCTATGAAAAGGCGCCATTCAGAGAGATTCACCGCGTTTGGGATGTTGTCGAGATGCCATCGTACATAAAAAGCAGCATTTGGAGTGAATGGGGTGAGAAAATAATGCCGTGGTGTCTCAAGCTGGATAGGCCGGTCAGTGAGTTGAATTAATGGAAACTTTTGAGGGTAAACGACAAAGGGGCCTACCGATCCCCAGTAAGGGTTGGCATCAGGTCCTGTAAACTGAGGGAGTGGTTGTACCGTCTGACCTGATGCCTGTGTCCACGCTGAAGATAATAACTTACTCAAGCCAAATCCAACTGCTACTCCACCAATTGTCTTTAGTAAGAGTCTCCGTGATATTGATTTGAATTTTTCTCCTGTCATTGTATTACCGTCTTTTATGGAAGAATATTTCTCTCATTTTTATCTTCATGAAGAATCGGTAGAGAAGATGTCCGATGCTTTTATGTTTTATTTCATGGTACTATTTGATTTATGATTTTATCCATTTTTTTTCTTGCTTCATCAGTATCGTGAGCATTTGCAGTTGATGTCTCATCTGCGCCATTCTTTCCTATCGTAACATCAGAAGCAGGTGTGCTTGATTCCGGTTTTGTATGGAGTGGTTTCGTGTTTGATTTAGGAACTGCTTTTGCGATACTGCTGCGACTTAAGGTAAAATTCGGTATTGATTGACGCAAGGAAGAAAGAAGATATTCGACCTGCGAATCAGATAATTTTGGACTATCTTTTAAATTATCCGGGTTTATTTCTTTTATTGTTCCATCTTCATTCAATGATTCACCAATCATACGAATAAGTTTTTCTGTACTTGACCTTCTTTCAATAACTGAAATATTTGAATTTTTAATCTTAGCCAGCAGACCTTTAGCCTTATTGAAACTGACTGTTTGGGCTCGGGGTACTGCAGCTTCACTCAAGATTTTTTGAATTGAGTGGAGATCTGCTGCTTTCTCCTTATCCTTATTCTCCAGGAATTCAAGCAATTCCTCAAAACTATTCTGACTCAAATCAATATCCAGTGAGCTAATATTCTTGTTGATTTCTACGACGAGATATGTGTTTTCTCTATATGGTTTGTATGGTTCGTCTGGTTTCTCCTTCCGATAAACAATTCCTTCATCCTCATCTAGTAATAATTCATCCCAAGGTATCTGTTCTTTATTAGCTCTTTCGCTCCTAATAATGACATAGTTTCCAGCTTCAAGGATAAAATGATTTACGAGATTTTCTGATCCTCCGCTTGGATCCAGTATCATAGAATATCTAAACTCAGTATCATCTTGATCACTATTTATCAAAGCTTGTCCCAAGCCATTTAATAAACTTAAGATAGGAGATGCCGGAGGATAAGCCATTGATCCTGCCTGGGCAACGGTAGATAACAAGGCCTTGGCTTGTTCGGAATTGACATCTAACTCAAAGATGGTAATACGAAAAGCGAGGGGTGCGCCATTATATTTAATAGGACCGTAAATAGGCATATTGTTGAAATTCAGGTACTGTCCCTTCAAGACATCATCAGAGAAGAAAACGAGCCTTCCAGCCTTTGTATTTATAAAGTCTAATTCTTTACCGGTATTCATCTCAAAGGCATTCGCCACGATTGCAATTTCACCATGTGCGTTATAACCTATTCTTGTTACTGCGAGTAAAGGATTTCTCATCTCAGCAAAGTCTTTGATATATGCCGTTCGAAGGTGGACAGAAATCGAGTCACCCTCAACAAATTTTCCCTCTTCAGATAAAGTGAAGTTCTTACAATGTAAAGGGAGCATTTTTTGATCTATGGTATCGGTTTTTTTATCCCTATCCTTAGTATCGCCTGCTTTTGATGTTGTTGGAGTTACTGTACTTGCGCTGTTCTCAGATATCTTTAGTCCCTTTCCAGCAAGATTTGTTTTTCGAAAGGTCACTACTCCTTCATTGGATATTGCGCAGCCTCCGAGGATAAGAGTAAGAACTGTTAGCGTTGATTGAATAAATTTAGGGGCAAAACACCATTGAGGATAGTGGTTTCGCTCTTTATTGTCCATAAGTCTCTTTTCCTTTCTTTATACAGGGTTTATGAACACTAGGGGTAAAATTGATGTAATGGTATCGTGTACTGAAAAAAGTCTTTAAAAAAATAGGGCGCTAACAAGGCCAATTAATGCCCCGAAAACTCCTCCCCAAACAACAAGCCAACCCAGGTGTGTGCGGATAATCTCTTCAATAATTTCTTTTACCCGATGTGGTGTAAGCTCGTTTAATCTGTTATCTACCATAGCGCTGATTTTGGATCTGAATATTCCAAAATCAGTCTCTTTTCGTAAAACTGAGGCTATATCAATGTTGGATAAGATATCAGCCGTTTGTCTCTCAAATTCTGTTTCAAATGGCTTACGTAACGGTTCAAGCGCTTTTTCACCGCCGAATAAGTTTAACATACCGCCCAAAGAGGAATTTTTAATCACCTCTATGAAACCATCGAATACCTTATCAAGGTCAATAGTATCCATCACTAATTTCGGTTGTATTTCGTGGGGTAATGTATCCTGGGTAACTTTGATAAAGTTTTCTTCGGTGAAAAAGTTCTCCATAATCAGGGAGCGGATACTTTCTTTAAATTCTTTAAACCGCAAGGAAATAATACCGGAACCATAAAGTCCTGGTATTTTCTCAAACAACATGTAGACAGCTAACCAATTGGTTAATGCGCCGGATAAGGCAAAAAGGCTTGCCATGATAATAGTGCTACGGCCTGTAAATTCGTGAGTAAAATAAGCAATCCCTAAGACACCAGCAGCAATGAGGTTAGTCAATAAGCTTTTATTCATAAGCATCCTTCTTCTTGTATTAAAAAATTCCTTTTAGATTTTGTATCTCAGCTTTGTATATCATATTCCCCTATCATAGCCGGCCAATTGCTTTTCGAACCTTCTCCATGAGAGGTATAGCCAAAGACCGTGCTTTCTGACCACCTTCTTTAAGAAGGGTATCTAACTTTTGTTGATCTGCCATCATTTGATTGTATACTTCGCGATATTTTCCGAGGAAGGAATTTAACATTTCGAACAACTCCTGTTTAACATCTGCCCATGCTATACCTTTGAGATATTGGTTTCTCATAGATTCTCCCTGTTCCGGACTGGCAAATTCCTTATATATGAGAAAAAGGGTAGAAGTTGTTGGGTCCTTAGGTTCTGCCGGTGGGGTAGAATCTGTTTTAATCCTGAAGATGCGTTTGCGTAACTGTTCAGGTGAAACGAACAGGGGAATGGTATTATCATAACTTTTACTCATCTTCCTCCCGTCTAATCCTGGTAATGATGCCGTTTCTTCCTGAATAAGATATTTTGGTAATTTGAATATTTCCTGATATGTAGTATTGAAGCTTTGAGCAATGTCGTTTGTAATCTCAATATGCTGTATCTGGTCTTTTCCGACAGGAACAAAGTCCGTCTGAAAGAGCAGGATATCGGCTGCCATAAGAATAGGATAATTATACAGCCCCATATTTATACCCGAGTCGATATCAGAAATTTCACTCTCAAGATTTTGAGCAACCGCTGCTTTATAAGCATGGGCGCGGTTCATCAGACCTTTCGGAGTCAGGCATGCAAGTATCCAGGTTAACTCAAAAATCTCCGGTATATCAGATTGGCGATAAAAGATTACTTTATCAGTATTCAATCCCAAAGCGATCCAGGTAGCAGCAACCTCATAACACAGGTGGTGAAAGTATTTTGGTTCTTTTATAGCCGTTAGGGCGTGATAATCGGCTATAAAATACATTGATTGATAGTGCTCATCCTGTGCCAGAGCTAACGCCGGCTTTATAGCACCAAGGTAATTGCCAAGGTGAGGACTGCCGGTCGGTTTTATTCCTGTCAGCACAATCTTCTTTTTCATATTTTTTCTTCTCAAAATATTTTACTCTATTATATAGACAAAGACAGGCTAGTCAAATACTGAAATTACTCTGCAAAAGTTATCTGGTTAACGTTGAAATCGCAATTGCTGTTTTGATATGATACTATAGTAAGCGAATGAAATATCCTGATTGTATAGGAATTTTCATTGTATGTAAGCGGGATTCAGGGTGGCGCGGACAAACCATGTCCCCGTATGTTTTGAGCGGGGATCTTTTGTCCGTGCGTCTTGAACGGAGATATGGTTTACCCGTGGACGATAAAACACTGACAAACAGAGTTTGTCAGTGCCACCCTTGACTAAAAAATAACTTGATATTTTCCTGGTGGGGCAACCCTTTCTGGTTTCTCCCGGCAAGGCTGAAGCCCTGCCCTACACCTACTTAATTTTTAGCGTTGACTCTAGCTTACATACTTTTTTATTAAAAATGATAGGATACAAGAGTATGAAAAAGTATCATCGGTTTTTGGTGCCGTGGATCTCTTTTATTTTCTGCATTGCGTTTTCTTCTTTCGTATATGCACAAGGAGATTTATCGGTAATTATCAAACAGATTCAGTCATCTGTTGTGGTTGTTTTGGCTTATGATACAAATGGCCAACTTCTTAACCAGGGAAATGGTTTTTTTATTAATAACGATGGTGATGTTATCACAAACATCCACATACTTCAGGGTGCAGTCAGCGCTGAAGTAAAAACGGCTTATGGGAAGGTATATACCATTACCGGTGTTTTGGCACAGGATAAGGAAGGAGGCCTTATCCGGGTATCAGTTGATATTCCTCCGAGATTAGTACGCCCTTTAATGTTAAGCACCTCCCTTCCCAAACCGGATGAGCGCATTATTGTGGTTGGCAGTCCAACCAGTGTTGATCAAAAGGTTTCTGATGGTATAATCTCAGATATTTATGAGATTCCGGTATTTGGAATGGTTATTAGGATCACCGCATCTATACCTTCGGAATTTAGCTGCAATCCTTTAGTAAATATGCAGGGAGAAATTATTGGGTTAGCATTTTCTCAAAGCATGAAAGATCAGAACCAGAATATTGCAATTCATAATAAGAGGGTAACAAAACTCCTGGAAGACAGAAGCGACAGCCTTACCAAATGGGTTGAAGGCGAAACAAATGAATGGTTTTCTTCTGCAGAAGGACTTTGCAACAAGGGGGTCTTTTACCTTGCAGCAGAAGACTATGAGAATGCCCTTCGTTGTTTTGAAAAAGCGGGTAAAGAAAATCCAAGATACTCTCTTGCTTATTTCTATATCGGTTATTGTATGGATAAGTTAGGGCGGTACTCAGAGGCAATTGAAGCGTACAAGCGTGCGATTCGGATCAACGCTACTTTTCTGGAGGTGCATTATAATTTGGGAGAAGATTATGACAGGTTAGGATGTTACGGGGAAGCAATCGGGATTTACAAGCAGATTATACGCATCCAACCCAAAAATGCAAGGATACACTATAAATTAGGCGAGGATTATCGCATACTTGAGCATTACCCTGAAGCGATTCATGCCTTTAAAAAGGCAATCGATAGTAAGCCTGATTTTGTTGAAGCATATTCCAGTCTTGGTCTGGTCTGTTTCAATCTCGGATATTATTCGGAAGCGATAGAGGCATACCAGCAAGTGATTACCATAAACCCTCACGATACCAAAGCTCATATCATGCTTGGCTCAGCTTATAGCAAGCAAGGATGCTATACAGAGGCAATCGATGTCTTCAAAAAAGTAATCTATAGTAAACCCGATGATACTCATGCCTATTTCCTGCTCGGTGTGGCTTATGAGAAACTCGGAAGTTACACGGAAGCTATTGATGCTTATAAGCAGGCAATCTCCATCAAACCTGATGATGCCGGGATGTACTATAATTTAGGAATGACTTATGAGAAGCTTGAACGCTCCGGGGAAGCAATTGATGCCTATAAACAAGCAATTTATCTTAAGCCGGACGATACCAGGGCATATCGTATGCTTGGCATGGTCTATGCTAAGCTTAAAAGGCACGTGGAGGCGATCGATGTCTATAAGCTGGCAATTAATATAAGGCCAGATGATGCCGATATCTATTATCGTCTGGCTCTGATGTATAATATTCTCAACCGTTATGGGGAAGAAATAGAGGCTTATAAGCAGGCGATTCTTATTAAGCCTGATTTTGCAGAGGCATATCTCGGTTTGGGCAAGAGGTATGTAAACCAGGGAGATAGAAATTCGGCACTGGAAGTATATAAAACTCTCAGAGATTTGAATAAGGATTCAGCCGGTGAATTATTTGATCTGATTTTCAGATCGTAACATAGCGATCATTTCCTTTGCGTTGATGACGGATTTTCCGTTATGACAGTTGTTGAACATGATGATAGTGTTCCTGGCAGAGTTGGCTATGTTTTTTATATCCGGCACAAAGGACTGCAACTCCTCTTTTGTATAAAGATAATCATATCTTTCTGCTACCGATGCCCGGAACCAATGCGGATTTCTGCCATGGAATCTGAAGTATCCAAGGTCGGTTGTTGTCGTTGGATTATAAGGCATGAGGCTTTTGAGTTTTGGTTCATCTACAACACAGTATCCAATATGGTGTTGTTGAAGAAATATGATACTTTTTTGACTATGCCATCTGGCATTTCTGAATTCTACTACGAGAGGAATGTCCTTTACCTCCTCCTTAAAGGTCTTGATATAGTCATAGTTTTCCTTTGTTGTATGAAAACTATAGGGGAACTGTGCCAGGATTGCCGTTAGCCTGTTCTCTTTTCTTAAAGGTTCCAGAGAGTAGAGGAATCGCTTGAATGTTTCATTAGTATCGATACGTTTTCCTGTATCTTTATCTTTTATCTCATGAGTCAGTGACTTATGTGCTTTGACGGTAAATTCAAAATCAGGGGAGGTCTTTCTCATCATACCCTCGAAAGATCTTTGAGAAGGTATGGTATAATAGGTAAAATTTATCTCGGTTATTTTAAAACCAAGGTGCTTTTCATAGTAAGGCAGCATGTCTCCTTTTTTCATATCAAAAGGGTAGATAGTGCCCACCCAATCCGGGAATGAGAAACCTGATGTGCCAACTTTGATCATAGTTTTATAATAATTCAGCCGCGAATGAACATGAATTTACATGAGTAAGAAAAAATCGTTACATAAAAAACAGCAAAAAGTTATTTCTTTTTTTGCAGGGTATGCGTTTTCATGCAATACCTATAACTGCTCGCCCAATTTTTTCGATTTTACGGTAGCGGCTTCAACAGCGTTTATAAGGGATGCCCTGAATCTACCCTCTTCTAATTTACTAATTCCTTCAATAGTTGTCCCACCGGGTGAGGTTACATCGTCTTTTAGTTTTGCCGGATGTTGACTGGTTTCTAATACCATCTTTGCTGCGCCGAGAACCGTTTGCGCTGCAAGGATAGTGGATACATCTCTGGGTAAACCCATTTTAACACCGCCATCTGATAATGCCTCAATAAACATATATACATATGCAGGGCCGCTTCCGCTTAGTCCTGTTACAGCGTCCAGATACTTTTCGTCTAGTTGAAATACCTTTCCAACGGCGTTAAATATCCTGGATACTAATTGTGCATCTGCCTCTGTAGCGTATTTGCCCGGGGAAAAGGCTGTTGCTGAGGTAGCAACCAAACATGGAGTATTGGGCATTACCCGGATTACCCGAACACCTGTTTGTAACCGTGATTCAATAAATCGTATCGGTATACCCGCTGCTATCGAAATTACTAAATGCTGTGGGGTAATATCAGTTTTCAAGTCACGAAGCACTTCGTTCATCATTTGTGGCTTTATGGCTAATACAATAACATTAGCAAAGGCAGTAATATCTTTATTGTTTTGTGTGGTATGTATACCGATTTCTTTATGTAAAAATGCGCATCGCTCTGCAACAACATCGCTCATCATGATGTTTTTTATTTCGCTCAGTTGAGCATGAATAATGCCCTTGCAAAGGGCTTCTCCCATCTTCCCGCTGCCAATAAATCCTATAGTTTCTTTTAACATAATACACAGTTCCTCTTAAAGGATATAATTACTCTGGTAAAAATTATAAAAAGTTGATATGTTCTTGTAAGATAATTTAGTTGCGACGATATTACCCTGTGTTTTATAGTATGTGTTACACAGAGAAAAAATTTTTTTCCGATTCCTACTTTTTGTGTCATTGGGAGTAAACCGTTTCTGTTTGTGATCTCTCTGTATTATTGTCCATTATATGGCTAATTTTATAATATTTTCAAGGATTCTTTTGCTTTATCGGCGAATAAAAATGAGAAAAAGGTTTATCTTTTTATGGATACTCTTTTTGCTTTTTGCATTTTCCAATGATTCTTATGCTGTATATTATACTCTATCAGGCGAACAGATCAGACAAGCTATTGAGTATGGTGAGAAAAATAAGGATGCTGATTCTATCTCATTCCTGGATGAATGGATACGTGTGTCGGATTCGGATAATGTATATGAATGGGCAGGTTTACATACAAAATTTAGCACATTGGCTTCCGAGGCAAAAAAAGCATCCCGGGTATCGAAAAACTTAACAGAAGAACAGATATCTCAGCTTCTTTCAGAGAAGGAAGATATTTTGTCATTTATTGTTATTTTGTATGGTAATTCATATGACTTTGCTCAGGATTATCATGCGGTATTATTATACAAGAATAAGCCTATCCAACCGGTCCTGGAACAAAATGATAGTCGTGGTACGGTTAGTAACCTTGAATTCAGGAGATCTATTGCCTATCGTGTTGAATGCCGCTATGACTTCCCTAATTATTGTGTAGAACCGGATGCAGAGGTTACCCTTGTAATTCTGAATCCACTGAATAATGAGAAGAGATTCCTGTTTCGTTTAGGAGAAATGAGATGAGGGTGGGGTTTTTACAAACATTTCCCCTGTTTGGAAAGAAGGATGAGAATTTAGATAATGCAGTGGCAGGGATAAAACGGACAGATGCTGATTTAGTAGTCTTACCTGAATTATTTAATACTGGTTATCAGTTTACATCAAGGAAAGAGGTTTTTGGCCTTGCGGAAACAATCCCTGAAGGACAAACGACACAGGCATTGATTAAGCTATCAAAAGAAAAACACAGGTATATCGTGGCTGGTTTGTCGGAACGGGAAGGTAACTATAGTTACAACTCTGCTATATTGGTAGGCCCAAGTGGCTTTATAGGTTGCTATAGGAAGCTGCATCTTTTTCATCATGAAAAACTGTGGTTTGAGCCAGGAAATGGTGCGTTGAATATTTATGATATTGGTCAGGCAAGGATTGGTATTATGATCTGTTTTGATTGGTTCTTTCCGGAGGTTGCAAGGTCTCTGGCATTAAAAGGTGCGGATATTATCTGTCACCCTGCTAATCTTGTGCTGCCATACTGTCCGCAAGCTATGATTACACGCTGTGTGGAAAACAGGGTCTTTGCTATTACGGCTAATCGTATTGGGGCCGAGAAACGTTCAGAAGAGATGCTTACCTTTATTGGTTCCAGTCAGATTTTAGGGATAAAAGGGGAGATATTATACCGCGCCTCATCAGATAGGGAAGAATCAATGGTTGTTGAGATAAATCCAAAAAATGCCCGTGATAAGCAAATAACCCCTGCGAATCATCTCTTTCATGACCGGCGGGTTGAGTTTCTGTAAATACTTAAGATTACGTTTTTAAACTTTATATGATTCCGGGATTTTACCATGAGTATCGTTATAGATATCGATTACCGTGAAAGAGATTCCGGGATTGCAGGGATACTACGGGCTAAAGAGAATTTTATTGTGGAAGAAAAGAAGTTATCAATTGGAGATTTTCTCATCAATAAGCATATCGCTGTTGAGAGAAAGACAACGAAGGACTTTGTTATTTCCCTTATTGATGGACGGTTATTTTCTCAGGCATCCCGATTAAGAAGACATGCTGAAGCGCAATTTATGGTAATAGAAGGTACTGACTTATTTCAAACCGGTTATAAGGTTGACCCACAGGCAATCAAAGGAGCCCTTATTTCGTTGTCTGTTTCATGGCAAGTTCCTTTGATCTTTTCAAAATCTGCTCCTGGTACTGCTGAGATATTGATTATGGCGGGAGAGCAGGATGTTAAATACTGCGATGAGATATTAAAGAGAATGGGGAGAAAACCAAAGCGTGTTCAGGCACAAAAATTCTATTTTCTTCAAGGACTGCCTGGCATTGGACCAAGAATGGCAAAAAGGATATTAGAATATTTTGGGAGTGTAGAGAGGGTTATTACTGCAAATGAGCAGGAACTTGCTTGTGTGAGAGGAATTGGCAGGAAGAAGGCATCCATGATCTGTAAGATTATTAAGGAATAAACCGAACTTGAATGGGGTTCAAGAGGTCGTGGGTTCAAATCCCGCCACCCCGACCAATAAATTTAAGGGTTTCTCGAATTTGCCATATCTCGTTTTTCCTCAACT